>Ga0316222_1003100_pt1 | contig 16708 bp, 8 predicted proteins | sample TBH18011metaG_FD_206008 | JGI IMG/M metagenome (GOLD analysis project Ga0316222, IMG submission 206008) | Freshwater microbial communities from Trout Bog Lake, Wisconsin, USA - TBH18011 | ecosystem: Environmental > Aquatic > Freshwater > Lake > Hypolimnion/Profundal zone | place: USA: Wisconsin...
CCTTTGTCTGGACAAAAAACGCCGATCAAATCCTTGAAAGCCTCCGGCGCTACACCGCGGAAACGGTGCGAATTCAGACTGACTAATTATGCAAGAATTCAATGACTCAGGAGATTAGAGCATTTCCCAAAATGCCCGAGCCAAAAATCGGGGGTGCGAGGACGGGGGTGCGAGGACCGTTGACCGCGCGGGCGGCGGGCTTTACCTTATCGGCGTGGCGAAATTGGACAATTCATTCCCGTGGCGGCCGGACTTGCGTTCGGCCCCGGTGCCGCCGGCCTTTGCGAACCGCGTGGGCCATCAGCTGGTGGCGTTCCTCCTGACTGTCCGGGGGCTGGGGGCGTTCGCCTTGATCATTCTCGGGGTGATTTTCCGCAAGCACAAGGTGGCCCGGGAGGTGATGCAACCGCGCATCCGCCACGAGCTGGCGCGGTCGGGGTCGAATCTGATCCCGGTGTTCACGTTTCTGGCGCTGGCGCTGGGTTTTCTGGTGGTGGGACAGACGGTGACGCAATTGGGTGCGATCAAAGTGCCGGGGCTGGTGGGCCGGGTGATGGACACGGTGGTGGTGCGGGAACTGGGCCCGCTGCTGGCGGCGATGCTGATTCTGGCCCGCGTGGGGGCGGCGAATGTGATCGAGCTGGGCACGGCGCGGGCGACGGGCGAGGTGGAGGCGCTGGAGGCGCTGGCGATCGACCCGGTGCATTATCTGGTGGTGCCGCGGGTGCTGGGGATGGCGGGCGGGGTTTTCGCGCTGACGATGTTTCTGATCCTCGGGGCGCTGGGCAGCGGCTATGTGATGGCGTTGCTGTTCTTTCCGGACCTGACGCCGCCGCCGGGCCAATACCTGGCGGAGATCGCGGACTGGCTGAACTGGATGGATTTTGTGCTGATTCTCGTGAAAACGGTGGCGTTCGGTTTCATCATCGCGGTGGTGACGTGTTACCACGGCCTGGCGCAACCGCTGCGGCAGGAGCAGGTGTCCGGGGTGGCGGTGCGGGCGGTGACCCAGGGGATCGTGGCCTGCACCTTGCTGGACCTGGTTTTCATCATCGTTTATCTCGCGAACGGACTGGTATGAGCCAACCCACGATCAAAGAAGCCAATCCGTTCCCGGTGCTCGAGCTTTGCCAGGCCACGGCGGGCGCGCGGCTGGACCCGGGCGTGGTGCTGGCGGCGGATGTGAATTGGACGGTGAATTGCGGGGAGTACTGGGTGGTGGCAGGGGAACAGCATGCGGGCAAGACGGATCTGCTCATGCTGGCGGCGGGGTTGCTGCCGCCGGTGACCGGCACCTGCCATCTGTTCGGCATGGACGCGCGCCAGCTGGATGAGCACCGGATCGCGGAGCGGCTGCGGGTGGGTTTGGTGTTCGAGGACGGCCAGCTGTTCCCGGAACTGACGCTGCTCCAGAACATCGCCCTGCCGCTCCAATACCACCGGAACCTGTCCGCCGAGGAAGTGGTGCGCGTGCTGGAACCGCTGTTCGACCGGATGGAGCTCACCCCGCTGGCGGGCCGCCGGCCGGCCGAGTTGAGCCGGAACTGGCGCAAGCGGGCCGGACTGGCGCGGGCGCTGGTGATGGAGCCGGAGTTGCTGCTATTGGACAATCCGCTGCACGGTCTCGGGGCCAGCCACCGGCAGTGGTGGCTGAAATTTCTGGACGAGCTTCACCGGGAACGTTCGCTCACGGTGGTGCTGGCCACGGACGATCTCCGACCGTGGGCCGGGGATGAACGCCGCCGGTTCGCCTTGCTGCACGAGGGAGTGTTTTCCCCGGCGGGCAGCTGGGCCGAGCTTTGCCGGACTCATGCGCGCACGGTCGCAGCCCTCCAGGCCGGCGCGGAAACCGCAACCGCCAACTGAATTTATCCTATGCCACTGCAAGACCTGACCCCGCAACTCCGCACACGCCTGAACCGGATGGAACGCGCCGTCGGCTGGTTCGTGACCACCGCGCTGGTGCTGCTGCTCGCCGGCTTCATCTCCTATATCTATCATGCGGCCGAGAACAAAGGCTGGTTCAAGATCAAGGCGCCGTTCGTCACCTACGTCAAGAGCGCGGCGGGAATCAATGTCGGCGACCCGGTGTACATGATGGGTTTCCCCGTGGGCCAGGTGCTCTCGGTGGAGCCGCCGCCGCCCCGGGTACCGCAGGATGTGAAAGTGGTCTTCGAGATCAAGGAACCGTATTTCCGCTACATCTGGACAAAGGGTTCCTATGTGAAGGCCAATTCCTCCGGTCTCCTCGGCCGCGAGCTGGAAGTGACCCGCGCCACGAACGGGTTTGCGCTGTGCAGCACGCATCCGGTGCATCATCTGAGTCTGGCCGAGGTGGCGGAACACGCCGCCAAGCATCCGAACCGGTGGCAGTTGTTCCAAAACGTGTATGACGCGAATTCGAATCTGGTCTTGGGGGCGTATTCCCAACTGGTGACCACGAATGCGGACGGTTCGCTCGACACCACGAATCTGGACCGGCTCACGGCCTTGAAAATCGGGGGGCTCTATGTCTACGACAACCAGGTGAAGCGGCACGGGATCGTTTCCGTCTGGAACCGGCAGTTGGAACATTATGAGGAAGCCGGCGAGGAACCGGTGTATCTGGCCATGGACGAAACGCCCGCGCTCACCGAGCGGCTGGACCAGATCGTGGCGCAGGTGCAGACGGCGCTACCGGGCATCCTGGCGATCACGAACCGCATCAACCTGATCCTCGACCATACGGCGGATGTGACCTCAAACCTCAACAACACGCTCGTCTCGGCGCAGCCGATGGTGACGAATTTCGCGCTGCTGAGCGGCAACCTGCGCACGCCGGGCGGCCTGGGCGCCTGGGTGCTGAACACGAACGGAATGGACCAGGTGACGCTCGCGCTCACGAACATCAACACCCTGCTGGCGCACAGTGACACGAATCTGGACGCCATCGCCGATGACATCGCGGTATCGCTGATCCATCTCGGCAACATCACGAGCAACCTGGATGTGCAGGTGCAGAACAATCCGCAGGCCTTGAGCAACATCATGAAGACCATCGTGGATAGCGACGACATGATCCAGGGACTCAAGCGTCATTGGCTGCTGCGGTCCGCCTTCAAGACGAAGAAGACCAACGCACCGCCCGTCAAACCCACCCACTGAAAACTTTCCGCCATCGGTCGGTCGCGACCGTCCTCCGCTGGCTGCTCGCCCTGTTGCTGCTGCCGGCGGCGGCCGGCGTGACGGCGGCCAAGGTGGTGCCGCCGGTGCCGGCGCGGGAATTCCGCGCGGCGTGGATCGCGACGGTGGGCAATTCGTGCTGGCCTTCGAAGCCGGGACTTTCGACGGCGCAGCAGAAGGCGGAATTGCTCGCGCTGCTGGACCGCGCGGCGGCCTTGAAGCTGAACGCGGTGATCTTCCAGGTGCGCCCGGCGTGTGATGCGCTGTACCCCTCGGACCTGGAGCCATGGTCGGAATATCTCACGGGCGTGATGGGTCGCCCGCCCCTGCCCTACTACGATCCGCTGGCCTTCGCCATCCAGGAGGCGCACCGGCGCGGGCTGGAATTGCACGCGTGGTTCAATCCGTTCCGCGCGCATTACATGCCGGCCATCTCGGCCATCGCCCCGGGGCACATCAGCCGCACGCAACCGCAGCTGGTGCGGGCTTATGGAAAATACCTGTGGCTGGACCCGGGCGATCCGGCGGTGCGGGCATGGACGCTGAAGGTGGTGATGGACGTGGTGCGGCGCTATGACATTGATGGCGTCCATTTCGACGATTATTTCTATCCGTACCACGAGAAGACCCCGGCGGGGGCGGCGATTGATTTTCCGGACGAGGGCACGTGGCGGCGCTACGGGGCGGGCGCGAAGATGACGCGCGACGACTGGCGGCGGCACAACGTGGACCTGTTCATGGAGCAGGTGTATTTCAACCTCAAGACGGCGAAGCCGTGGGTGAAGTTCGGCGTGAGCCCGTTCGGCATCTGGCGGCCGAAAAATCCGCCCAGTGTCACCGGGCTGGATGCCTACAACGAACTGTACGCGGACTCCCGCAAGTGGCTGCGCGCGGGCTGGTGCGACTATCTGACGCCGCAGCTGTATTGGTCCACCACCTCACCGGGCCAAAGTTTTGGCACCCTGCTCGGCTGGTGGAACGGGGAAAACGTCCATGGCCGGCATGTGTGGCCGGGGCTCAATTCGCTCAAGACGGACGAGGGCTGGCCGGTGTCCGAGATCGCCGCGGAGATCAATCTCACCCGCCGCTATACCGACCCGGGGCAGGTGCACTGGAGCATCGCGGCGCTGATGAAAAATTCCGCGCTCGCCACGATGCTGGCGAACAACCTCTACCGCCAGCCGGCGCTGGTGCCGGCTTCACCCTGGCTGGATGCCCAGGCGCCGGAAATGCCGCAGCTCTCCGTGAGCTATCGCAGCGGTTCCGTGCTCGCGACCTGGGAGGGCCGGAACGGGGCCGGCCCGCGCTGGTGGCTGTTCCAATATCACGCCAACGGCAACTGGACGACGCGCCTCTACTCCGCCGACCAGCCGGGCGTGCGGCTGGGCGACACCCGGCCGGAGGCCATCGCCCTGCGCGCGGTCAGCCGCACGGGCATCCTGAGCGCGCCGGCGGTCTGGGAAAAACCATGAGCACCCGCCCCGCCCCCGAATTGGCTTTGCATCGCGCGCCGAATCCGTCAATTTACGCCGACCAGACACCGTGAAAACGCTGCATCTATATCTGCTGCGCCAGATTCTCGCCACCACTTTGCTGACGGTGGCGGTGTTCACGTTTGTTCTGCTGCTGGTCAACCTGATGCGCGACATCCTGCCGCTGCTGGTGGCGGGCCAGGTGAGTTTCAAGCTGGTGGTGCAGGCGGTGGGACTGCTCATCCCGTGGGTCCTGGTCTTCGCGCTGCCGATGGGGCTGCTCACGGCCACGCTGCTGGTGTTCGGCCGGTTCAGCGCGGATCAGGAGCTGACGGCGGCGCGCGCGGGCGGCATCAGCCTGGTCGCGCTGGTCACCCCGATCCTGCTGCTGAGCCTCACGGCCTGCGGCCTGAGCGCGTGGATCAACCTCGAGCTCGGCCCGGCGTCGCGGGTGGCGTATGTGAATCTGAAGGGCCAGTTCATCTCCCAGCTTACCGCCAACTCGTTGCCGGCGGGGCAGCTGGTTTACTTTCCCACTTTCACCGTGCTGGTGGAAAAGAACGATCACGGCGCGCTGACGGAAGTGAACCTGGATTTTCAGAGGAAAGGCACCGGCGACCTCATTCGTGTTCACGCCCCCTCAGGCCGGCTCTGGGAAGATAACACCAACCACACGCTGGTGTTCGACCTTGACGAGCCGCGCACCATGACCTTGGGGGCGCATCCGCATTTTGATGCGGCACGCTCCTGGCCTTATCCATTCGACCTCAGCAGCGCCACGAATAAAAATGTCACCCCTTCCATCAGCGATATGACGTTCTGGCAATTGCAGGACCGTTACCAGTTCACCGGCCGGCAACTGGAGAATACGAATATGACGGATATCGGCACCAACTCGGTGGCGGATTTTCAGGCCACCCAGGCCGTCCTGCGCAAGGCCACGCTGCTGGAGCATGCGCGCATCCGTTCCGAGATGCACCGGCAGGTGGCGTTCTCCTTCGCGTGTTTTTCGTTCACGCTGATCGGCGTCCCGCTTGGCATCCGCGTGCACCGCCGCGAGACGAACATCGGCATCGTGATCGCGCTGCTCCTGGTGGTGGTGTACTACGTGTTCATCATGCTGGGGCAATCGCTCTCCGGCCGGCCGGGATTCCATTCGGAGATCATCTTCTGGCTGCCGAACTTCCTCTTTCAGATCATCGGCGGGGCCCTGCTGTGGCGCGCGAACCGGGGGATTTGACAATCCCTCAGGCCGGGCTGCGACGGAAAATCTTCCCCACCTCCGCCTGGTCCACGGGTTTGACGACGATGTCATCGATGTTCACATGCGGCGGGCGGGTGGCCACCCAGACGAGGATGTCTGCGATGTCCCGGGCCACGAGGGGGTTCATGCCGGCGTAGACATCATCCGCCTTCTGCCGGTCGCCCTTGAACCGCACGAGCGCAAATTCGGTCTCGGCGAGGCCGGGATCGACGGTGCCGACCCGGATGCCGGTGCCGAGGAGTTCATGGCGCAGCACGCGCGTGATGGCGAGCTCGCCTGACTTGGCCGCGCAATAGGCCGAGGCCCCGGCGTAAGCGGTGCGGCCGGCCACGGAACCGAGATTGATGATGCTCGCCCCGGCATCGTGCGGCAGGAGGGGCAGCGCCGCCCGGGTGACCCGCAGCAGGCCGAGCACATTCGTCTGCAAAGTGACTTCCCAATCCGCATCCTTGCCGGTGGCCACGGTATCGACGCCGTGGGCGCCGCCGGCGTTGTTAATGAGCACCTGCAACCGTCCCGTGCCGGAGCGGCCCTGGACCAGCGGCTTGGCCCAGGCCATGAATTCCTCCACGCTGGCCGTGTCCGCGACATCCAACGGATGGAAATGGACGGCGGCGGCACCCGCCTTCTTGGCGGCCGTGGCGGTTTTCGCCAGCCGGTCGACGCGCCGTGCGCCCAGCAGCAGACGCGCACCCAATGCGCCAAATGCCGCCGCCGCCGCCGCGCCAAATCCGCTCGACGCCCCGGTGATCAAGACCCATTTGCCCGACAGCCGCAAAGTATTGGAAGTTTTCATAGTCAAATATCGTGAAATCCAGTCTAAGGCCCCGGCCGGGCAACGCAACAAAATGACGCGAACGGAGACGGAATGATTTTAGGAGGAAGAATTCAGAATAAAGAAAAGACGCGGATGGTGGAGTCTAGGGGGTTCGAACCCCTGACCTTCTCATTGCGAACGAGACGCTCTACCAACTGAGCTAAGACCCCGGCCACGTCCGTTGCCGCCGGCCGACCAAGGGTCGCCGACGCAACTAGGAGTGTCATGATGCCAGAACGGCGGCGGCTGGCAAGTTCAAACAAGGGGGCCGGGGAGCTAAAAATCCATGCTCGCATCTGCCACCTCCCGGCCAAGGCGGGCGCATGAATTTGATTTATGCGGCAAAACATGGTATAAGTAAGTCTGAACCCATTGCGGGTTTAAAACAGTGAACAAAAGAATATTTATGAAGCAATCAAAGCAAATGCGCATCGGCCTCCTGACACTGGCAGCCGGCGGACTGGTCCTGGCTTCCGGCTGCGTGGTGGAACCGGATGGCCGCGTCTATGTGCGCCCCATTGTGGTGGCCCCGGCACCCGCGCCGGTCTATGTGGCCCCCGCGCCGGAACCGGTGCTGGTTCCGGACAGCTACGTCTGGGACGGCTATGAATACGTCGGGGTCGTGGGCGGCCAATATTATTATCTGGGAGCAGGCAATGTCTGGTTCGTTTGCGAACCGTTCCGCCTGGAACGTTTCCACGGCTGGGAAGGGCGCAACCCCGGCTGGCGTGATCATGCCGTCCGCAATGACCGTTTCCGCTACGATGCCCACGGCCATGTCCAACCCCGGCATGATGCCCCGAAGAAGCGGGATGACCGGGACCGGCACTGAACCGTCGGGCCGGATGATCTGACCGGAATAAAACAAGACCGCCCGCCTGGACCAAAGCCAGGCGGGCGGTTGCATTTTCAGAGGCGTTGACCGCCGGGCGCCCCCGGCCCGGTCACTGCACCTGGACCAGCCGGAAATACCGGGCCGGCCGGGCATTGTCACTTTGCGTCTGGCTGACACTGCCGCCGATCAGGGTGACCGTCTCCACCGTCGTCCAGTTCACGAGATCGTCCGAGCTCTCAATCCGCCACACGCTGCCTTCATCCCCGGTGATCGTGAAGTTTGCCGTTCCGTAACCGACCGTGAACGAATCGAGGTACGCATACGCCGGCGGGGCCGGCTGCGGGATGAGCAAGGGCTGATAATACAGCACACCGCCGTTCGTCACGGTCACGCTGTTGAACACCGCTTCATCCAGCACATTGCTCACGCCGGAGCTCACCGCCAGTCCGACCAGCGCGTTCGTGGCCAGGTTGGTCAGGGTCACGCTGGCCGATTGCACCCAGGCGGTGCCGTTCGAGGAAACAAAGCCGGTGAAGGTATTCGTGCTCCGCACCAACCGCACCCAATAAGGCAGCGGCAGGTTCGTGAACGTCGTGCTCGAACTGATGCTGTTCGACGTGGACCGGTAGATCCATTTCGCGCTGTTCGTGGTCGTCAGGCCCATGAAGGCAAAGACCGCGCCGGCATTCGTGCCGGAGCGGACCATCACGCCGGCCAGCGGCGCGGTGCCGTTCGTCTGCAGGCTGCCAATCTGCGCCGTGATGGTCAGGCTGTTCGTCAGCGGCAGCGATACAAAGGAGAAGCTGTCGCTGTTGGTCGCGATGCCCGCGCCGGCCCCGCCCACCGTGAACGCCTTGCTGAAGTACGTCGCCGTTGTCTCCGTTGCCACGGTGCCCACCGCGTTGCTGCTCCATTGCGCCGGCAGCAGGTAGCGGTTGGTGTTCGACAGCTGGGCGATCTGGTTCGTGGCCAGGGCACGGGTGAAGATGGCCACTTCATCAATCTGGCCGTTGAACGTGTTGTCCACATTCCGCACATCGCGGCCGATGTAATTCGTGATGGCGGAAGACAGCGACTGAACCGCCCCCGTCGCCGAGGCCGCCAGCACACCGTCGATGAAGATGTAGCCGTTGGTCCCCCCGCTCCGCTCGGCCATCACCGTGTGCCACTGGCCGTCATTGACCGCCTGGGTGGTGGCAAAGTTGAACTGGTAACCGCCGCTACCATAGATGTAGAAGCTGACGGTGCCAGAGGGATTGACCGACAGCTGATACTCGCCGATATAGCCACTGGAGCTCGGATCCCGCTGTTGCAGGATGACGCCGGTGGTGGTGGCAGCGGTGGTCTTCACCCAGGCGCTGATGGTGAAGTCGTTGGTGCCGGCGAGGGACGCGGCGGTGCCGCCGGAGATGTAGTTGCTCGCGCCGTTGAACTGCGCCGCCGTGTTCGTGGTCTCAAACAGCGGATACGCGGGCGCTTGCGGACCGGCCACGCCGAGCACCAGGCCGGTGCCTTGCGGCGTGGCGGTGTGGCCGTTGCCGGAGGCATCCGCCAAGGAGCTGGCCCCGTTGGTTTCACCGAGGCGCCAGTAGCTGTTCGGCCCCTGCGCCAGCAAGAGTGCGGCGTAATTTGTCGAGGTCGCCACAAAACTGGCGGTCACGGTGATATTGCTCGTCACATTTGCGTCGGTGCGCGGATTGGCGCTGCTGCCGTCGCTCCAGGTCGTGAAGCTGTACCCGCTGTTCGCCACGGCCGTCACCGCCGTGCCGCTCGCGCCGTAATTCACCGTCTGCGGTGAAGTGCCGCTGATGCTGCCATTGGCTCCGGCGGTATAGGTGAGCGTGTAGGTGTTGATCGCGAAGTTCGCGGTCACCGTGATGTTATTCGTCACACCTGTGTCGGTACGAGGATTGGCGACGCTGCCGTCACTCCAATTCACGAAGTGGTAACCGGTGCTCGGCACCGGCGTCACCGCCGTGCCGCTGGCATTGTAGTTCACCGTCTGCGGGCTGGTGCCGCTGATGGTGCCGTTCGTGCCGGCGGTGTAGGTCAGCGTGTACGTGTTGATCGCGAAGTTCGCGGTCACCGTGATGTTATTCGTCACGCTTGTGTCGGTGCGGGGATTGGCGACGCTGCCGTCACTCCAGTTCACGAAGTGATAACCGGTGCTCGGGACGGGCGTCACCGCCGTGCCGCTGGCGTTGTAGTTCACCGTCTGCGGGCTCGTGCCGCTGACCGTGCCATTCGTGCCGGCGGTGTACGTCAGCGTGTAGGTGTTGATCGCGAAGTTCGCGGTCACCGTGATGTTGTTCGTCACGCCCGTATCCGTGCGCGGATTGGCAACACTGCCGTCGCTCCAGTTCACGAAGTGGTAGCCAGTGCTCGGCACTGGCGTCACCGCCGTGCCGCTGGCGTTGTAGTTCACCGTCTGCGGGCTCGTGCCGCTGACCGTGCCATTCGTGCCGGCGGTGTAAGTCAGCGTGTAGGTGTTGATCGCGAAGTTCGCGGTCACCGTGATGTTGTTCGTCACGCCGGTATCGGTACGCGGATTGGCGACGCTGCCGTCACTCCAGTTCACAAAGTGATAACCGGTGCTCGGCACCGGCGTCACCGCCGTGCCACTGGCACCATAGTTCACGGTCTGCGGGCTCGTGCCGCTGACCGCGCCATTCGTGCCGGCGGTGTAGGTCAGCGTGTAGGTGTTGATCGCGAAATTCGCCGTCACGGTGATGTTGTTCGTCACGCCCGTGTCCGTGCGCGGATTGGCGACGCTGCCGTCGCTCCAGTTCACAAAGTGATAACCGGTGCTCGGCACCGGCGTCACCGCCGTGCCGCTGGCGTTGTAGTTCACCGTCTGCGGGCTCGTGCCGCTGACGGTACCGTTCGTGCCGGCGGTGTACGTCAGCGTGTAGGTGTTGATCGCGAAGTTCGCGGTCACCGTGATGTTGTTCGTCACGCCCGTGTCCGTGCGCGGATTGGCGACGCTGCCGTCACTCCAATTCACGAAGTGATAACCGGTGCTCGGGACGGGCGTTACCGCCGTGCCGCTGGCGTTGTAGTTCACCGTCTGCGGGCTCGTGCCGCTAACCGTGCCGTTCGTGCCGGCGGTGTACGTCAGCGTGTAGGTGTTGATCGCGAAGTTCGCCGTCACCGTGATGTTGTTCGTCACGCCGGTATCGGTACGCGGATTGGCGACGCTGCCGTCGCTCCAGTTCACGAAGTGATAACCGGTGCTCGGGACCGGCGTCACCGCCGTGCCGCTGGCACCATAGTTCACTGTCTGCGGGCTGGTGCCGCTGACGGCACCATTTGCGCCAGCGGTGTAGGTGAGGGTTTCCGTGACATAACCCACGGAGAGGGTGCCGTTCACATTGATATTGTTCGTCCACACGAGCCCGGTGGCCAGCGTGGGCAAGGTGATATTGGTGAAGCCGCCGGCGAAGGTGGGGGCATTGAACAACTGGAAGGTGTCGCCTGCGACCAACGCATTCGTGCCGGTCACGGTCACCACCAGGGTGCCGCCGTTGGTCAGGGTGCCATTTTGCAACACCAGTTCGCTGCCGGTGACAGTGCCGGGATTCAGCACCATATCCACGGTACCGGCGAGGACAGGCGGATTGCTCACGGTCAGGGTGCCGGTCCCGCCAAAGTCCACCGTGCTGCCGGCCGCGCCGTTCAGCGAGCCGATGGTTTCATTCAAGCCGTTCAACTCCAGCAACGCACCGCTGGAGACCGGGACGGAGGCGTTCACACCCAGGCAGTTGGTCACGCCGCAAAGGAGCGTGCCACCCTTCACCTGCACCGCCGTGTTGCCGGTGGCGGCCTGGCCGTTCAGCACCAGCGAGCCGGTGCCTTCCTTGTAGAAGCCGAGCGAACCGACGTTCAGCGGGCCGTTGACAACGACGTCGCCGGTGGCGGTATTGGTGCCGGCGTCGGCCTGGATGGTCATGCCATAGCCGTCGCTGACGAGCTGGATGTTCGGGTCAAGCGTCGAACCGGAGGCGGCTGCGGTGCAGTGGATCCCGACGCCGTTGATGTCAAAGGTCCCGATTTTGGCCAGGCCGGTGCCGTACTGGCGGATGGTCGTGGGCGCGGTCTGCAAGGTGACCTTGCCGCTGCAGTTGTAGGTTTTGCCGCCAGCGAGGTAGAAGCCGCTGGTCGCGGCGGTGCCATTGCCATTGATGGTCATGGCGGTGTTGGCGTAGCCGCCGGCGGTGGTGTAGCCGATCTGCAGCGTCGCGCCTTGGGCAATGGTGTATACGACGTCGCCGGACTTGGCGGTGACCTGCAGGGTGCCGGCATTGACGGTCACGGCGTTGGTGAAGGTGCTCGCGCCGCTCAGCACGGCGGTGCCGGTGCCGTTCTTCACGAGCGGGCCGGAGCCGGAGATGACACCCGAGACGACGTTGCTGGACGGACCGTCCAGGGTCAGGGTGTAGCCGCCATTGGTCACGGCACCGCTGACAGTCAGGATTCCGTTGCTGCTGACGAAGCTGGCGGCGGCACCCAAGGTGGTGCCCAGACTCAGGGTATTCGCGCCGGCAAGATTCAACAGGTTCCCCTGCAGGGTGACGGCCTGACCGGCGAGGGCAAAGCCATCGTTATTGAAGGTGATCTGGCCGACAGCGGTCAGGAAGTCGTTGGTGTTGGCCGGCTGCGTGGTGCCTTGGAAGGTGAGGGGCTGGCCGTTGGCCGGAACCGCCCAATTCCAGTTACCGGCGGTGCTCCAATTGCCATCGGTGCCGCCGCCGGTCCAGGCGAGCGGGCCATTGGTGATGGAGACGAAATTGGCGGTCACGCTGATGTTGCTGGATACGCTGACATCGGTCCGGGGATCGGCGGTGCTGCCGTCGCTCCAGTTCGTGAAGGCGTAGCCGCTGGCGGGCAAGGCCGTGACGGCGGTACCGCTGGCCCCGTAGCTCACCACTTGCGGACTGCTGCCGCTCACGGTGCCGTTCGCGCCGGCGGTGTAGGTGAGCGTGAACGAGCCAACCGCGAAATTGGCGGTCACGGTGATATTATTGGTCACGCCGGTATCGGTGCGGGGATTGGCGGTGGAACCATCGCTCCAGTTGAAGAAGACGTAACCGCTGTTCGGCACGGCAGTGATGGCGGTGCCACTGGCACCGTAGTTCACGGTCTGCGGGCTCGTGCCGCTGACGGTGCCGTTCGTGCCGGCGGTATAGGTGAGCGTGTACGTGTTGATCGCGAAGTTCGCGGTCACGGTGATGTTATTCGTCACGCCCGTGTCGGTACGGGGATTGGCGACGGAACCGTCACTCCAGTTCACGAAATGGTAACCGGTGCCCGGAACCGGCGTCATCGCCGTGCCACTGGCACCATAGTTCACGGTCTGCGGGCTGGTGCCGCTGACCGTGCCGTTTGTGCCGGCGGTGTAGGTGAGCGTGTAAGTATTGATCGCGAAATTCGCGGTCACCGTAAGATTGCTGGTCACGCCCGTGTCCGTGCGCGGATTGGCGACGCTGCCGTCGCTCCAGTTCACGAAGTGATAACCGGTGCTTGGGACGGGCGTGATGGCGGTGCCGTTCGCGCCGTAGTTCACGGTCTGCGGCGTGGTGCCGCTGAGGGTGCCGTTCGTGCCGGCGAGATAGGTGAGGGTGTAGGTATTGATCGCGAAGTTCGCGGTCACCGTAAGACTGTTGGTCACGCTCAAATCCGTGCGGGGATTGGCGACACTGCCGTCGCTCCAATTCACGAAGGAGTAGCCGGTGTTCGGCACGGCGGTGATGGCGGTACCGTTCGCGCCATAGCTGACCGTCTGCGGGGTGGTGCCGCTCAGCGTGCCATTCGTGCCCGCCGTGTAGGTCAGCGTGTAGGTGTTGATGATGAAGCTGGCGGCGACGGTGATATCGTTCGTCACGCCGGTATCGGTACGGGGATTGGCGACGCTGCCATCGCTCCAATTGGTGAAGCTGTAGCCGGTGCTCGGGACGGCGGTCACGGCGGTGCCGCTCGCGCCGTAGTTCACGGTCTGCGGTGAAGTGCCGCTGATGGTGCCGTTCGTCACCGCCGAATAGGTGAGCGTATAGGTATTGATCGCGAAGTTCGCGGTCACCGTAATATTGTTCGTCACCCCGGAATCAGTGCGGGGATTGGCCACGGAACTGTCGCTCCAGTTCACAAAGTGATAACCGGTGCCTGGGACCGCAGTGACGGGGGTGCCGCTGGCGTTGTAATTCACCGTCTGCGGGCTGGTGCCGCTAAGCGTGCCGTTCGTGCCGGCGGTGTAGGTCAACGTGTAGGTATTGATCGCGAAGTTCGCGGTGACCGTGATGTTATTCGTCACGCTCGTATCCGTACGGGGATTGGCGACGCTGCCATCGCTCCAATTCACGAAGTGGTAACCGGTGCCGGGGACGGGCGTCATCGCCGTGCCGCTGGCACCATAGTTCACGGTCTGCGGGCTGGTGCCGCTGAGCGTGCCATTCGTGCCGGCGGTGTAGGTCAAGGTGTAGGTGTTGATCGCAAAGTTCGCCGTCACAGTGACGTTGCTCGACACACTGGTATCCGTGCGGGGATTGGCGACGCTGCCGTCACTCCAGTTGACGAAGTGATAACCGGTGTTCGGCACGGGCGTAATGGCGGTGCCGTTCGCACCGTAGTTCACGGTCTGCGGCGTGGTGCCACTGAGGGTGCCGTTCGTCCCGGCGGTGTAGGTGAGCGTGTAGGTATTGATCGCAAAGTTCGCGGTCACCGTGAGGTTATTCGTCACGCCCGTGTCGGTGCGGGGATTGGCGACGGAACTGTCGCTCCAGTTCACGAAATGATAGCCGGTGTTCGGCACGGCGGTGACGGCGGTGCCGCTGGAGCCGTAGTTGATGGTTTGCGGGGTGGAGCCGCTGATGGTGCCATTGGCCCCGGCATTGTAGGTGAGCGTTTCCTGGACGTAGCCCACGGAGATGGTGCCGGCGGAGATGAGGCTGTTGGTGTTCCACACCAGACCGGTGGCGAGGGCGGGCAGGGTCACATTGGTGAAGCCGCCGGAATGGGCGGCAGCGTTGAACAACTGGAAGGTGTCGCCGCCGGCGAGGGGGCTGGTGCCGATGTTCGACACGATGAGCGAGCCGGCATAGGCGAAGGTGCCGGTCACCACCGCCTGGTCGTTGCTGGTGACGCCGCTGTAATCGCCCACTTGCATGAGCGTCTTCGAGCCGGCGTTCAGGGTCAGATTGTTGCTGACGGTGAGGGTGCCGACGCCGGAATCACCGGGGGCGAAGTAACTGCCGCTTAGCAAGGTCGGGGTGGCGGTCAGCACGCCGGTACCGGCGAGCGTGGCGTTGTTCGAGATGGTGATGGCGGTAGTGCCCATGACACCGTCCACCTGGAGGGTGCCGGCGCCGATGATGGTGGTATTGGTGTAGGTGTTCACCCCGGCCAAGGCGAGGATGCCGGGGCTGATCTTGTAGAGCTTGCCCAGGTTGGTGATGGCACCGGCGATGGTGAGTTCGTTGGTAAGCGTGTCGACGGTGAGCGTGACGCCGGAATTAAGGGAGAACCCGTTCGGCAGGTAGCTGGAGACGATGGCTTGCAGGGTGCCGCTGGCGCTGTAATTGACGATGCCAGTGCCGAGAGGCGAGCTAGGGCCGGCGAGCTGGAGGGAACCGGCGGCAACGAGCGTGCCGGAGTCGTAGGTATTGTTGCCGCTCAGCCGGAGCGAACCGGCGCCGTATTTGCGGAGTTCGTTGCCAGTGCCGACCACAAGGCCATTAACCACGAGGTCGCCGGTGGCGGTGTTGGCGCCGCTGGCGATGTTCATCCGCATGCCGTAGCCGCCGCTGACGTTGATGTTGACCGTGGTATCGATGACCGAACCGGAGGCGGCGGCCACGACGACAAAGTTGTCCGAACTGATATCAAAGCCCTCCAACTGGCCGTTGGCCCCGGAGCCGTAGCCGGTGATGAGCGCGGGGGCATTGCTGATGGTGAAGTTCTGCTCGGCGAAATTGACTCCAGCCCCGACATACAGGCCGCTGCCGCCGGCCAAGCCGCCGCCATTGATGATGATGCCCTTGGTGTAACCCGGGCTGGTATTGTACCCCTGGTAGAGCGCGCCATTGGTGCCGACGACGTAACCGATGGCGGTGGCGACCGGCCCGGTGGCCATCAGCAAGCCGCCGTCATTGATGGTCATCGTACCGACATAAGCCGGGCTGCCGTTGCTGAGGGTGAGCAGGCCGGAACCGGTCTTGATGAGATTGTTCGTCCCATAGAGCGGGCTGAGGATGGTGGCGTTGCCATCCACGGTGAAGGTGAGATTGGAGGTCGTCAGGATGCTGTAGTTGGTGCTCCCGGTGATGGTATAGGAACCGGTGCCGGCCGCACTGAAGGCAAGCGCGGAAGGCGCGACACTGTTGGTGAGGGTGACGGTGCAGTTGGTGGCGGTGCCGACCCCGAAGAGGGCGACATTGCCATCAGTCCACGCGACGTTGGCCGAACCATTCCACCAGTTGGTGGCGGCGCCGCCCCAGAAGCCTTTGCCGTCCCGCGGACCGGCGGGGGAGCCGGTGGCGTTCCAGACCAGCGTATCGCCGGCGGTGGGCGTAGTGACGCAACTGGACGGACTGGCGGCGGAAGTGCTGGCCAGGTTGGTGGCCACGACCGTGTAACAGTAGTTCACGCCGCCGGTCAGGCCGTAATCGGCATAGCTGGTGCCGGAGAGGGTGGCAATGGGACTGCCAGCGCGACTGAGGATGTAGCCCATGGCATTGGTGCCGGCGGACCACGTGATGTTCACCAAATTGCTGGACATGGCGGTGGCGACCACATTGGTGGGCGTACCGGCGAAGTTTTGCACGAAAACATTGGCAACATCCGAATCGACTTCGAGGCCGGAATCATAGAACAGCCGGGCGCTGACCGAATAGATGGCGACCGGGAGGGCGGACAGCGCGTTGGTGTAGGGCGGGGCCGGGTACTCGGCCAGCATGGTACCATTGGTGAAGAGCTGGACCAAATTGATGGTGTGGCCATTCGTGGCGGACAGGGCGGCGGAGAGGTTGAAGCTGGCGGGCGGGGTCAGGGCGAGTCCGTTGGCCGGAGCGGTGAGACTGATCACCGGGGCGGAGACAAAGGATGCCAGCTGCGTGGCGGTCAGGATACGGTTGAAGAACTGCACCTGATCGAGCTGGCCGACAAAG
>Ga0316222_1003103_pt1 | contig 16696 bp, 16 predicted proteins | sample TBH18011metaG_FD_206008 | JGI IMG/M metagenome (GOLD analysis project Ga0316222, IMG submission 206008) | Freshwater microbial communities from Trout Bog Lake, Wisconsin, USA - TBH18011 | ecosystem: Environmental > Aquatic > Freshwater > Lake > Hypolimnion/Profundal zone | place: USA: Wisconsin...
TAACGCAAAAGAGAGAATATGAGTTTTTGTCGCAACTGAGACAAGGCGCTACCGTTGTCGTTCAGTAACGGTGTTTGCTATATAAAAAAGCCCCTTCATCGGGGCTTTTTTATTGCATCCAATAGACGGTGTTAAAGCGCTCGAGGCCCATCCTGCATTAAGGGGCGTACTGCAATAAAAGCAATGAGTGAGAGTAGCGCACAAGTGGAGAGGTAGTAGCCAACATACTCTAGACCGTATTGGGTGGCTAGAGCAGTAGCCAAGTAGGGGGCAATCGATGCCCCCAGGATACCTGCCAAGGTGAAGGTGAGTGATGCACCTGTATAGCGTACTGAAGTAGGAAATACCTCTGCCAATGCAGCTCCCAGTGGCCCGTAGGTAAAACCCATCAATAGTAGGCCGATGGATAGGAAGACAATTGTGAGTGACAAGCTGCCTGTCGTAAATAAGGGTGCAAATCCTAGACCAAATAGGAAAATAACAGCGGTTGTTGCAATCAGTACATTGCCGCGACCATATTTATCCGCAAGCAGGCCGGCGATTGGAATTCCAATGGCAAAGAAGAGTACACCTACCATTTGCGCTAGCAAGAATGTGGAGCGGGGATAGTGCAATACCGAGGTGCCCCAGCTTAAGCAGAAGACAGTCATGAGATAGAAGATCACAAAAGTGGTGGTAGCTGCAATCGTGCCAAAAAATAAGACCCGACTATTTTTAAAGATGACGTCGTGCATCGGCATTTTTACGCGTTCATTTTTTTTCATTGCATCGATAAAGTCGGGTGTTTCTTCGATCTTCAAGCGCACATATAAGCCGACGAAGACTAACAGGGCGCTGGCAATGAATGGGATGCGCCATCCAAAGTTAAAGAATTGTTCATCGCTTAAGGCATTGCTGAGAATTAAGAAGGTGCCACTAGACAGTAAAAATCCTACAGGGGCTCCCAGTTGGGGGAACATGCCATACCATGCTCTTTTCCCAGGGGGTGCATTTTCAGTGGCAAGCAAAACAGCGCCACCCCATTCGCCGCCTAAGCCAAGACCTTGTCCGAATCGGAATAATGCCAGAAGCAGTGGAGCTGCTACGCCAATGGTGGCATATGTAGGCAATAAGCCAATGGCTACGGTTGAAGGCCCCATTGTCATTAAGGCAGCAACCAGTGTGGCCTTGCGCCCTACGCGATCTCCGAAGTGACCAAAGAGTGCCGCTCCAATAGGTCTCGCAAAAAATGCTAGAGCAAACGTTGCTAGAGACTGGAGTATTGCTGAGGTCGGATCGCTTGAGGGGAAGAAGAGTTTTGGAAAAACTAAAACCGCAGCGGTAGCATAGATATAAAAGTCGAAGAATTCAATGGTCGTGCCGATCAAGCTGGCAATTAGTACCCGGGCAGCGGAATTTTTGGGTTGGCTCATATCAATGATCATGTTTTGGTTAGTAAGCCTCTATCCTACCTCGAGCAAGGGTTTTAATGCTCAATCTCGACATATTAGCCTTCGGGAGAACGGGTTTGGGTATAGGGATGGATGAGACTTTCTGAGCAATATGCCCAAGAGCATTAGTATTTGGGGATGAATGACTTAATCGAAAACCCCGAATTTAATTCCCTGGATAAACAAGCGGTGGGCAAAAAAAGCACGCTTGTGAGCGTAGCGGTCAATATTGGCCTCACACTGAGTCAACTCTCGGCGGGGGTGATTTCAGGATCACAAGGTCTGATTGCAGATGGCATTCATTCTCTCACTGATTTAGTGTCGGATTTTGTGGTGCTTTTTGCGAATCATCACAGCAATAAGGGTGCAGATGAAGATCATCCATATGGCCATCAGCGTTATGAAACGGCTGCCTCCCTCTTCTTGGGGGTTTCCCTTTTGGTCGTTGGCTTGGGAATGCTCTGGTCGGCTGGTCAGAAAATTGTCAATCCGCTCGCCCCCAATTCCATTCAGATGCTGGCTTTGTATGTAGCGCTCGGCGCGCTTCTGGCGAAAGAGCTGTTGTTTCGATATATGTTGCGCAAAGCTGAGGGCGTTCGTTCGTCAATGTTAATAGCCAATGCGTGGCATGCGCGCTCTGATGCTGCATCCTCTTTGGTGGTGGCGGTTGGCATCGTGGGGGCTTTATTGGGTTACCCCATTTTGGATTCTGTAGGGGCGCTGGTGGTTGGTCTCATGATCGCAAAGACTGGGTGGGGTTTTAGCTGGGAGGCGCTACATGATTTAATGGACCGCGCTGTTACAGAGGGGGAGTACAAGCAAATCGAGGGCATTATTCAGTCAACTCCTGGTGTTCGGGGCTGTCATGATTTGCGTACTCGGAAAATGGGCGACCTGATTTTGGTGGATGTTCACATTGAGGTAGATGGTCAAGCCAGCGTTCAAGTGGGGCATGACATTGCCCAGGAGGCCGCGAATCGCGTGTTGATGGCGCTCCCGGTCTTAAATGTGATGACCCACGTAGATCCGGTTTGAGGCGAACGTTGCTTATTCGTTGATATAGCGAGCAATAAAGGTGTGCTTGCCCTTGGGTTGGAGTTTGATCCATACAACATGCCCGGAACCCGGCGCTACTTCTACCGATTCATCCTTGAGGTTCCAGATAGCATCTAGGGTAATGTCGTGATTGCCTTCGGGTTCAATAATTTCTAATTTGTCTCCCACTGCAAAACGATTTTTGACATCAACCTTCACCCTGCCATTTGCGGCGTCGGTTTCGATGACTTCGCCAACGTACATGCTTCTGCCAGATAGCGAGTTGCCTCGGAGATATAGTTGGTACTCCTTATCGTGATGGCGTTGATAAAAGCCATCGGTATATCCACGATTGGCAAGCCCTTCGAGGTGCCCCAATAATGCTGGGTTTAATGGGCGTCCAGCTACTGCATCGTCAATTGCTGTCCGATAGGATTGGCATGTGCGTGCTACATAGTAGGGGGATTTTGTGCGGCCTTCGATTTTGAATGAATCGATTCCCATGGCGGTTAATTTTTCGATATGCTCAATGGCTCGCAAATCCTTGGAGTTCATGATGTAAGTGCCGTGCTCATCTTCTTCAATGGGCATTAGCTCATCCGGCCGATCAGCTTCTTCAATGAGATAGACATCCCCAGCTGCATTTTCTTTTGCTGGATGGACTTGATAGTCCCAGCGACAGGCATTGGTACAGGCGCCTTGGTTGGCATCGCGATGCGACATGTATCCAGATAAAAGACATCTTCCTGAGTAGGCCATGCACAAGGCGCCATGCACAAACACCTCAATTTCCATTTCTGGACAGTCTTGTCTTACAGCCTCGATCTCATCAAAAGAGAGTTCGCGCGATAGGATGACGCGACTAATGCCAACGGAGTGCCAGAATTTTGCTGCCGCTCCATTGACGGTATTCGCTTGGACCGATAAGTGAATCGGCATATCAGGCCATGCCTCGCGCACCATCATGATCAGCCCAGGATCAGACATGATGAGGGCATCAGGCTTGAGCTCGATGACTGGCGTCATGTCTTTGATATAGGTACGGGTTTTAGACCCGTGTGGCATGACATTGGACACTAGATAAAATTTCTTACCGAGAGCGTGCGCGGTATCAATACCTTGCTTAAGTACCTCATTCTTCCCAAAATCATTATTGCGTACCCGCAAGGAGTAGCGTGGTTGGCCTGCATAAATGGCATCCGCGCCAAAATCGAATGCGGTGCGGAGCATGTCCAGGCTACCCGCGGGGGCTAATAGTTCAGGGGTTTTAGTCATGGGCTTATTTTAGAGGAAAGCCGAATGATTGGTGTTGGGGGTGCTTGCCCCTGCCGAACTCTTTAAAATCAACCTATTAAGTATTTATCCGTCAAAATGCGGATACACCTTTTGATTTGGATTCATGAAACAACATCCCGTTACTGCCATGCTTGGAATTTCCTTGGTGATCATGCTGATCGCTCTGGATCAAACCGTTGTTGGCACTGCCTTGCCTAGTATCGTGGCGGATTTGCAGGGTTACACCCTTTATCCCTGGATCGCTGCTGTTTACCTGCTGACCAATGCTATTTTTATTCCCATTATTGGTCGTTTGGGGGATATCCATGGTAGAAAGCCGTTTCTGATTGGAGCGATTGCACTTTTTGCCCTTTCCTCAATGCTTTGTGGCATGGCAGGGTCGATGCTGCAGCTGGTGTTGGCTAGAGCCTTGCAAGGGGCGGGAGGGGGGATGTTGGTGGGTTCTGCATTTGCATCGGTGCCCGACTTATTTCCCGACCTAAAGGAGCGTGTTCGCTGGCAGGTAATGCTTTCTTCAGCATTTGGAATTTCTTCTGCTGTTGGCCCTGCGCTTGGTGGAGTAATGACAGAGCATTTTGGTTGGCGTAGCGTTTTCTTTGTCAATTTGCCGATTGGAATTTTGGCGCTGGGTATGGTGTGGCGTTACCTGCCATTAACGATTCACCATCGGGCAGAAAAGTCTGGCCTTGATTGGTTGGGGGTGGCTTTACTCGTATTCACCCTGTTTACCTTGCTGATGACATCGGAGTTAGGGGCTGCCTTAGGGTTTATGAGTCCCATCCTCTGGGCGCTAGTGGTTTCCTCTCTGGTGTTGGCTTATCTTTTTTATCGTCACCAGCTTCAGACCCAGAGACCCATCATGCCGTCCCATCTGTTGGGGCACTCTACCGTTCAATTGCTATCAGTGTTGTCATTTTTGAGCGGTTTAATGTTATTTATTTTGGTGTTTTATATGCCCCTGCTATTGCAAGCAGGCCTCTCCCTCTCCCCTAAAATATCCGGCGGGATGGTAACGCCTATCTTGGTTGGCATTACAGTAGGCAGCATTATTAATGGCCGCTTGATTATGCGTATTCACCATACGCGCTATGTCTACATTGGCGGCATTGTGAGCTTGCTCTTGGGTTTATTGATGTTGACGCAAGCCAATCAAGAGACTGCCAGACTCTATTTATTATTTGCATTTACGTGTTGCGGTTTGGGTTTTGGCTTTCAGATTCCTAATCTGACTTTGCAAATGCAGTCAGCAGTTGCAAAAGCCGACTTAGGTTCATCATCCGCTTTGGTGCAAACTTTGCGAACGGTTGGCAGTATGTTTGGGGCTAGCATTGGAGGTCTCGTGGTAAATCTCTCCTTTAATCATGCCGTGACGAAACACTTAAGCAACATTGGCATCAGTGATGCTCGAGTAGCGCAATTATTCCAAAATCCTCAGATTTTGATTCGGCAGGGTGATCAAGTTCAGTTACGGGATTTAGCAAGCCAGGTTGGGTTGGACGCCAATCAACTGATTGAGCAAGCGCGCCTCTATCTGATCAATGGTATTCATCATGCCCTCTGGCTGGCGATTGGCATTGCGGTGATGGCCATGTATGCCAGCATGAAGTTACCCAACATTACCCATGGTTCAGATCTGACCAGGGATTCTTTGGCGGAAACGCCTGATGATTATTTATAAGGTGACAGACCCTAGGGCGAGCACTTAGCGGCTCATGTAGGCAGCCTCGTTATAAGTTGATACCCAGTTTGGTCTAAAGATCAGGAAGATCGCTAGCAACATTCCAGATAAAGAGGCTTCCATGAAGGCAATGATGATCAGTCCCAAAAGCCAGCCCTCGAATTCGAAATTCGGTGGGTGATATCCCAATGCAAATTGGAGTGCCAATAGGAATCCACCTGACAGCATGACGCTAGCAAATGCAGCAACATAGCCATTTCCCAAAATTAATACAAAAAGGTGGCGTGGAATATAGCGTTGAATGGCTCGGATACTGAGATAGGAGAATAGGGTTGGCACTACCCCCACGATGAGATATTGTTGGCTAGCATCAATATAGCTTCCTTGGACGACAAATATTCCCAACATGGCAACTGGAAAAAGAATGGTCAGTGCAATAGCTGGACCAAACATCGCAGTTAGTAGTGAAGCGCCATAAAAATGAAAAATGAGTCCATAGAATTTTCCAGGTAATTGCCCTGGAAAGGTTGGAGACATATTCCAAGCAATGGCTAGAAAAATGATGATCAGCCATCCGAGTTTTTTGAGAGGCTGCTCTAAAAAAATAGTTGGAGGACTCTGGTAGAGGGCTACTACAAAGATAGCGGTGGCAAGTCCTAACCAAATCATTTGAATTGTTAGTAAAGGATGGAATTCCCTCAGTCTAATCAAAACCTACTGAAAGTCTACTAAGCACTTTCACTAGGTATGCGCTCAATCCCTCTGCATTAGGGGGGCTGCTATTAGCAGCCCAATTGGGTTGCCAGATCTATTAAGTTCTTGGCGTGGTGGGTAATGTAGGATTCTGGGTGCAGGTCTTCGCGTCTGATGCGGGGGCCAAACTCAAGAGGTCTCTCAATAAAGGCAGTTTGTAGTCCACAGGCATGAGCTGATTTCAAATCATCCTTGTGGGCCGCAACTAGCATGACCTCCTGAGGGGTGACATTGAAGATATCGGCAACGCCAAGATAGGTTTCTGGGTCGGGCTTGTAGTGCCGAAATACTTCGGCAGACAAAATAAGGTCCCACGGTAGCTTGGCGTGCTTGGCCATGTCGGCAAGTAAGCCCAAATTACCATTTGATAGGGTGACGATCATAAATTGATGCTTGAGCTTGTTCAGACCCTCTACTGTGTCTGCCCATGGAGTCAGGCGATGCCAAATGAGATTCAAGTCGCAGATTTGGCTTTCCGATAATCCAAGAATTCCAAAATCACTCAAGATGTCATTGAGGATCAAGCGATGCAAATCATCAATTTTGGTCCAAGGCAATTCTCCTGAGCGAACGCGAGCCATTGCCGGCTTGTAACCGTTTCTCCAGGCGCTTGCAAATTCATGGGGATCTACCGGGAGTTGTAATTTTGTCACCTCTGCCGCTATCGAGCCATGCCAATCGACCACGGTGCCAAAGACATCAAAGGCAAGTACTTTTGTAGGCTTGATCATGCCACTGGTTTCTTTCTGCGTTAGTAGTTGGATGCTTAAACATCTTAATTGATGATGAGTTGATTAGCGTTAAAGACATTTACTGATGTCCATTGCCCGGTGAACGAGTGGTGCGTAGACCGCACCACCAAAACGGTGCGAAATCTTGGCTAAAGATAGCTTTCTGCACCAGAAATGTGATTGCATTGGTGTATACCCTAGGCCCCAGGCACATAATCAAATGACCAAAATGATTTGGCTTAAATTAGAAAATAGGAGATCCATATGAGTTCTATAGCAATGGGCTCGCATTCCGCGAGTAAAAGTCCCTTGAAGTCGAAGTGGGTTCAGTTGGCTCTAGGCGTCATTTGTATGATGGCTATTTCTAGTCCGCAATATGTTTGGGCGTTGTTTACAAAGCCCATCATGGCTCAGCTTGGTGTGAGCTTGCCAGAATTGCAAATCACCTTTTCGATACTAATTGTTTTGCAAACTTTCTTTTCCCCGTTTCAGGGCTATTTAGTAGATAAGTTTGGGCCACGTCTTTTATTGTCCATTGGCACTGCCTTGACAGGTTTAAGTTGGATTCTTTCTGCAAGCCTGACCTCAGTTTCGAGTCTGTATATTACTTACGGTGTACTAGGGGGTCTTGGAACCGGCATTGTGTATGTTGGTGTTGTGGGGCTCATGGTGCGGTGGTTTCCTCAGAATCGTGGGTTTGCAGTCGGTATGGTGGCTGCCGGTTACGGAGTGGGTGCTTTACTAACGACCTTCCCAATTGCTAACAGTTTGATTAACTCAGGTCTTCAAGGGACATTAACTTTTTTTGGATATGCGATAGGGGCAGTCGGACTCTTGGCTGCCCAGGGCATACGGGTTCCTCATGCTGATCGCGTACAAACAGTCAGTCAACTCGAAGCAGCAACTTCTGGAGTGACGCCCCAAGCAATGCTAAAGACCCCTGTTTTCTGGTTAATGTTTTTGATGATGTCGATGATGTCGACTTCGGGTCTTATGGTCATTTCCCAAATGGGTGCCTTTGCCAAAGATTTTGGAGTGACCTCTGCATTGGTATTTGGTATGGCTGCTCTTCCTTTGGCCTTGTCCATAGATCGAGTTACCAATGGATTGACTAGACCATTGTTTGGTTGGGTGTCGGATCGGATTGGGCGTGAATATACGATGACAATCGCTTTTGGCTTGGAAGCAATTGCGATGTTTGTGTGGATCGCCACACGCTCTGATCCCGTATTGTTTGTGTTGTTGTCGGGTGTAGTTTTTTTTGGGTGGGGAGAAATCTTTTCTTTATTCCCCTCCACCTTAACCGATACCTTTGGGCAAAAGCACGCTACAACCAATTATGGTTTTTTATATATAGCTCAAGGAATTGGGTCAATTGTGGGAGGCCCAATTGCTGCATTAATTCATGGCGCAGCTGGCAGCTGGATACCGGTATTTGGCATCATGATTGCCTTGGATGCTAGTGCCGCATTGTTGGCATTTTTTGTCTTGCGCCCAATGCGTGCGAAATACATGATGCGACAAGCGGTGTAACGTAGAGGGATTGATTAAGAATTGAGGTGTTGCAGATCCATGGGGAGTTGACTCCTCATGGATCGGTAGTTCTAAAACGCGCTTACTGCGCCATCGCTGCGGGGATCCCAGCCTCCACGAAGCGTTCCGGATGGTTCTCGAATAATGCAACCAGCGTGCCCGACCGTTTCATCAAAAGCATCTAGCATTTCAATTTCATGGCCTAGGGCGTGCAACTCCTTGGCAACCCAGGGGCTAAAGCGGGATTCAAGTTTGAGGCTATCGCTCGTTTGTCCCCAGGTGCGGCCCAGCAGCCAGCGAGGTCGACTGATTGCATCCTGTGGGTCTAAACCATAGGTTGCCGTGCGTGTAAATACCGCACATTGTGTTTGAGGCTGACCATCGCCGCCCATCGTTCCATAAACCATGGAGCGCCCATCCTTGAATAATGCGAGCGCTGGATTTAAGGTGTGGAAGGGTTTGCGATAGGGCTCAAGGTGATTGAGTGTTTTAGGGTCAAGAGAGAAGCTGCAGCCGCGATTTTGCCAATTGACTCCAGAAGTCGGCAGGACAATTCCTGCGCCAAATTCATGGTAAATGCTTTGGATGAAGGACACGCTATTGCCTTGCCCGTCAATCACGCCCATCCAGATGGTGTCAGCCGGTCCTTTGCCTTGGCCCCATGGTAAGGCTTTTTGTGGGTCAATATTTTTGGCTAGTTTTTTTAAGAAGGCTGGCGATAAAAAATGCTGTGCATTGCGTTTCATGTAAGCAGGATCCGTAACAAATTGATCGCGCACCTTAAAGGCTTGTTTGGTGGCTTCTACACAGTGGTGAACATATTCAGCGCTATCTACCTTGAAGCGCTTTAAATTTAACTGATCTAATATTCCAATGATCATCAGAGATACCACACCTTGAGTGGGCGGAATCATGTTGTAAACCTTACCCATGCTGTGCTTCAATTCAAGCGGATCAATGAGTTTTGCGTGGTGACGGTGGAGATCGCTCAATCTGAGGGGGCTGCCAAGCTCGTTTAGTTCCTTGGCCAGTAGATTTGCCAAGTCTCCACGGTAGTAATCATCTGTTCCTTTGCGGGCAATTTGGCGCAAGGTTTTGGCAAGGCGCTCTTGCTGAAAGATGCTGCCAACTGCAGGCGCTTTGCCATTGACTAAAAATGTTTCAGAGAACCCCGGTATAGGGCTTAATTCTTCTCGCTTTTTAGCGGTTAAGCTCGATTGGCTGTGGGTGACTGGGACACCCTTTTCTGCATAATAAATAGCGTCTGCCAATAAGCGGGAGAGTGGAATTTTTCCGCCCAAGGCCTGTTTCGATAGTTGGTGGGCCGCTCCCCATCCTGAAATGGTTCCTGCTACCGTATTGGCTGCCACCGCTCCTCGAAAGGGGATGGCTTTGGTGATCCCACGTTCTGCGTACCATTGTTTTGTGGCTAGTCCAGCTGCTGCGCCGCAGGCATCTATTCCCCCCATCGCTTTTCCTGGAGAGTGGATGACCCAAAATGAGTCACCGCCAATGGAATTCATGTGAGGGTAAACAACCGCAATCGTTGCCGCTGCGGCCACCATCGCTTCTACAGCATTGCCTCCTTCTCGCAAAACGGCTAAGGCCGATTCAGATGCTAGGGAGTGGGGCGCTACCGCCATGCCACGAATACCCCATTTTGCTTGCATAGTGTTTCTCCAGATGTTTTTTATTAGTGTTGTTTTGATTATAGGTCTAGAAGATTATGCGATTTTGTGAGGGGCAGTGCTGACCTTGTGGGAAATTCGTGGGTGCTCACATGCCCCAGAAAATGATGGTAATGTACGGTTTGAGCGGGTTATTCGCAGGGGTTTGGGTATTGCGGATGCGAAGTCGATGATTGACCACTATAAAAATAAGCATGGAGGCGTATGAATAATTCAATTGAGAATAGTTTTTTTGCGAGATTTGCCATTCGATGTGCAAATTGGGCTGAGCGTTGGTTTCCAGACTCTTGGGTGTTTGCGGTTGTTGCTGTAATAGTGGTGGCTTTGGCTACTTTGTACATTGGTGCTGCACCAACGGATGCCGCCATGGCTTTTGGTAACGGTTTTTGGACTTTAATTCCTTTTACGATGCAGATGGCCTTCGTAGTTATTGGAGGTTATGTGGTTGCGAGTTCACCACCGGCTACCAAGTTAATTGAAAAAATGGCTAAGATTCCCAAGAATGGTCGATCCGCCGTATGTTGGGTGGCGGCGATTTCAATGGCAGCATCATTGCTAAATTGGGGACTCTCACTGGTTTTTGGTGGCTTGTTGGTCAGGGCATTGGCTAGACGTAAAGATTTAAAGATGGATTACCGTGCCGCTGGCGCTGCAGCTTATCTGGGTCTTGGTGCCGTTTGGGCCCTTGGCCTATCTTCCTCTGCAGCTCAGTTGCAAGCAAATCCAGCCAGCCTTCCACCTTCGTTGCTAGCAATCACTGGAGTCATCCCATTTACGCAGACCATTTTCTTATGGCAATCCGGCGTGTTGTTGGCTGTCTTGCTGGTGGTTTCTCTGCTTGTGTCGTACATGTCTGCCCCCGGTCCAGCATCGGCACGCGATGCTAGTGATTGTGGTGTTGATGTTTCATTGCCACCTCCAAAACTCCTTGAGCGTACTCGTCCTGGCGAGTGGTTGGAGTACAGCCCAGTGTTAATTATTTTATTGTCGGTGTTGGCCGCTGGTTGGCTATATAACGAATTTACAACTAAGCCATTTATCACTGCTATTTCTGGTTTAAACACATATAACTTTTTGTTTTTGATGGTTGGTGCATTACTGCATTGGCGCCCAAAAAGTTTCTTGGATGCAGTGTCGAAGGCAGTGCCAACTACTACGGGGGTATTGATTCAATTTCCGTTGTATGGATCCATCGCTGCGTTGATGACGCAAGTCAAAGGTGTGGATGCACATACTCTCTCACAACACATCTCAAACTTCTTTGTGCAAATTGTTTCTCACGATAGTTATGCAATTGTGATGAGTGTGTACTCGGCGGTTTTGGGCTTTTTCATTCCATCGGGTGGCGGCAAGTGGATCATTGAGGCTCCATATGTGATGCAGGTTGCAAATGATCTGCAGTATCACTTGGGATGGGCGGTGCAAATTTACAATGCCGCTGAGGCATTGCCAAACTTAATTAATCCTTTCTTCATGTTGCCTTTGCTCGGCATCTTGGGAATTAAAGCTCGTGAAGTGATTGGTTTTTCTTTTGTGCAATTTGCGGTGCATGTACCAATGGTGTTATTCCTATTGTGGTTTTTGGGAAATACCTTGTCTTATATCCCACCGGTTTTGCATTAAGGTAGCTGTCGGTTGCTTAGTGAGTAAGCAAAATAAAAGCCCTTGCGCATTCAATTGCCAAGGGCTTTTTCTTTAGCCAATTCTCTATTATTTAGTTTCTGGCATCTTTAGGCTTATCACCTTTTGGCCAATCTCCCGATTTTTTGGTGTAGACCGGCCGTGGTTGGTGTGTGACAAATTGCGCAATATCTATCGCCTCCTGGTCACTTAATGTACCCCCTTGACCCAAGGGCATGTTGTGCTCAATGAATGCTGCTGCGGTATAGGTTCGAGCCATCCCTGCGCCATCATTAAATGAGTCTTTTCCCCACAGTGGCGGAAAGGTATATGTTCCAGCGGGATCCTTTAAGCCGGCACCAGTCTCACCATGGCAACTTGCGCATTTTTGGGAAAACAGGATCTTGCCGTTTTCGCTATTAGGTACAAGCGCTTGATTGATTTTTCCAAAGCCTCGTCCTTGTACACTTTCGCCCGTTGGGACGCCGGTTGAAAGCCACTGGATATAGGAGAGCAGGGCAATCATTGATTCTGAGTCGTCAGCAAGGGGACGCCCATTCATTGAGCGCTTAAAACAATCATTAATCCGCTCGGTCAATGTGATGACTTTGCCATCGCGTGAGCGGTATTCTGGAAACACACCCCATAAACCAACTAAGGGGGCTGCATTGGGTGTGGTTCCATTCTGGAGGTGGCAATTGCTACAGTTCAAACCATTGCCAACATTTTTAGGTAGCAAGTCATGTGTTTGGTTGAGCAATTTTTTGCCCAGCAGAATCGAGGCACCCTTCGGGCTGTTTGGAATACTGCTTTCTGCGGGAGGATTGAGTGGGGCAATGGGTGCTTCTGCTTGAGCCCATCCCGAAAATATGAGGATGCACGCAGATAATGCTGTAGAGAAATACAGTTTCATAGGAAGTTGTGGGAATCCGGGATTTGGATAAAAGGGTCTGTGAAAGGTCGCCTTACTCTAATCTCTTTAAGAGGATTTCGTCAATCTGAGCTAACCCGCTATACCTTTTGCAGAATTGGTTGCCAGAAAGAAAAAGCCCTTGAACTTGCATTCAAGGGTTTTGGTATTACTGGTGGGTCGGGCGAGATTCGAACTCGCGATATTGACCTATATCAAATTAAGGTCTAAATGATTCGATGGATTAAAGAATCTATGAAAAAAGTCTATAACATGAATGGTGCCCAAATTAGCTTGATCCCATTAAATGCTTATTTCAAACCTAATAAAGAAAATTTTTGTTATTGGCTTTGCGATTAGCCTTTCAGCTTATGCTGGTGAAAAAGCCTCTCAAACGGATCTTGATAGTCTTGCTAAAGACCTAACCAATCCTGTGGCTGATCTTATTACTGCGCCACTTGAATACAACTACTATGGAAAACTTGGCCCAAATCAGCAAGGCACAAGCCAAACGCTTACTTTTCAGCCAGTCATTCCCCAAAAGATCTCAAGTGACTACAACTTAATTTGGCGCCCCAACTTTACTTTCACCCATCTCACCAATGTGAACGGGGTAACCAATGCTGATGTGGCTCCATTTTCAGTACAAACCTTTTTCGCTCCATCAAACTCAACTGATCTGATATGGGGTATTGGGCCATACGCCGCGGCACCTACTGGTAGTTCAGGTTATTTTGGTAGCCATCAATGGGGCGGTGGTGTTTCGGCGGTGGTTTTAAAGCAAGTTGATGAATTAACAGTGGGCTTGCTGGGAGTTCAATCTTGGAGTCTGGGTGGTAATCCAAACTTTGGTACTACCAACAATATCAGCGGAAGGCCATTCGCTTCCTATGTGACAAAAAATGATTGGATCTATGACGCTGACCTCACTTCACTTTATAACTATGATTTAAAGCGTACAAGTAATTTGGCTACCGCAGGCATTAGCAAATTGATGCTGATTGACGATATGCCTGTAAGTATTGGTGGTGGCGCTGGCTATTACCTCAGTAGTGTTCCAGGTGGTCCACAAGGATGGATGCTTAAAGCCACCGTTACTTTCATATTCCCGGGCGGAAGCCTGTGGGGTCGTTTATAACCTTTTCATGATCACCTCTACAGAAAGAGATTGCCGTGCTTAAAAGAAAAAATATCGCCATCGCATTAATAGCGAGCCTATCGATTGCGCTACTGAATAATCAGGCGCTAGCTTGCTCTCGCATATTGTTTAACTCTGGTGACAATCATGTGGTGGGTAGAACCATGGATTTATACATGCCCGACCACGCTAAGCTAATGGTTTATCCAAGAGGGGTAGCTAGAGATGGTGGTGTGCCCAATTCAGCAAAATGGAATGCCAAGTACGGAAGTGTTGCTGTTAACTCATTAGGGATTGCTACATCAGATGGTATTAACGAAAAGGGTTTGGTAGCAAACCTCTTATATCTTCACGAGTCCAAATATGAGTCAAGGGATTCTCGCCCTGGCGTCTCAAATGCGATGGTCGTTCAATATCTTTTGGATAACGCCGCCTCCGTCAATGAAGCATTGGCCGAACTAAAGAAAGTACAGATCGTTTCTATTTTGGCTACAGGCCGTGAGTGGCCGCTTCATGTTTCTGTGTCAGACGCAACTGGAGATTCAGCCGTCATTGAATTTATTGAGGGCAAGTTAGTCGTTCATCATGGCCCAGAAACAGTTGTGATGACCAATGAGCCTCCGCTAGATTGGCAACTAAAGAATCTAAAGAACTATAAATACTTTGGTGGTAAAGAAGCGTTGCCAGGCGATATTGATCCGGCAAGTAGATTTGTTCGCGCTTCCGCATTTTTGAAAACAACACCACCAGCCAAAACTACAGAAGAGGCATTAGCTGAGGTTTTCGCCATTGTTAAAACGGTATCCGTTCCGCATGGTGCCCACAGCACTTCTACCGTCGTGGAGTCAGAAGACAGTTGGCCTACACTATGGTCAACACTCGCAGACTCTAAAAATAAGGTCTATTACTTCAATGCTTCTGATTCTCCCAATATCTTTTGGGTTGATCTAAAGAAAGTGAATTTTGCCAAGGGCGCGCCGATTAAATCCTTATCAGGTGAAGATCCAACGCTGAGCGGGGAAGTATCTGGCAAGTTTAAAAGCGAGAAATAATTTAACTTCAATGGAAGCCACCTTCGGGGTGGTTTTATTTTGTCGGTTTACCCGACAAACCACCACAGGTGTCCGGAAACGAGACACTTGAATCCGTCTTGAGATGCTTATAGTCCAAGCGGTTATCCAGCGTCCGCCATCCTGACCCATAACGACCCCATAGATCATCTATTGTCTCGAACAGTCACCGCATTCCATCCAACCAAAAGAAAAGGGACCACATTTCTGTGATCCCTTCGTATTACTGGTGGGTCGGGCGAGATTCGAACTCGCGACCAACGGATTAAAAGTCCGCTGCTCTACCGACTGAGCTACCGACCCAGTAAAGTCAGAAATTATAGCAAGAAGTTTGTATTCGCCTCCCGAGTTCCTCATCGGCCAACCTAGATCCCTTGTAATTACGGGGATCTCAGTCTTAGCCGCGCTTGGCTACGGGGGGATTTTTGGAAAAATAGTCCTTAATTCCCTTTAGAATGGCTTCGGCAATTCTATCTTGGTAGGCATCATCATTGAGGCGAACCTCCTCTTGAGGATTGCTGATGAATGCTGTTTCTACCAGAATGGAGGGGATGTCTGGCGCCTTGAGAACAGCAAAACCGGCTTGCTCCACTTTCCCTTTGTGGAGTGCTGCAAAACTGCCAATTTGCCGCAACACTGAGTTTCCCACCTGAAGGGAGTCGTTAATCTGCGCGGTGGTCGACATATCTAACAATAGGTTGGCAACTTGACGGTCTTGGGTTTTGATATTGATTCCACCAATTAAATCTGACGCATTCTCTTTGTTTGCCATCCAGCGCGCCATTGTGCTGCTGGCCCCCATTTGTGAGAGCGCAAACACTGAAGCTCCTTTGGCATTGGTTTCAATAAATGCATCGGCATGAATGGATACAAATAAATCTGCCTGCACGCTGCGTGCCTTTTGAACCCGTATATTCAGGGGTACAAAATAATCGCCATCCCTAGTCAGGAAGGGGCGCATATAAGGCTCATTCTCAATTTTTTCGTTGAGGCGTTTTGCGATAGAAAGTACTACATGTTTTTCTTTGGAACCCATTGAGCCGATGGCTCCTGGGTCTTCGCCACCATGTCCTGCATCGATTGCGATGGTGATCAGACGCTTGAATTTAGAGGGGGCGGGGGTGGGTTTGACAGTCGGGATTGCTTGCAAAACTGGCGCACTCGGCACCTCTTTTTTGATGGCAAACTGGGCAATCTGATCAACCTCTTCTTCGTTCGCCTTCGTTAAAGCGGTTTCCTTATGGGCGCTATTTTTGACCAGCTCCATCAATGGGTCTGGGGGTGTGGTGGGGTAGAGGTCAAATACCATGCGGTATTGGTATTCGCCAACGGGGTTGAGGGTAAAGAGCTGCGGTTTAATGGGCTCTTTTAGGTCAAATACTAAGCGCACAACCGTTGGCTGAAATTGCCCCACCCGAATCTGGGATACATAGGGATCATTGGGTTTTACTTTGGCCACCAAATCTTTCAGCGTCGGGTTTAGCTCTAGACCCTGTACATCGACCACCAACCGATCTGGGTTGGTGAGTACTTGTTGGGTGATGGGTAGGGGGGTATCCGATTCCAGGGTAATTCGGGTGTAATCCTCGGATGGCCAAATGCGAACCCCTAAAATTTTGGCCCCCCAGGCAATCTCAATTTCAGTCAATAGCAAAACAAAGCCGATCGCCTTTGCCGTAGCCTTTAGATGCTTACGCCGAGACGGGTTGGTGGGCAAGTGCTTCTGCATTAGGTTGTGGGATGAAGTGAGGCTAACAAACGTCTGCCTTGATCTGAAAGTGCATTCAGCCGAATGGTACGCTCACTGTCTTGTT
>Ga0316222_1003110_pt1 | contig 16675 bp, 20 predicted proteins | sample TBH18011metaG_FD_206008 | JGI IMG/M metagenome (GOLD analysis project Ga0316222, IMG submission 206008) | Freshwater microbial communities from Trout Bog Lake, Wisconsin, USA - TBH18011 | ecosystem: Environmental > Aquatic > Freshwater > Lake > Hypolimnion/Profundal zone | place: USA: Wisconsin...
ATATCAACGATATGCAGCAGCAAACCGGTTCGCGATAAGTGCTTAAGAAACTGCAAGCCTAAACCGGCTCCTTCCGCAGCGCCTTCTATCACCCCTGGAATATCGGCGATTACAAAGCTACGTAAATTGTCGACACTCACCACCCCCAAATTAGGATGCAGCGTCGTAAAAGGATAATCAGCTACTTTAGGTCTGGCCGAGGATACCACGCGAATCAAACTGGATTTACCGGCATTCGGCATCCCCAGCAGTCCGACATCAGCAATCACCATCAATTCCAGCCGCAACATGCGGTGTTCTCCCGGCGAACCCTTACTGAATTGCTGTGGGGCACGATTGATACTACTTTTGAATCGGGTATTGCCTAGGCCATGAAACCCGCCTTTAGCCACTAACAGTTGCTGGCCCGGCAGAATTAAATCACCGATTTTTTCGCCGGTATCCGCTTCAAAAACAATGGTGCCTGGGGGTACCGGCACAAAACAATCATCGCCTTTTTTACCGGTACAATCCTGACTACCGCCATTTTCGCCGCGCTGGGCACGATGCACAGATTGATAGCGAAAATCGACCAAGGTGTTGACGTTTTCAGTAGCCACCAGATAAACACTGCCGCCATCACCGCCATCGCCGCCGTTGGGTCCGCCCAAAGGGATATATTTTTCACGGCGAAATGAGGCTTTGCCATTACCGCCGTCTCCTGCTTCTACACGGATTACCGCTTCGTCAACAAATCTCATAACCTACCGCGAAAACACTAAAACAAAAAAGCCCCGCTGAAGAACGAGGCTTTTCATACCGAATGCGCCAAAACGCAGCCAGGAAAATTACGCAACCGCAATACTAACGAATCTACGGTTATTTGGGCCTTTTATTTCAAAAACCACTTTACCATCGCTAGTGGCGAACAGAGTATGATCTTTACCGATACCTACATTGTCGCCTGGATGAAACTGAGTACCACGCTGACGAACCAGAATGTTGCCGGCTTTGACTACTTGACCACCGAAACGTTTAACACCAAGTCGCTGAGCATGAGAGTCGCGACCGTTACGAGTACTACCGCCTGCCTTCTTATGAGCCATTTTCCAACCTCGTTAAATTATGCAGAAATAGCAGTAATCTGCACTTCTGTGTAGTATTGACGATGCCCCTGCTTTTTCATGTGGTGCTTACGTCTTCTAAATTTGATGATTCTGACTTTTTTGTGCCGGCCTTGAGAAACTACCGTTGCCGTGACTTTGCCGCCTTCTATATAAGGTTGGCCCACGGTGACGGCTTCGCCGGATTGGATCAGCAGAACCTTGTCGAACTCTACGCTGTCGCCTGCGCCCAACTCAAGTTTTTCTATTTTTAAGGTAGTACCCTCTGCGACCCGATACTGTTTACCACCTGTTTGAATTACCGCATACATCAGCGTAAGCTCCATCAAGCATAATCTGTTAATAGTGAACAGCGGATTATATTTTCAAATCAAGCTGCAGTCAACTATATTTACAACTATTCAACGTAAATAGACAGATTGTTAGGATGTGTCGACGCGAGGTAAGCGCATCAATCGCGGAAGATGCGCTTCACGCTGTTCAGCACATTCTATAACACTACGACCTATTCCCGCCCCCGCTGCCGATTTTTCCACTGGCGATGCTTATTCATAATCGCCACCACCTCATGTGGGTCATCAGTCACCCTAATCAAGCTCATTTCTTCCAGCGAAATTGTGCCATATTCAACTAACTTGGTTTTTAGCCAGTCTATCAATCCACCCCAGAAATCAGTGCCGTAAAGCACCAAAGGGATGGGATAAACCTTATGGGTTTGCATCAGCGTCAAGGCTTCAAAAAATTCATCCAGGGTACCAAACCCTCCCGGCATACAGACATAACCCATTGAATAACGAACAAACATTACTTTCCTAACAAAAAAGTAACGAAAATTCAACGATAAATTTTGATACGGATTGGGCTTTTGCTCCATCGGCAACTCAATATTCAAACCGACTGAAATCTGATTTTGGTTGTGAGCACCACGGTTGGCAGCCTCCATTACTCCAGGACCGCCACCGCTGATAATGGCAAAATCGTTTTTACTGAGCAGCTCTGCCAACTCTACCGTTTTTAAATAATACGGATGCTCAGGCTCAAGGCGCGCAGACCCAAAAAAAGAAATAGCATCCCGCAAATGAGAAAGCTCATCAAAACCTTCGGTAAATTCACTGATAATCCGAAAAATCCGCCAAGATTGATTGCCTTTTAAATCATCAATAATACTGCTGCTGCCTGTTCCACGCCGATTTTTCATATGAGACACCGCCTATCCTCCACTATCACTATGCTCCAACACATAAAGACTGATTTTGGCAAGATCATTGCGAATCATCTTGAAAATTGTAAATAAGCCGACCGGCCTGCAAGGTATGCATCACCCGCCCCGACAACGTTTGCCCCCAATAAGGCGTGTTACGACCAACGCTTAACCAGTTTTGGGCATTAACTTGCCAATTGGCCGACGGATCAAAAATACAAATGTCAGCCGGAAACCCCACTGTCAAAGCACCCGCATCCAATCCCAAAATCTCCGCCGGTCTTTGCGTCAGTGCAGCAATCGCTTTTGATAAACTAAGACCGTGCTGCCGGGTTAAATCCAACATTAAAGGCAACAAGGTTTCCAAAGCGGCTACACCCGACTCGGTTTCAGGGAAAGCACCAAGCTTGGCATCGAGATCATGCGGCTGATGATCGGAGCACACCGCATCCAAAATACCACCGGCAAGCCCATCCAGCAAAAATTTACGATCAATTTCGCTACGTAAGGGCGGGATGACGTGATAAGCGCTATCAAAAGGAATCATATCGTTTTCGGTCAAATGCAACTGATGAATAGCCACATCCGCGGTAATATTCAAACCGTATTTTTTTGCCTGCTGTATCTTGATTACCGATTGCCGACAACTGACCTGACTAATATGTACCCGACATCCGGTCAACTCCGCCAACTCCAGACATTGCGCCAGGGCAATGGATTCTGCTGCCTCAGGAATACCGGGCAAGCCATAACGACTGGCAACCTCTCCTTCGTGAGCACAGCCATTGCCGCTCAAGGACGGCTCATTGGCGCGATACATCAGCAATAGATTATGACTGCCGGCATACTCCATCGCTCGCCGTAAAATCAGCAGATTCACCAGCGGCGCACTAGCATTGCTGACTGCAATACAGCCCGACTGCTTTAAGGCAAACATCGCACTGAGCTCAGTACCCGCCAAACGCTGTGTTAAGGCGCCGATACTGTATACCTGCGGATAGCCGGCTTTTTCCGCCTTATCCTTGATAAACTCCACGACAGCCGGGGTGTCTATGGTCGGCCGGGTATCCGGCGGCAAACACAGACTGGTTACCCCCGCTTTAGCAGCAGCCCTGGTTTCAGTAGCGATACTGCCTTTATGCCCCTGCCCAGGCTCACGTAAGCGCACACTCAAGTCAATAAAACCAGGGCAAACGACTTTATCAACAGCATCTATCACGGTATCTGCCGAAAAGCCGGCGGGCTCAGTCAAAATAGCCTTAATTTTGCCATCTTCAATACATAAAGAACCTACAGCATCAAGATGGTTGGCCGGATCAACAATTCGACCGTTTTGAATCAAAATCCTGCTCATGCGACCACCCCATGCCCGGACATCGCCATCGACATGATCGCCATGCGCACAGCCACACCATTGCTGACCTGCTGTAATATCACCGAGCGCGGCCCATCAGCAACTGCGGAATCAATTTCCACCCCACGATTGATAGGCCCAGGATGCATGACAATCACATCGGATTTCGCGTATTTAAGCTTAGCCTCAGTCAGGCCAAAACAGCGAAAATATTCGCTTTCACTCGGCAGGAATGCAGAATTCATCCGCTCTTTTTGCAATCGCAACATAATCACCACATCAACATCCGCCAAACCTTCAGCCATATCATGCAAATCAATAACACCCATATTTTTCACTTGCACCGGCAACAAGGTTTTCGGCGCAATGACCCGCACCTCAGCTACACCTAGCGTATTCAGCGCCAAAATCTGTGAGCGCGCCACCCGTGAATGCAAAATATCACCCACAATCGCGACTTTAAGCCCGGAAAACTGTTTTTTAAGCTGGCGGATGGTAAACATATCCAGCATCGCCTGAGTAGGATGCGCATGTTGTCCATCGCCCGCGTTGATGACACTGATATGCGCCGCAGTATGCTGGGCAATAAAGTGTGCAGCGCCACTCAATGCATGACGCACGACAAACATATCAACATGCATGGCTTCCAGATTACGGATAGTATCCAACAGACTTTCGCCCTTGGATGTCGCCGAAGTAGCGATATTCATGGTCAACACATCCGCAGATAAACGGGTGGCCGCCAGCTCAAAAGTGGTTCGCGTACGAGTACTGCTCTCAAAAAACAGATTGACGATAGTTTTGCCGCGTAACAAGGGCACTTTCTTTACCTGATGCCCCGACATGCCGGCAAACGACTCCGCCGTATCAAGAATTTCAAGTAGTAACTCCTTGCTTAAGCCCTCTATGGTCAAAAAATGTTTGAGCCGACCTTGCTCGGTTAATTGTAAATGCTTAGTCATAAATTAGGCGGCACAAACAGCAGTCTGAATACAAACCCCCAACGGCTCGGGCCCGGTGATTTTAACTCTTTGCCCATCAGGCAGCGCTATACGCGCGCCAAAACAATCCGGCCGCAGCGGAATTTGCCGCCCATCTCGCTCAATCAGCACCGCTAATAAAACCTGATTGGGCCGCCCATAGTCAAAAATTTCGTTAAGCGCCGCGCGAATAGTTCGCCCCGTGTAAAACACATCATCAATCAGAATTATGTCGCGCCCCTCTAACTGCGGCGGCAACTGACTCGGCTTTACCCTGGGATGCATACCGATTTGCGAGAAATCGTCACGATAAAAGGTAATATCCAACAAACCCAACGCCTCCACTAAGCCTAGCCGACGATGCATGTGCTGAGCCACCCAAGCACCACCACTGTGAATACCCACCAGCAAGGGATTTTTAAGTTTGCGCTCAGCAATTTGACAACGAATGGCAGTTTCGAGACTGTCGAACAAGGTGTCGATATTCAGATTTTGTATCGGCATAAAATTTAAGAAGTTTGATTAAACCAGCTTTGCAGAATCAACTGTGCAGCAACTTGATCCTGAACCGCCCATAGTTTAGCAGCACTCACCTGAAGATCATCAAATAACAACTGTTTGGCCGCAAAAGTCGTCAAGGCCTCGTCAATCTGATGAACCGGCAATTGAAAACGGCCGTTTAACTGACGACAAAATTTGTGCATCCTTGCGGTGACAATATTATCTGAACCATCTGCCTGTTTGGAGATGCCGACCACCAAACCGATGGGCCGCCATTCAGCAATCAATTTGCCTATTACTACCCAGTCAGGCACCTGATTGATAGACCGTATGGTTTGCAGCGGACTGGCAATAGCCGTGCCGGAATAACCAACCGCCACGCCAATTTTCTTGCTGCCAAAATCAAAACCCAGATAAGCATCATTACTGAGCAGCGCCCGCAATGGATCGGTCTTAACCATGGCCTGCCGCTGTCGTTAACCGGTTAATATCAATACCGATTTGACCGGCCGCCGCATTCCAACGCAGATTGACGGGAGTTTCATACAGTATTGCTTCTCCGCAAGGAGTATTAAGCCAGGCGTTCTCCACAATTTCCTTCTCTAATTGCCCGCTACCCCAACCGGCATAACCCAGTGCAATTAAATAATGACTGGGACCTTTACCTTGAGCGATAGCCTCCAATACGTCACGAGAACTGGTCAGGGTAATATTATCGGCCGTAGAAATACTGGAATCCCAATGCTGTTCGCAAGGACTATGAATAACAAACCCCCGTTCCTGCTGTACCGGCCCGCCGGCAAAAACCGGAGCGTTTAACACCTCTTCCCGCGAGGTTTGTATACCCATTTGCTCAAGTATTTCCCCAAGCTTCATGCCGGTGGGACGGTTGATAACTATACCTAATGCACCATCCTGATTATGCTGACACAGATAGGTTACAGTATGAGAAAAATGCGGATCAGCCAAACCTGGCATCGCGATAAGAAACTGATTATTTAGATAAGTAGCTGGAAGCATGTTGATACCAAATTATTCTAGCGGGCTGTCATACCGGTTTGATCTGAAAATTTCCAGGGTATGGTAATGACCAAAACATTAACTTCTTTTTGCAATTCATAGGGCAACTCCGCAAACGGCGCACTCATTTTCACGATACGCATGGCTGCCTCGTCTAAAGCTTGATTACCTGAGGACTTGGTGATGCGCATGCTGTAAATACTGCCATCAGCATTAATACCGACATCCATCACCAAAGTTTGCGGTTCGCTTTGGTTGCGTGCCGCTTCAGGATAATTCAGATTGCCGGTACGTTCAACCTTATCCTCCCAATCTTTTTTATATTGCGAGGCCAAAAACTTATGACTGCTAATTGCATTAACAAATTTAATTTTAGCAGACTCAGGACTTTGCTGACTGCTGCGTATCCGCTCACCTAACTGAGCAATTTGTTGCTGCAAGGCTTCTGCCGATAACTTTGGCCTTTCTGCAACCGGCTCAACCGCGACAGAAGTCTGCTCAGCTATCGGCGGTTTAGATTTAGCAGGAGGTAAAGGCTGACCGGCAACTTTTACCGGCGCCGGTTTTTTAACCGCTGTCGCCGCCTTTTTGACAGGCGCGACCTTAACTGGCGCGGCAGCTGTCTCGCCTGAAGCAGATACTTGTTCCTTAACAGGATTCGGCTGCTCAATAACAGTCATAGGCATAGGCGGCTCAACCGACTTCGGCATTAAAACACCATGCGCCAAGGTTATATCAATAGATCGACTGATTTTTGGGGCTGGCGGCCTATTAAAATTAAACCCCACCAACAAAACAACATGCACCAACACCGCCAGACAAACAGCCAATAACAGCGTGTTCCTGCTCGACCAGGAATCCGGGTTCGTTTCCTGAGTCTGAATCCCAATCATCCTGCCACTTTAGTTTGGATATGATCCAACAACTGCCCGCTGATATTGATGCCGAATTGTTTATCCAGTTCCTGCACACAGGTTGGACTCGTTACATTTACCTCGGTCAAAAAGTCGCCGATCACATCAATGCCGACAAACACCAAACCTTTTTCTCTGAGGGTAGGCCCTACTTGTTCAGCAATCCAGCGATCCCGTTCACTCAACTCCCGCCCTTCGCCACGACCGCCTGCCGCCAAATTACCCCGACTTTCCCCGCCGGCCGGAATCCTTGCCAAACAATAAGGCACAGCCTCGCCATTGACCATTAAAATACGCTTATCACCGAATTTAATATCGGGGAGATATTTTTGCGCCATGATAAAGCGTTGACTATGCTCGGTCATGGTTTCCAAAATCACACTGAGATTAGGATCGTTCTCATGCACATAAAAGATGGATGCCCCGCCCATACCGTCCAGCGGCTTAAGAATAATTTCTTTATGTTGCTGCAAAAAAGCCCGAATTTTTTTAGGCTCTCTAGCCACCAGCGTATCCGTGCAACACTGCGGAAACCAGGCAGTAAACATTTTTTCATTGGCATCTCGCAACGATTGCGGCTTGTTGACCACATAGACACCTTCGGACTCCGCCTGTTCCAAAATATAAGTCGCGTAAATATATTCCTGATTAAACGGCGGGTCTTTACGCATAATCAGTGCATCCAACTCAGCTAAAGCGATTTCCTGCTCCCCCAAAAACTGATACCAGCCATTTGCGTCACGCTGAACCTGCAAAAGGCGGGTGCGGGCATAAGCCCGACCGTTACTTAAAAACAGATCGCCAAGCTCAATATAATGCAGCGCCCACCCCCGAGACTGCGCTTCCAACAACATCGCGAAACTCGTGTCTTTTTTGATGTTGATCTGACCGATAGGGTCCATCACCATGCCAAGTTTGATAGCCATTAAGATCCTGTTTTAATTTAAAATAGAAAGAGACGCCAAAATTCTATCAAATTTAATTTTCACATTGTTATTTACCTGAAAAAGTTTTTTTGGTATAAAGCTCGGCTAATTTGAAATAAAAGCCCGCATTGAGGTAATCATGTCCAGAGTATGCCAAGTTACAGGTAAACGCCCCGTCACAGGGAACAATGTGTCACACGCAAATAACCGAACCAAAAGACGGTTTACCCCCAATCTGCATCATCACAGATTCTGGGTGGAATCCGAAAATCGCTGGATTCGCCTAAGAATATCATCCAAAGGGATGCGCATTATCGACAAAAACGGTATTGACGCCGTATTGGCCGACATCCGTAACCGTGGCGAACAAGTTTAAGGAATATCATCATGCGCGACAAAATCAAACTGGTTTCAACAGAAGGCACCGGCCACTTCTACACAACCACTAAAAACAAAAAAACCATGCCGGAGAAAATGGAGATCAAAAAATTTGATCCCGTTGTTCGCAGACATGTAATCTACAAAGAAGCCAAAATCAAATAATCTGAACAAAGCTAACAAAAAATCGCTTCGCAGGATCTCCGCTTAGCGCTTTCTAGCTTCACAGCATTACTGGTTTGCAAACATCGGCAGGCACCGGAAGCGTTTGATTCCTAGCGTTCATTATGCCCGATGCAGTATTTACTGGATATGGATTAGCGTCTGCTTGTCCGCAGCACCTGCGGCATCAGGCGCCATCAGCAAACCGAACATCAGCCTAGCAGATACCGGCATTGTTTCAAGCAACTTGTCTTCAAGCAGATCCAACTGATCTACATACTCAACCTGCGGAGTGGTCTTTGTTCTCAGACATCTACCTGCACTGGTTATCTGAAAAAAAGCCGGTTTTTCGTAAGTTTTGCTGTTGTATTGATAATCGCTTGATAACAATAAGCCACTCTCTACGCTTGACCAAATAGCAGAATCTGCAGCAATTTTACATTTTTTCGCACTAATTCTCACATTGCCGTCAAAGCGGATGACCATAGTATCCGTCAACATTTTCGCGTGATCAGCGGTTAACACAATCGCCGAACGATCCGGCGGCAAAAACGTCAGTCTGACATCATCAGCCAGCAGCCGATTTAAACGATTGCCCAATACCATCTCACCATCAGCCTGCGCAGAATGCGGAGTGTCTTTGGCGGGTGTTATCAGTACTACATCATACATATCATCAAATTTGACAATATCGCCGTGCAACACCTGCTCTATTGTCAGCCGCTGAAAAGAAAGCTCATCGTAACTCACAAACTTAACGATACGACCATTCCGCGGTCTTTTAGACAACTCGCCGGCCGTAAGCTTATACTGTATCTGATTGTTTTCAGTATGCGTTCTAGCATAGCCTGAAACTGAAAAACTTGCCTGACAATATTGGCAGGTTTTATTAGGCTGCCCGGAAATATTTGCCGGTTCGGTTGGCTTATCGCCGGAACAGCCTGACAAAAGCAATAAAAAAACCGGCAAAACACAGCAATTCCAGACAAACTTCAAACAATCACTGGGTAACGGTAATATTGCAAATCCCCACGGCTTTTAGCTGATTTTTATTATTCAGATAGCCGGCGGATACCGCTATCAAAGTGCCGGCCATGCTGGCAGGCACCTTACTAATCACTTGTAAATTACTGATGGTATGAGTTGCCTCAGTGACGACAGTATTGTAATAACAATAACTATTGCCCTTAGGCCCACAATACGGATCTTGACCTACCTGTTTACAGCTTGCAGCAGGCACTATCAAAGAATAAGGCGATACAAACGGCCCTTGTAAGCCGATGCCGCCGCCGGAATTTCCAACCAAACTCACCACGGTATCTTGTACATCAATCGGATTATTGCAGTCCTGATTAACCACCACGGCGCTTACCACCAAACTGGTGCCTTGTTTAACAGTGCTGGGACAGGTTAAATTGTGAGCGCTGGTGGTTGTCGAAACAACCAGCGCCAAAAACATTAATTTTGGATAAATTTTCATGCTGTTTTCCACCTCGTAATAAAATTTAATTTGGAGACCCAAACCCCTGGCAATAAAAAGCCTCGTACAACATAAATATACGGAAAAGCATTCTTGCAAACATCTGTCTGTTTAGCAAGGCAAAACAAACCAAAGGCCATGAAAATTATCTATGAATGCGACAGCTAAAACTGATAAATTAATAGTGGAGCGCCATCCATGTTCTAATATTTTACGGAAACATTTCGCAAGCTGAATTGTCAATGTCGGCTTTATCAATGTTGGAAGAATTACACTATGACTAATAAAAGCAAATTACTCCTGATATTTTTCCTTAACCTAGCCAGTCTTTCTGCGCACGCCGAACTGCCGATTGAAGCAGACGGCACTCCGCTGCCTTCTTTGGCGCCTATGCTGGAACACAGCACCCCGGCGGTAGTCAATATTTCTACGACCACCAATATTAAGCCGCAGGAAAACCCGTTAATGAACGACCCAGTGTTCCGGCGTTTTTTTAACGTACCGAATAGACAACGGCAACAGCAAAAAAACAGCCTGGGTTCCGGCGTGATTATCGATAAAAACGAAGGCTATGTGTTGACCAACAATCACGTCATCGACAAAGCCGATAAAATTACCGTCACCCTCAGTGATGGCCGCCAACTTAATGCCAAACTGCTGGGTACCGACCCGGAAGCCGACGTAGCGGTGATCCAAATCCCCGCCGATAATTTGAGCGCCCTCAAAGTAGCAGATTCGGATCAACTGAGGGTAGGTGATTTTGTCGTCGCCATCGGCAACCCGTTCGGGCTAGGACAAACGGTGACCTCCGGCATCGTCAGCGCTTTGGGCCGCTCAGGCCTTGGAATTGAAGGTTACGAAGATTTTATCCAGACCGATGCATCCATCAACCCCGGTAACTCCGGCGGTGCATTAGTCAATTTGCGCGGCGAATTCGTCGGCATGAATACCGCCATCTTAGCCCCCAGCGGCGGCAATGTCGGTATCGGCTTTGCCATTCCCTCCAATATGGCAATGCGATTGATGACATCATTAGTGCAGCATGGCGAAGTGCGCCGTGGTCTGCTAGGGGTTACCACTCAGGATTTAACCCCGGAACTGATCAATGCTTTTTCATTAAAAAGCCAACATGGCGCCGTGGTTAGCCGGGTTGAATCCGGCTCGCCTGCGGAAAAAGCCGGCTTGGAACCGGGCGACATCATCCTGGCCATTAATGGTCAGGACGTAAAAAGCGGCAGTAGTCAAATCCGCAATACCGTAGGTTTGCTGCAAATCGGCGATACCGCCAATCTTGAAATCCTACGCGGCGAAGAACGTAAAACCGTGCAAGCCACTATCGGTAAACCGCAACGCCCGGAAATTGCCGGCGGCAAATTACACCCTACCTTGAGCGGTGCTATGCTGGGAGCCACGCCCAAAGATCAAATCGAAGGGGTATTGATCGAAAAAATCGAACCCAATTCCTATGCCTGGAAAACCGGTCTACGCGGCGGCGACATCATCATCTCAGCCAATCGCTACCGGGTTAGAAATCTTGAGGAATTTAAGCAAGTTATCAATCCCAAGACTCCGTTATTGATTAATTTGCAACGTGGCGGTGAAGGTTTTTTTGTGGTGTTGAAATAAGTTGGGCAGGCTTTCCCCTCTCGAACAGAGAGGGGAAACTTAGGCCAGCATCGACTTCAACTGCGCCAAACTGGCTTTACCTCGCTGTTTGATTTCTTCTGGCGGTAGCTGTTTTTTATTAAGCCACTCCAGATCGTCTTCCGGCAGTTCGTTTAAAAATCGGCTGGGCTCACATTCCGCCAACTCGCCGTAGCGTTTACGATGGGTGCAATAACTGAAAGTCAAGGTTTTTTGCGCACGGGTAATCCCCACATACGCCAACCGCCGCTCTTCTTCTATGGTATCGTTTTCGATACTGTTTTGATGCGGCAGCAGATTTTCTTCCATGCCGATCAAAAACACATGCGGAAACTCCAAACCCTTGGCGGCATGAAGCGTCATCAAGCTGACCTGGTCGCCGACTTCCTGCTCCTGATTTCGCTCTAAAATATCCAGCAACATCACTCTGGCGATAACATCCGCCAAAGACTTGGCCTCTCCCTGTTCATTGCCGGCGATACGCTGTAACCATTCCAATAATTCATAAACATTTTTTAACTTGCGCTCGGCTGCGGCTGAAGTCTTACTATTTTCTTGCAGCCACTGCGGATACTGAATCTCATCTATCAACCCATGAATCACCGCAAAACTGTCGTCGCGCTCAACTTTGACCGCCGTCTCCGCCAGCCAATCACAAAATTTACGCAACCTATAAACTGATTTTTCCGAGAGTTTTTGCTGCAAACCCAATTCGCCACAAGCAGCAGACAAACTGATATGCCGCTCATTGGCATAAGCGCCCAACTTTTCCAGCGTATTCGGGCCGATTTCGCGACGCGGGGTATTAATCACCCTTAAAAAAGCCGCGTCATCGCCGGGATTGACCAGTAAACGCAAATAAGCCAATACATCCTTGATTTCCGCATAGGCAAAAAACGAGGTGCTGCCGCTAATAAAATACGGCACATTATTTTCACGCAGCTCGCGCTCAAACAAACGCGATTGATGATTACCCCGGTACAAGATGGCATAGTCGCCGTAAGAACCGCCGGTTTTAAAACGATGATGGATAATCTCGGCGGTTACCTGCTTGGCTTCGGCTATTTCATTTTTATGGCTCAATACCCGCAACGGATCGCCATAGCCCAATTCGCTCCACAGTTTTTTTTCAAAAACATGCGGATTGTTGGCAATTAACTGGTTAGCCACTTTTAAAATCCGCCCGGCAGAGCGATAGTTCTGCTCCAGCTTGATAACCTTTAAGCGCTGATAATCTTTTTGCAATTGACTAAGATTTTCCGGCTGCGCGCCGCGCCAAGCGTAAATCGATTGATCATCATCCCCCACCACGGTAAAACGCCCCAAAGCACCGGCCAAGGCTTTTACCAGCTGATACTGGCTAATATTGGTATCCTGATATTCATCCACTAACAGATAACGGATTTTGTTCTGCCACTTTTCCAGAATCTGCGGATGCTGTTGAAACAACTCCACCGGCAAGCCGATTAAATCATCAAAATCGACCGCATTATAGGCTTTTAAGCTGCGATTAAACTGCTGATAAAGCATGGCAGCGGCAATGCTTTCCGGGTCTTGCGCGCCGCTTAAAGCCTGCTCAGGACTGACAAAAGCATTTTTCCATTGACCAATGCGATGGTTATAACTTTCCACCACATCCAGGTCACAACCATCCACGCCATGGCCGATCAATTGCCGCAGTAAACTCAATTTGTCCTGCTCATCAAACAAGGTGATGGCCGCCTTATACCCCAAGGCCTTATGTTCCTTGCGCAAAATATCCAAGCCTAGCGAATGAAAAGTAGACACCGTTAAACCGCGGCTTTGCTTATCATCCAGCAAACGGCTTACCCGGCTTTTCATTTCTCTGGCGGCTTTATTGGTAAAAGTCACCGCCGCAATATGCCGCGCCGCAATACCTTGTTGCACCAAATAGGCAATTTTTTCGGTAATCACTCGGGTTTTGCCGCTACCAGCCCCGGCCAGCACCAATAAAGGCTGATCAATGATTTTAACGGCGGCTTGCTGCTGGGAGTTTAGTTTATTCATGCTTTGGCACTATTGCGCCTATCAACGAAAATTATCTGGATGAGCATTATGATACAAATTCAGGTTGCATTTAATTTTGAGCAGTTTAAATTGTATCGGCTGAGCAGCTACTCAGGCTACTGCACGGCGTTTGCGTTTAAATCCCTGGCTTCTTTCCTGGAAAATTGAACGTTAACGGCGCAGACATGTCGATGATAGCCGCTATAAACCAAAAGGAATACTGCGTGACTTTACTACAAAAAATCAAACCTCATTTGTTTTGGCTGGTGCTAATCGGTCTGATCAGCTGCTTTTCGCTGAGAGCGGAAATTTCGCCACTCTACCGACCGGCTGGTGCTTTCACCGCCAATGACATCGCCGTCATCGTTAACGACGACGATCCATTAAGCCAGCGTATTGCCAACTATTATCAGCAAAAACGCCATATCCCATCCGCGCAAATGCTGCATATCCGCTTCTCACCCAATCAGGATATTTTATCAAAACTTGAGTTTCAGTTAATCAAACAACAGGTAGACGCGCAAACGCCCGAACATGTGCAAGCCTATGTACTGACTTGGCTGCTGCCATATAGAGTGGAATGCATGTCCATCACCACCGCCTTTGCCGCCGGCTTTGATCCGGCATTTTGCGGCAGTGTCTGCACCCAAACCCGTAACAGCCCCTATTATGCCTCTGATACCGACAAGCCGTTTAAAGCATTCGGCTGGCGGCCCACCATGACGCTGGCCGGCAATACGTTTGAAGAAGCCAAAAAACTGATCGACACCGGCGTGGCCGCCGATTACACCCACCCGCAAGGTTCTGCTTATCTATTAAAAACCAATGATAAAGCCCGCAGCACCCGCGCTGTGTCTTTTCCAGAAATTGCCGAAAAGTTTAAAAACTTCTGGCCGGTTAATTATCTGGAACAGGATTATATTACCGGCAAACAGGATGTAATGTTTTACTTTACCGGCTTCAGCACCGTACCACACATTTACGAAAACCATTACTTGCCGGGCGCGGTTGCCGATCATCTGACCTCCAACGGCGGGGTGATGTCCGGCAGCGATCAAATGAACATCATGGAATGGATAAAAGCCGGCGCTACCGCCAGTTACGGCGCGGTGATCGAACCCTGCAATTATCCGGCAAAGTTCTCGAATCCAGCGTTATTGATGTTTTATTACCTGCGCGGCAGCTCGGTGATTGAAGCTTACTGGAAAAGCGTTGCCCAGCCTGGACAAGGGATTTTTGTCGGGGAGCCGCTGGCTAAGCCGTTTGCTTATCCGCCGTATAAATAGCAGGCTGAAAATGCACCCGAAGTCAGCTTTGAAGATGAGGCATTGCTGCCCGTTGTACGGGAGGTGAACCCGCTTGCCGGGCCTGCCATAGATCATATGCGGCCTGTTGCGCCATCCAGGTATCGGCCCTGCCACCATTTTCTATGCCTAACCAACCTTCTAGTCTTAACGCCATTTCCGGTGATATGGCAGCCTTACCATTTAAAACGCGTGATAAAGCCGCACGGGTAACGCCAAGTTGTTTTGCGGCTTCGGTAATGGTCAATGCCAGAGCAGGCAATACATCTTCTCGTAAGGTCTCGCCTGGGTGCGGTGGATCGTAAATCTGTGACATGATTAACTCCTTAGTGATAATCGAGATAATCGACCAAAACGACATCTTCACCTTCAAATTTAAAGGTAATACGCCAGTTGCCATTAACGACAATTGAATAATGACCGGATACCTTTTATGCTACACAAATCAGAGATGATAGACAGAAACCATATAATCACTTTTTATATGCCAACATGAACACCACGAAATTACCTACTGAAGATGAGTTAAATCAAATATTTGAAGAATTCCGAAAGCAATCAAGCCGCCAATCCAACCCAGATGACGTGATGTTGATGGATTATCGGCAGGAGTATTTATACTCCAAGCTTTGGCTAAAGATCAGAAAGAGAATTCTAAAAAGAGACAATCAAATCTGCGCTTTTTGCGAAGGTAGCGCCAACATTGTTCATCATAGAAGCTACGAACGTGATGTATTGGAGGGCAAAGCTGATCAAATGCTCGTCTCTCTTTGTAGTGTTTGCCATGAATATATTCATTTTGACAATAAAGGGCTTCGGAGATCGTTGGAAGAATCCGACCAAATTCTTCTTGAAAAAAATCCTCCTACCGATATTCCTGAACCGAAACTCCGAAAAAATTGTCTTAAATTACCGCCAGAATGGTCAGGAATGAATGGTATTCAGAAAAAGGCTTGGATGGCTCGGTACTCTGAACTCAGCGAGGAGCGCTGTATAGCACTGAAAAAAAAGAGCGCCTCAGCTCACCTCCTCCGAAAAAATGCCCCATTGAAAATTGACAACAGAATATGGGTTCCTCTGCGTACAGCTGTGGAACAATATCGATCTGAAGAAAGAGCCATACAAAACGCATATGGCTGGTACCGTGACTCAGCTATGCGTAGAGGGTGTGTGAGCATTGCTGGTTGTTCTGTCAGCGCAGAAAAGGTAAAGAATATTTGGTGCGTCGATGCTCACGAGTTTGCTAACTCCATTACTATTCATCGTGCTGCAAATAACATTAGCAAGGAAATGACAGATGACTACAAGAATGGAGTTTTCCATGTTTCTGATGGCGTAAAAATAAAAACAGAGTGGGGTTATTATATAAATCGAGGGGAATTTCGCTATAGCCGCGTGACTACTATGTTTGTAGTTGGTGAGAGACAAGCTGGTGCTTGGTATTGCGATTCTTGTAATATTGAAGCTTATGAAAATGAGAATAAACATGAGATTTATTGCCAGAAATGCGGAAAAGTTCAGTCGATATTATAGAGGAAGAAAAAAGAAAAAAGGGGTCAGGTCTGAATGGCACTTACTTAATAATGCTGTTCATATTAAATCAATGAGTTACAAGACATAGTTATTTGATTTTTTTTGGATGCCCATGTTTTTTTATCTCTTCCCTTGCTTTGTGCCTGG
>Ga0316222_1003113_pt1 | contig 16668 bp, 17 predicted proteins | sample TBH18011metaG_FD_206008 | JGI IMG/M metagenome (GOLD analysis project Ga0316222, IMG submission 206008) | Freshwater microbial communities from Trout Bog Lake, Wisconsin, USA - TBH18011 | ecosystem: Environmental > Aquatic > Freshwater > Lake > Hypolimnion/Profundal zone | place: USA: Wisconsin...
GATCACCCACTCCAAACGCTTGGTGCCTACCCGCGTTGCTCCAAATGAACGCCCTTGGGTTGTCGTTGGCGTGGGCATAATGCCGATCAGCCGCTCCTGGCAAACACCGGCCGTTCATGGGTGGGTGCGGGCAATCCAATATGTAGTGGGTGTCTGCGTTAACCGGATAGGCGCGATTACAATATTTCACCAAACAACTATGGACTGCTTTTTATAAGCACGAATACAGCTGCGACCGCGAGAATTCCGCCCCAGTAATGGGCCGGGATGAAGAATACACTGTGATTGCCGCCAATCTCCATTTCAACGCCTGTCTGCTTGTCCACAACGGTGCGCCGGCCCCATCCGCGCATCTTTAGTCCAAGCCACGTAGAAGCAAAGGTCGCGGCAACCAATGACGGCGCATCAACAATTATTAATGGGTAAGCATGATAGAGCTCCCCAAGGGCAGTCTCCGTCAGGGTGGCGCCGAAAAACGCCACAAATGCAAACAATATTGGCGCAAATGGCCCAAGACCACTCCAGATAATCATCGCTCGCCCTCATCTTGCCGGTTCTGTCCTGGTTCCCCCAGATGGACGGCCCCCCGCCCATGTCCCAGGGAAGGATAGCGCGGTTCATAATCTCTGGGAAGCACGGGGCCACGCTTGCCGACGCTCACCCTACCGCCACGGATTGAGCACCGGCACGCGGGCGTGCTCAAAATCGCTGGTGTCGCGGAACAGGATGGTCATTCCGTGGCACAGCGCCGTGGCCGCGGTGATCAGGTCTGGTTGCGAGAAAGTGTGCCCGGCCTTGCTGCCTTGTTCGACCAACAATCGCCATTTGAACATCACGTCTTCGCTGACCGGCAAGACTCTGTCCTCGAACATCGGTAGCACCCGATGCTGAAGCCAGTCGTTGAGTTCGGCGCGGCGGCTGGAATCGGCGACGAGTTCGATACTGAAACGGATTTCAGCGAGGGTCACTTCGCTGACATAGAGCTGTTCGAGCGGTACGGCGGCAATAAAAGTGAGGACTTTCGCTTCCGGCTTGGGGCGGCGCAGCTCGGACAGAATATTGGTGTCGAGCAGCCAGTTCGTCACAAATCCACCCCGCGCACCGGCATGCGGTCGCGCCTCGGCTCAATGTCAATGTCACGGTGGGGCGAGGCAGCCATGGCGGCGATCAGCGCTTCGCCGCTCCGCTCACCTTTGAGGCGCCGGAACTCCTCGGCGGATACGACGACCACCTCGTCGCGGCCTCGCACCGTGACATGCTGAGGACCGTCGCTTCGGACGCGCCGGACCAACTCGCTGAAACGCGCTTGGGCCCCCCAGCCTTGGCGTGGGGTCCGGAGCGCCGGGGCAATTCATCGATCGATAGTGCCGCCCAGCAGCGCTAGCAAATCGCCCTCACTGCGACCGTGGCGCAACGCTTCCCGGATCGAGCGGTCGCGCAGTAGCCGTGATACGCGGGCAAGCGCCGTCAGGTGGTCCGCGTCGGCGCCTTTTGGAGCCAGCAATACGAATATCAAATCGACGTTCCGCCCGTCGTCCGCCTCGAAATCGATGGCCGTCTCCAGCCGTGTAAACAGGCCGAAGGGCCGCTCGATGGTCGGGAGTCTGCAGTGGGGAATGGCAATGCCGTCGCCAATTCCGGTGGTCCCCAGTCGTTCGCGCTTCAGCAGGGCGTCGAATATTGCCGATTGAGACACGCCGGTAATGTCGGCGCCGTATTGCGCCAAGACCTGCAACGCCTCCGTTTTCGAGGTCACGCGCAGATGGGGAAGAACGACATCCGGAACAAAGTAGCTGCGCCTGCTCATCTCTGGTGCAATGACTTGGCGGGGATGATCGGTCATGGCGCCTTCCTCGGCGAGAGCACGATGATCATGCGACTGCGGCGAAGATGTGCTGGCCAGTCGCGATCCGCGCCTCGGCGGCCGCCACCGATTGAACGGCGAGCAGCAGCTTGGCCTCGTGTCGTTGGTCCAGAATCGTCAATGGCAGGCGCAAGTCGCCGGCCATCAGACCCAATCGGGACAGCGCCCACTTGACCGGGATCGGATTGGACTCGACGAAGAGGGCCAAATTGAGATCGGCCAGCAGCGCGCTGACCTGCTCGAAGCGCGGGTGGTCATGGGCCGCCCAGGCGCGGTGCATGGCGGCGCACATGTTGGGAGCGATGTTGGCGGCGACCGAAATGCAACCCTGGCTGCCCAGCGCCAGAAATTCAGCCAGCATGGAATCATCGCCGCAAAGGCGAAGAAACTCGGGCGGCACCGAATGACGCAGCCGCCTCGCTCGGGAAAGATCGCCGGAGGCGTCCTTGAGCCCGGCGATATTGGGTAGCCGTGCCAGTGCGACGATGGTGTCGAGCGCCAGCGCTGTGCCGGTGCGCGACGGGACGTCGTAGAGCAGCACTGGTAGCGCGGTGGCGGCCTGAACCGCCTCGAAGTGACGGAACAGACCCTCCTGGGTGGGGCGATTGTAATAGGGGACGATGCAAAGCACCGCATCGGCCCCCAACCGCTCGGCCTCCGCCACCATCCCGATTGTGGTGGCGGTGCAGTTCGAACCCGCGCCGGCAATGACCGGAACCCGGCCGTCGGCGACCCGCACTGCCAGTTCAATCAGCCGAGACTGCTCGGCGTGGCTAAGCGTCGGGGCCTCGCCGGTCGTTCCACAGGGCACCAGGGCGCTGCTGCCGCTCCTGATCTGCCGCTCGCACAAAGCAACGAACGATCCCTCGTCGATCCTGCTCTGCCTGAAGGGGGTGACCAGGGCGACCATTGAGCCGCGGAAAGCGGCAAGCCGGTTGGGGGACATGGGCCTCTCCCTCAGTGGATCTGCCGCAACCAGCTCGGCCGTGCCGCCACGACGGCGATGCCGCTATTGGTGCGGTGGGAAATGACCCGGACGAAACCCATGGCCCGCAACTGCCGGGTCAGCGGCCGCAGCGTTCTCTCCGCTTCAGCGGCGCTCATTTCGATGACGACGACGCGTGGGGCTGTGCCGCTTCGCGACGCGGCCGCGAGAATATCCAGGGCATCGTCGGTTCCGGCCAGCCAGAGGATATCGACGGGCTCGCCGCGCGGGCACGACGCCCCGGCTCGAAGCGACAACACGGAACGGCATCCCGCCGCAGCCAGGGCTACCACCTGCTCAATCACGTTGCTCCCAATAATCAATGCCCGATCGGTAATCCCAGCCTCCACTGCGGCCATAATCGCTTGTGGAAGCGTGTGGCGGCACTTATTTGCTTGAAAAGCGTTGTATGGGCGAGATGATAGGGGGCTGCTCGTGGTAGACATTTTGTCATCTCTTGACAATTGACGATGACCAGATCGTAGCGCGCTCCATGATAAGGGTGAAATACGGTTTTATGTTTGAAACGTTTATGTTTCTATTATGAACGTGCGACACGCACTCATCGCGAGTGCAGGGTGTCGAGCGCCTGATTGAGGGAGACGACATCGACCATCGCTTTGCCGTCGGGACCAGAGACGGTGTACCGGACCATCAGCTGGCGCACGGTGGCAACCGGCATCCCCCGTGCGGCGGCAACCCGTTTGGCTTGAGCCATCGCCAACATCAGACTCGCCCCTCCCGCATCAGGGGGTGCGCCGGAGAAGCTGGCCGACTCGATCACCGGTTGTGACAAGACCGTTGAGGGTGGCGTCAAATGGGGAATGGCCAGCGCGGCAGTGATCGTCGCGATCAGGATCATCAGTGGCCACCCTTTGCCGAAGCTTTCGGGAATGATTGACATGGCGCCTGGTTCTGCGGGAGGGGGCCGTGCCGATCTTCGGCACCGTCATGGAAGAGGTTGCAGACGCGCTCCAACAAGGTAGACATCCCTCGCACATTGGTATGCCTCATAGACTAGGCCGAGGGTTGATAAGGCTTCCAGACGGTAATCCGCAGCCGATGTAAAGCTGGTGTTGGCACGGCATAAGGATTTCGGGGGGATGCAAACGGTGAGTTGAAGCGGATACCGGACGAAGGGGGCCATGGGGAGTGGTGCTCCCCCATAGAGCCCCCCCACCGCTTGCACCCTGGTTCGGCGGTGCCTATGATGCCGGCTCCATCACTTTTAAACCCCTGCGGGAGCGAACACCGATGCTGATTGCCGCCGCCTTGGGGCTGTTGCTGGTCCTGGCGTTGCTGGCGGTGATGTTCGGCGCGTTCGCGCGGACCCATTCCTTGGTCTATGCCGGCTGTGGCATCGCCTCGCTGGCGCTGCTGGTGGGCGGCTTGCGCCACCTTGGCGTGGTCGAGGCCAGTCCCAGCCTGGTGCTGCCGATGGGATTGCCCTGGCTGTCGGCCCATCTGCGTCTGGACAATCTGTCGGCGCTGTTCATGGTGATCGTCAATGTCTCGGGCGCGGCGGCCAGTCTGTTCGCCATCGGCTATAACCGTCATTTGCCCGAGCCGGCGCGGGTCACCCCCTTCTTCGCCCTGTTCCTGTTCGGCATGAACGCGGTGCTGCTGGCCGACGACGCCTTTGTGTTTCTCACCTCGTGGGAATTCATGTCGCTGTCGTCCTGGGCGCTGGTGATCTCCGATCACACCAAGAAGGAAAACCGCAACGCCGCCACCCTTTACTTGGTGATGGCGGTGTTCGGTACCTTCTGCCTGTTGACCTGTTTCGGCACCATGGCTGGGGCGGGCGGCGACTACACCTTCGCCGCCATGCGGGCGCGGGAATTGGGGCCGCTGGCGATGTTCCTGGTGGTGTTGCTGGCCCTCTTTGGCGCCGGCTCGAAGGCCGGATTGGTGCCGCTGCACGCCTGGCTGCCTCTGGCCCATCCGGCCGCGCCCAGCCATGTCTCGGCCTTGATGTCGGGGGTGATGACCAAGGTGGCGATGTACGCCCTGATCCGCATCCTGCTGGACTTGCGCATGGACGTGGCCTGGCAGTGGGGCGAGGCGATCATGGTGGTCGGCGGCATCACAGCCGTGCTCGGCGTGCTCTACGCCGTGCTCCAGGACGACCTCAAGACCCTGTTGGCCTATTCGACTGTCGAGAATATCGGGGTGGCGCTGATTGGCTTAGGGCTGGCCATCGCCTTCAAAGGGTCGGGCGAAACCAGCTTGGCGGCGCTGGCCCTGGTCGCCGCGCTCTATCACATGATCAACCATTCGATCTTCAAAAGCCTGTTGTTCCTGGGTGCCGGCGCCGTGCAGACGGCGTCGGGCGAGCGCTCGCTGGCGACGCTGGGCGGCCTGCTGAATCGCATGCCCTGGACCGGCGCGGCGGTGCTGGTGGGGGCGGCGGCGATTTCTGCCCTGCCACCCTTGAATGGCTTCGTCTCGGAATGGCTGATCTTCCAGGCTTTGTTCAAAGGACCGGCTTTGCCCCATTGGGCGATGAAGTTCGGGGTGCCGGTGGTCGGCGCCTTCCTGGCCCTGGCGGCGGCTTTGGCGGCGGCCTGTTTCGTGCGCGCCTATGGCATCGCCTTTCTCGGCCGTCCGCGTTCGCCTCAGGCGGCGGCGGCCGGCGAGGTGGATTGGTCGATGCGCTCGGCGATGGTTCTGCTGGCGCTGCTCTGCGTGGTGCTGGGCGCCATCCCGGTGACGGTGACCGAGGCGCTGGACGGGGTGGTGCAACCGCTGACCGGGGTGCATTTTGCGGTGTCGGCCGATCTCGGCTGGCCGTGGCTGTCGCCGGTCAGTTCCACCCGCGGTTCCTATTCCGGTACCGTGCTGGTGATGGTCGGGCTGGCCATGGCGGCGCTGACTGTGTTCGTGGTCCACCGCTTGGGCACCACCCGGCTCCGGCGCTCGGATGCCTGGGATTGCGGCCATCGTGAGGACATTCCCCAAAGCCAGTACACCGGCCAAAGCTTCTCCCAACCGCTGCGGCGGGTGTTCGCCGCCACCCTGTTCGCCGCCCGCGAAGAGGTGGAGATGCCCGAGCCGGGCGATCTCGGCCCGGCCCGCCTCAAGGTCCGGCTGATCGACCCGATCTGGCTGGGGTTTTACGTTTCGATCATGGTCGTGGTCGATTTCATCGCCGACCGGATCAACATTCTGCAATTCCTCACCGTGCGCCGCTATCTGCTGATGATGTTCGGTACCCTGGTGATCCTCCTCCTGGTGGTGGCGTTAAGGCAACAATGACCATGGCTATGCTCTGGCAAGTGCTGCACATTCTGTTGATCGTCGCCCTGGCGCCGCTGGTGACCGGCTGGGTGCGTCTGGTCAAATCGCGGCTTAACGGCCGATGCGGGCCGTCGCCGTTGCAGCCCTATCGCGACCTGTTTCGCCTGTTGCAGAAGGAATCGGTGGTGGCCCATTCGGCGTCGTGGGTCTTCCGCGCCGCCCCCTACATCACCTTCGCCGCCATCTGGTTGGCCGCCTGCGCGGTGCCGACTTTCACCCTCAATATGGCGCTAGTGCCCGCCGCCGATCTGATCGCGGTGGTGGCGCTATTGGGGCTGGCGCGGTTCTGGACCGCCCTGGCAGGAATGGATGTGGGCACCTCCTTTGGCGGGCTGGGGTCTTCGCGCGAAATGCTGATCGCCAGTCTGGCCGAGCCGGCCATGCTGATGGTCACCTTCTCGCTGTCGCTGTTGTCGGGCTCGACCTCGCCGGCCCGAATCATGATGTTCGTGCTGTCCGGCAATATCGGGCTGTCGGTGTCGCTGGGGCTGGCCCTGGTGGCGTTGATCATGGTGGCGCTGGCCGAGACTGGGCGCATTCCCATCGACAACCCGGCCACCCACCTTGAATTGACGATGGTCCACGAGGCCATGCTGCTGGAATATTCCGGCCGTCACCTGGCGATGATGGACATGGCCGCCATGGTCCGGCTGCTGCTGTTCCTGGCCCTAATTGGCGGCGTCTTCCTGCCCTTCGGCATCGGCCTGCCCGGCGGCGGTCCGGCCCAGGCGGCTGTGGGGCTGGCGGCGTTTCTGGCCCGGACCTTCGCCTTGGCCTCGCTGATGGCGGTGTTCGAAACGTCCATCGCCAAGATGCGGGTGTTCCGCTACGCCGACTTCCTTGGCGGCGCCCTGCTCTTGGGCCTGCTGGCCACTATTTTCCACTACGTGTCGGAGGCGGTGTAGGTGCTCAGTCACTATTCCTACGACATTGCCCATCTGATTGGCGCCACCGTGCTGATGGCCGGGTTCGCCCTGCTCTATCAGCGCCGTCTGCAAGCGGTGCTCAACACCTTCGCCTTTCAGGCCTTGGCCTTGGCTGCCGCCGCCGGCTGGCAGGCCCATGTTCAGAACGCGCCGCATTTATGGGTCACTGCCGGCATCGCCCTGGTGTTCAAGGCCATCCTGGTGCCCTTCGCGCTGCATTGGCTGGTCAAGGAATTGGGCATCCATCGCGCCGTCGAGACGGCATTGTCCATCGGCTGGACCATGATCGTCGGCGTCGCCTTGGTGGCGCTGTCGATCATGCTGGTGCTGCCGGTGACCGCCAACGCCGCCGCCCTGACCCGGGAAAGCCTAGCTCTGGCCATGAGCGTGGTGCTGCTGGGCCTATTGATGATGATCACCCGCCACAACGCGGTGACCCAGGTGGTCGGCTTTATGGCGCTGGAAAACGGGTTGATCCTGGCGGCGGTGTCGGCCAAGGGCATGCCGCTGGTGGTCGAGATTTCGGTGGCGTTCTCGGTGCTGGTGGCGATGACCCTGTTCGGCATCTTCTTCTTCCGCATCCGCGAACGCTTCGATTCTCTCGATCTGCAATACCTCGAAACCCATCGAGGGGATCGCTGATGCCGGTGCTGATCCCCGAGGCGGCCAACCCGCTGTTTTGGATTCTGGCCTTCCCGCTGGGCGGGGCTGGCTTCCTGGCGGTGTTGCCGTCCTGGCGGCAGGCGGCGATCGTCAATGTGGCGATCTCAATCGGCACCTTCATCGGCTCGCTGGCCCTGGTGGCCCATCGGCCCGAAGCGACCCGGCTGTTCTTCATCGACGATTTTAACGTCTATCTGGTGCTCTTGACCGCCTTCGTCGGGGTGACCACGGCGGTGTTCTCGGCTGCCTATATCGGTCGCGAGGTGCGGGCGCGCCGGCTCAACGCGATGCGTCTGCGTTTCTATCACTCGATGTATCAGGCCTTCCTGTTCACCATGCTGCTAGCCTTGACCGCCAACAATACCGGGGTGATGTGGGTGGCCATCGAGGCGGCGACCTTGGCCACCGTGCTGCTGGTCAGCCTCTATCGCACCAAGGAGGCCATCGAGGCGGCCTGGAAGTATTTCATTCTGTGTTCGGTGGGGATCGGCCTGGCCCTGTTCGGCACCATCCTGGTCTATCTGGCCGCCCAGCCGGTGATGGGCGACGGTCCCGACGCCATGGCCTGGACCCTGATGATCGGCCGCGCCGCCGAGTTCCAGCCCGATCTGCTCAATCTGGCCTTCGTCTTCCTGCTGGTCGGCTATGGCACCAAGGTCGGTCTGGCGCCGCTGCACGCTTGGCTGCCCGACGCCCATGCCGAGGGACCGACACCGATTTCGGCGGTGTTGTCGGGGGTGCTGCTCAACGTCGCCCTTTACGCCATTTTGCGCTTCAAGATGCTGATTGCCGCCAACGGCCACACCCTGACGCCGGGGCCGCTGATGGTGACCATGGGGCTGTCCAGCCTGTTCCTGTCGGCCTTCATGCTATACCGCCGAGGCGACATCAAACGGCTGTTCGCTTATTCTTCGATCGAGCACATGGGGGTGATTACCTTCGCCTTCGGCATGGGCGGGCCGGTGGCCAATTTCGCCGGCCTGTTGCACATGACCATGCATCTGTTGACCAAGTCGGCGGTGTTCTTCGCGGTCGGCATCATCGCCCAGAACGCTGGCACCAAGCATATTGGCGATATTCGCGGTCTGACCGTCAGCCATCCCTTCATCGGTTGGGGCTTTCTGGTGTCGGTGCTGGCCATCGCCGGTCTGCCGCCGATGGGGGTGTTCATGAGCGAGTTCCTGGTGCTCTCCTCGACCTTTGCCCGAGATCCGCTGCTGGCGGCACCTTTGGCTCTGGGCCTGTTGCTCGCGTTCGGTGCCCTGATCAGCCGGGCTTCCCAGATGGCCTTTGGGACCCCGCTGGCTCGGCCGACTCTGTACGGCAGGGAATCGCCGATGGTGATGACCTTCGTCTATACCGCCTTCGCCCTACACATCATTCCGGTGATGGTGGCGGGGCTGTATTTGCCGCCGGATCTGGTCCGCTGGTTCCAGTCTGTCGCCAAGATGTTGGGGTAGCCATGCCGGGCCAGGGAACGCTCAGGGATTTTCTCACCATCGGCCACCCTGTTGCGGCGGCAAGGCCGTGGCCCAGGGTCGAGCTGGATGCCAAGTGCTGGCGGCTGCTGATCGAACGTCTTGGTGGGGCCGATTGGATTCTATTGGCGGAATGGGCCACCGGCGATTCCGTTCATGTCGCGCTGCGCGACGAGGCCAATGGCGAAATTTCCATCGCCAGCCGGGCCTGTCCAGATGGACGCTTCGTCGCCCTTGGCCAAATGCGGCCGGGCGCCATCCGGCTGGAGCGCGCGATCCACGATTTGTGGGGGCTGGTGCCCGAGGGGCTCGATGACCAGCGTCCCTGGCTCGACCATGGACGGTGGCCCCGCCGCCGGCCGCTGGCGGCCCAACCCGATTTGGCCGCTGACGCGCCCTATCGCTACGACTTCCTCGCCGCCGAGGGCGACGGGCTGCACCAGATTCCGGTGGGGCCGGTCCATGCCGGCATCATCGAGCCGGGCCATTTCCGTTTCCACGCTCAGGGCGAGACGGTGGTGCGGCTGGAGGAACGGCTGGGCTATGTCCACAAGGGCATCGCTGCCGCCCTGATGGGCAAGCCGGTGGCCCAGGCGGCCAAGATCATCGCCCGGGTCTCCGGGGATTCAACGGTGGCCTATTCGCTCGCCTTCGCCCGCGCCGTCGAAGCGGCTTTGGATGTCACCCCGCCGCCCCGCGCCCAGTGGATTCGGGCGCTGTTGGCCGAGCTGGAGCGCATCGCCAACCACGTTTTCGACATCGGTGCCATCTGCAATGACGCAGCCTTCGTGCTCATGTTGTCCCATATGGGGGTGCTGCGCGAGCGGGTGCTGCGGGTCAATGAGGGCCTGTTCGGCCATCGCCTGTTGATGGACCGCATCGTCCCCGGCGGCGTTGCCGTCGATCTGCGGGAAGGCGCCGCAGACGCCATCCGCAAGTTGCTGCATGGCTTCGCCAAGGATTTCCGCAAGGCGGTTCACCTGTACAACGAGACTCCCTCGCTGATCGATCGGACCACCGGCACCGGCTTCGTGGCGGCGACCCTGGCCCATCGCTTCGGCGCCGGCGGTTTCGTCGGCCGGGCTTCGCGCAGTGGCCACGATGCCCGCAAGACTCCCGGCTACCCACCCTATGACGATCTCGATTTCGCCATTCCGGTGTTGGCCGAGGGCGACGTCCATGCCCGCATCGAAGTGCGCATCGCCGAGGTTCAGGCCAGCCTGGGCCTGATCGAGCAGATCCTGACCAAGTTGCCATCGGGCTCCGTGCTGGCGCCGCTGCCGGCCAGAACGGGTGAGGGGGTGGCGGTCGCCGAAAGTTTCCGAGGCGAAGTGCTGGTCTGGGTGCGGCTCGACGAGCGGGGCCATGTCGCCCAGTGCCATCCCCACGACCCTTCGTGGTTCCAGTGGCCGTTGCTGGAGGCGGCAATCGAGGGCAACATTGTTGCCGACTTCCCGGTCTGCAACAAGTCGTTCAACTGTTCCTATTCGGGGCATGACCTGTGATCCCGCCCATCGCTCACTTCTTCTTCCGCCACCTGTTTAAGGGCGCCTTCACGCAGAAGGGCCGGGTCGAACCCGATGCCGACGGCGTGGTCGAGCTGGCCGAAGCGGTGGGCCAGGCCGCGCGCGGGCGGCTGGGGCGCTCGCTGGCCATCCGCGAAGTCGATGCCGGCTCGTGCAATGCCTGCGAGCTGGAGCTGCACGCCGTCAATAACCCGGTCTACGACCTCGAACGCTTCGGCATCCGCTTCGTCGCCAGCCCGCGCCACGCCGACGTGCTGCTGGTCACGGGCCCGGTCACGGCCAATATGGCCGAGGCCCTGAAGCGCACCTATGATGCCACCCCCGACCCCAAATGGGTGGTGGCGCTGGGCGATTGCGGCGCCGATGGCGGCTGTTTCGCGGGCACCTATGCGGTGTTGGGCGGGGTTGATCAGGTGATCCCGGTCGATCTCCACATTCCGGGCTGCCCGCCCTCGCCGAAGCGGGTCTTGGCCGGCTTGCTGGCATTGCTGGAATCCGTGGCGGCGAAAGGGTAGGTTTGGCCCCTTGCCGCGCCATCGCCGAAGGAAGCCCCGCCCGTGAATATTCTGCACACCATCCCCGGCCGCAATTGGGGTGGGATGGAACAACGGACCCTCGAGCAGGTGCGCTGGCTGCTGGCCCACGGTCATTCCGCCTGGTACGGCACGCCCCCCGACGGCGAACCGTTCCGCCAGGCCACCAAGGCCGGGGTGCCGGTGGTGCCGTTCTGCTTCGATCCGGCCTGGCGGCTGGACACCATGCTGAAACTGCGCCGCTTCGCCAAAGACAACCACGTCGATATCGTCGACACCCATGTTACCCGCGACGCCAAGGCGGCAATGTCCTGCCTGGATCTGTGCGCGGTGATCCGCTCGCGCCATGTCGATCAGCCGCTGAAAAGCACCTGGGCGCGGCGTCTGCAATGGACCAGGGGCGCCGACCACATCATCACCGTCGCCGACAGCATCCGTCGCGGCCTGATCGAGATCGGCCTGGCCGACGAGAAGCGCGCCACCTGGGTGGGGGGCTGGGCTGAGGAGAAGTTCTTCGCCGCCGCCGATCCCGCCATGGCTGGCGCCCGCGCCCGCATCCGGTCCGAACTGGATCTGCCGGACGATGTGCCGGTGCTGCTCTGCGTCGCCATGCTCCGCCCGGACAAAGGCCAGGACCATTTGATCCATGCCCTGGCCCTGCTGGCCAAGCGCGGCCTGGCGCCCATCTGCCTGTTGGCCGGCGAGCCGACCATCCAGACCAAGGCCTTCGCCGCCGGGCTGATGCCCCTGGCCACCGAGCTGGGGGTGGCCTCGCAATTGCGCTTCCTCGGCTACCGCACCGACATTCAGGAATTGATGCAGGCCACCGATCTGGTGGTGATCTCGTCCCTGGTCGAGGGCCAGCCCCGGGTGGCAGTGCAATCCTTTGCCAGCCGCCGGCCATTGGTGGCCACCCGCGTCGGCGGCGTGCCCGAGATCATCAAGGAGGGCATCACCGGCTGGACGGTGCCGCCGGCCGAACCTCAGCCTTTGGCTGATTCCATCGCCCACGCATTGCTCCACCCCGAGGAAGCGGCCAAGGTGGCAGCCAACGCCCGCAGCCTGGCCGAGGCGACCATGCGCATCGACGTGCGCATGCAACAGACGCTGGAAACTTACCAAGCGGCGCTGGCCTACGCCCGCAGCCGGTGGTTTCCGCGCTGGAAGGGCGTTCGGTAGCTGATCCTGCCGAGCCACGCCGAGTTGAACCAACTCCGGGCCCATATCCTCAGAATGCCGGCGCTGGTACGGATCGGCCGGCGCTGATAAAATCCGGGCGTGGGGCGGCCTGCCGTTGGGCTGGGCGTAACTGCGGAGTTAAGTGCAATGACGACAAGCGGTCGCTATGAACTGGATTTTTTCGGATGGGCCAATGAACAGGCCGCCCTGTTGCGGGCCGGCAGGCTGTCGGCCGCCGACATCGAGCATATCGCCGAGGAGATCGAGAGCATGGGCCGTAGCGAGCAGCAGCAGCTTGAAAGCAGACTGATCGTGTTGCTTCTGCACCTGTTGAAATGGCGGTTCCAGCCGAATCTCCGCGGCAGCAGTTGGAGACTGACCATGAAGGAGCAGCGTTCCCGCATTGCGCGCCATCTTCGCAAAAACCCCAGCTTGCAAGCTGTTCTGGACGAGACAATCGCCGACGCCTATGGCGATGCGATCATTGGGGCCGAACGCGAAACCGGCCTACCGGACAGTACTTTTCCTGCCGTCTGCGAGTGGTCGTTCGAGCAGATCATGGCCGAGGACTTCTGGCCGGAGAATGAGCGCCATTGACCGACGTCGCATGGGGCGGCCATGCCGTTCATTGGCTGGACCCCCAAGGGGTCGCCGTAATTCTTTGATGGCATGGCGCTATAACGCTTCGATATCCCCCAACGCCTCGTCTGCTGCTGCTTTGGCGGCGAACTCGGCCACCCGGCCCTCGCCGATGGCGGTGCGAAGCCCGCGCATCAGATCCTGATAGGCTTGTAGATTGTGCCAAGTCAGCAGCATCAGGCCGAGGATCTCTTCCGAGCGGGTCAGATGGTGCAAATAGGCACGGCTGTACTGGCGGCAGGCTGGGCAGGCGCAGCCTTCCTCCAGCGGCCGGGGATCGTCCTGGTGGCGGGCGTTCCTCAGGTTGACGGTGCCGCGCCGGGTGAAGGCCTGGGCGGTGCGGCCCGAGCGGGTCGGCATGACGCAATCGAACATGTCGATGCCGCGCAGCACCGCGCCGATGATGTCCGACGGCCGCCCCACCCCCATCAGGTAGCGCGGGCGCTGGGCCGGCAGCAGCGGTGTGGTGGCCTCCAGCACCGCCAGCATGGTCTCTTGGCCTTCGCCCACCGCCAGGCCGCCGACGGCATAGCCGTCGAAGCCGATCTCCTTCAGCGCCGCCGCCGATTCGGCGCGCAGCTCGGGATACACCCCGCCCTGGACGATGCCGAACAGGCCGTAGCCGGGGCGCTCGACGAAGGCCTCCCGTGAGCGTCGCGCCCAGCGCATGGACAGCCGCATCGAGTCCGCCGCCTGATCCGGAGTGGCCGGGAACGGGGTGCATTCGTCGAAGGCCATGGTGATGTCGGCATCCAGCAGGCGCTGGATTTCCATCGAGCTTTCTGCGGTCAGCAGGTGGCTGGCCCCGTCGATATGGGATTGGAAGGTGACGCCGCGCTCATCGAGCTTCCGCAGTTTGGACAGGCTCATTACCTGAAAGCCGCCGGAATCGGTCAGGATCGGTCCCGGCCAGTTCATCATCTGGTGCAAGCCGCCCAGGCGGGCCACCCGCTCGGCCCCCGGCCGCAGCATCAGGTGATAGGTGTTGCCCAGGATGATTTGCGCCCCGGTGGACGCCACCGATTCCGGCAGCATGGCCTTGACTGTGCCGGCAGTGCCGACCGGCATGAAGGCGGGGGTGTCGATGGCGCCGTGGGCGGTGGTCAGGCGGCCCAGGCGGGCGGCGCCGTCCTGGGCGATCAGCTCGAAGCCGAAGCGGGTCACGGAAGGTCCTCTCGGTGCAGCAGGCAGGTGTCGCCGTAGGAGTAAAAACGATAGTCGTTGGCCATGGCGTGGGCATAGGCCCGCTTCATCCGCTCCAGCCCGGCGAAGGCGGCGACCAGCATGAACAGGGTCGAACGCGGCAGGTGGAAATTGGTCATCAGGATATCGACGGCGCTGAAGCGAAAGCCGGGGGTGATGAAGATGTCGGTGGTGCCGTCGAACGGGGCCAGACTCCCTCCGGCGGCGGCGCTCTCCAGCAGCCGGGCCGAGGTGGTCCCCACCGCCACCACCCTTCCCCCGGCGGCGCGCGCAGCGGCGATGGTGGCGCAGGCCTGGGCGGTCAGGATGCCGCTTTCGAAATGCATGCGGTGGTCCCTGGTGTCATCGACCTTGACCGGCAGGAAGGTGCCGGCGCCGACATGCAAGGTGACCCCGACCCTGTGGATGCCGGCGGCATCAAGGGCGGCTAGCAAGGCAGGGGTGAAGTGCAGCCCGGCGGTGGGGGCGGCCACGGCGCCCTTGGCGCGAGCGTAGACGGTCTGGTAATCGGCGCGGTCAGCCTCGTCGGCCTCGCCGTGGCGAATATAGGGCGGCAGCGGCATGCGGCCGAAGGCCTCCAGCGCCGCCATCAAGTCGTCACCAGCGCGATCGAAGGCCAAGGTGACCTCTCCGGCCTCGCCCTTTTCCGTCACCCGAGCGGCGAAGCCGTCGGCGAAGACCACCTCGTCGCCTTCCTTCAGCTTCTTGGCCGGGCGGGCGAAGGCCTTCCAACGGGACTCGTCCAGGCGTTGGTGCAGGGTGACTTCCACGCCGGCGGTGCCGCGACGGCCGAATAGCCGGGCCGGGATGACTCTTGTGTCGTTGAACACCATGACGTCACCCGCCCGCAGCAAGCCGGGCAGGGCCGCGACGGCCAGATTGTCGAATTGATCACCATTGACGTGCAGCAGCCGCGCCGCGTCGCGCGGATTGGCGGGGCGCTCGGCGATCAGCCGGCGCGGCAGGTCGAAGTCGAAATCGTCTACGCGCATGGAGGCCCGCGTGTCGCAGGAATCCCGGCTTGCGTCAAGGGGCCGCTACTTCCCGACGCTGCGAATGATGTCGTAATCCGAATCGACCATCGGCACGATTCGTTCGGAATGGATGTTGTCGAGAAAGGCCCGTCCCCGCTCGCTCCGGTCGGCGGTTAGGAAGGTGGTGGTGATCGCCGCCTTGAGGTCATCGCACAGGGTGGCGCGGACGACGAAGGGATCGAGCGGGATCTGGGGTGAAGTCCAGACGATGTTAAATTGGTCCAGCGCCACTTTCCCGGAATTGACCGCCTCCATGAAGCGATTGCTGGCGACGAAGGCGGCATCGACCTTGCCCGTTGCCACCGCCATCGCCGACGCGTCATGGCCGCCGGAAAAGGTGACCTGCTGAAAATAGTCCTGAAGCGATGGCAGATGCTGTTCTTTGGGGAAAATCTTGCCTGGGATCATGGCGCCCGAGGTGCTGGCCGGATCGACCAAAGCGAGGGTGGAATCCTTTAACGACTCGATAGTGGTGAAGGCCGAGCCCTTACGGGTGATCAGCAGCGATTGGTAGCCCGGACCGGCTTGCTGGACGCCATCGCTTTTGCGCCAATAGGTTCCGAACACTTGAATGGAGGGGGCTTTGCGATGGGCCATGACGTAGGATTCCGGCCCCAGCACGGCGACATCCACCCGCTTGGCCACCAGCGCATCAATCAGCGAGCCGTAGGAGGAGGGAAGGAATAATTCAACGCGCCTTCCGGCATTGGCGGATAGCAGGTCAAGGATCGGCCTGTAGTATCCCAGTTCACGCGCGGCGTCCTGGGCCGGCACCAGGGCGAAGCGCAGGGATACTGGCCTCTCGCATTGCGCGGCGCCCGGCGTCGGAGCCAGCGCCCACAGGCAAAAGACGGCGCCGATGAGGCGGCGGGCGATGGCGGGAACCACGTGGATGGACCTTTTCCAATCTGACGATAAGGTACCGCGTTTCGCCCCCGCGTTGAAGGCCAATTGGCGTTTGGCCTCGGTCGTGGCAAAGTGGCGCCGCTATGGACCTGTTTCCGCCCCTTGACGCGTTCCGTACCGGCCGGCTCGACGTCGGCGACGGCCACTCTCTCTATTGGGAGGAATCGGGCAATCCGCACGGACGTCCGGTGCTGTTCCTCCATGGTGGTCCGGGCGCCGGCACCGCGCCCGGCTATCGGCGCTTTTTCGATCCAGATTCCTGGCGCATCGTGCTGTTCGACCAGCGCGGCTGCGGTCGCTCCACCCCATCGGCGTCGCTGGCGGCCAACACTACTGGTTCTTCGACGCCTCAAGTGGATTTGAAGATGTCGCCGAGCGGCGCCGCGATCAGGTAGATCATTGTCGCGAAGGTTGTGGTGTTGCGGTAGCCCC
>Ga0316222_1003114_pt1 | contig 16661 bp, 14 predicted proteins | sample TBH18011metaG_FD_206008 | JGI IMG/M metagenome (GOLD analysis project Ga0316222, IMG submission 206008) | Freshwater microbial communities from Trout Bog Lake, Wisconsin, USA - TBH18011 | ecosystem: Environmental > Aquatic > Freshwater > Lake > Hypolimnion/Profundal zone | place: USA: Wisconsin...
GATCAGGTCGGGCCGATGCGCCCCGGCCAGTTCCACCGCCACCACGCCATCGGCCGCCTCAAGGTGGCGGCAACCAAGATGCTCCAGCAATGCGGAGAACAGCCTGCGGCTCGGCCCGTCGTCTTCACAGACCAAGACTGTCCGAGTTTTCATTCCCGCATCCCCGCATCACCATCAACCGGTACGTTCCGATATTCGGGGGGGGTGAATCTCGTATAAATTGCATACATTTTGGCGATCCCCTCCCTCCCCACTGAATCGGTGAGCGGCCCCGTGCCGATGCCGTAGACATCGCATCCGGCATCCATCAGACGGCAGGCGGCGTCGATGGCCTGCTCGGGGGTTGGAAATCTTTCGATGTGATCGCCCTCGCCGGAGCGGAATTGGATGTGCCACGTCATCGTGCGGTGTCGGAACTGCCGGTATCGAGGACACACCCTGTGCCCCTCTTCCCTGCCAACGTAATACGATGCCCCGGGAATGCGTACCCTCGGAAACTACTCACTCCGCCTACCGATAACCGGCCGGACAACACGGGACAACATTTCGGACGGTGCCGGACAACGATTTCCCGTCCTGACGGCCACTGAATCGGACGTGCCACAACACGTTGGAGGCAGGCGTATGGCGGATTTGTTGTCCAGTTGTTGTCCCGAGACGAAAACGGGTGTTGTCCGAAGTCATGAACAACACCCGCAACATCCTGTTTTTACTCGGTAAATTGGTGTGCCCGGCGGGATTCGAACCCACGACCCCATGATTAAAAGTCACGTGCTCTACCGACTGAGCTACGGGCACGGCGCGACAGGGCGCAAAACATAGGAAGGGGGCGCCTTGCGGTCAATCACTTTGACGTTGGCTATTTCATATCGACGGCGACACGCATGCGCACCAGCTTATCGGGCTTGGCGACGATGCCGCCCTCGCCTGATCCTTTGGAGATCTTGTCGACGTTCTCCATGCCCTCGATCACCCGTCCCCACACTGTGTAGCGGCCGTCCAGGCTGGGGGCCGAGCCGAGCATAATGAAGAACTGGGAATCGGCACTGTGGGGCGAGTTCGAACGAGCCATGCCGACGATGCCCCGGGTGAACGGCTCGCCGGAGAACTCGGCCCGGATGTTCTGGCCCGAGCCGCCGGTGCCGGTGCCGGTGGGGTCGCCGCCTTGGGCCATGAAGCCCTCGATGACGCGATGGAAGGGCGTGCCGTCATAGAAGCCCTTGCGCACCAATTCCTTGATGCGCGCCACATGGTTGGGCGCCAGATCGGGGCGCATCTCGATTACCACCTTGCCCCAAGCCAGATCCATGATCAGGGTGTTCTCGGGATCATAGGCGGCGGCGGGGCGGCCGATCAGCATCGCCAAGGCGACCAGCGCCAGGGCCAAAATATTACGGATGGTCATTATGGTCATTCCTCGGCATCCGCCGCGACGCGCAGGCGGATGATGGCGTCGGGCTTATCGACGGCACCGTTATCGAGGCGGTCCCCCTTCTTGAGGGCATCGACATGCTCCATGCCTTCGACCACCTGGCCCCAGATGGTGTACTTGGCGTCGAGATGCCGCGCCGGCTCGAAGACGATGAAGAACTGGGAATCGGCCGAATCGGGATTGTTGGTGCGGGCCATCGAGCAGGTGCCGCGCACGTGCCGCTCCTTCGAGAACTCGGCCTTCAGCTTGGTGCCCGAGCCGCCGGAACCTGTGCCGGTGGGATCGCCGCCCTGGGCCATAAAGCCGGGGATGACGCGATGGAACACGGTGCCGTCGTAATAGCCCTGGCGGGTCAGTTCCTTGATGCGGGCGACGTGTTTGGGCGCCAAATCCGGGCGCAATTCAATGACGACACGGCCACCGGGAAGGTCCATCAACAGGGTGTTCTCGGCGTCCATCGCCACTCCTTTCAGTGAATTACTCAAGCGCCTGAAGCGAATTTCCGCGCCATCTCTGTTTTTACCCGCGCGCTGACGAAAGACGAGATGTCGCCGCCCAAGCGGCCGATCTCTTTGACGAAGCGCGACGAGATGAAATGGCACCGCTCCGAGGCCATCAGAAACACGGTCTCGATGTCGGAATCCAGCCGGGCGTTCATGCCGGCCATCTGGAACTCGTATTCGAAATCCGACACCGCGCGCAAACCGCGCACGATGACCTTCGCCCCGCATTGGCGGACGAAGTCGATCAACAGGGTCTCGAATGGCAGCACGTCGATGATCACGCCATTGGCCTTGGCCAGCGGGGCCACCTGATCCTTGACCAGGGCCACCCTTTCATCGAGCTCGAATAGCGGCCCCTTGCCGGCATTGACCGCCACCGCCACCACCAGCCGGTCCACCAGACGGGTGGCGCGGGCGACGATATCAAGATGGCCGTTGGTAATGGGGTCGAAGGTTCCGGGATACAGTCCAACCCGCTCAGTCATCCTCGCCTCCGGCCACTCCGGCCTCGTCTGGCTCCTCGCCCTCTTCGTCGGCCCCCCCCGCCACGTCGCGCAGCCGCGCCGCCGACACCACCCGCTCGCCCTCGGCGGTGCGCAGCAGGGTGACGCCTTGGGTCTTGCGACCGGCGATGCGGATGTCGTCCACCGGCATGCGGATCAGCTTGCCCCCATCGCTGACCAGCATGATGTCGTCTTCGTGGTCAACCGGGAACGAGGCCACCACTGGGCCGGTCTTCTTGGTCATATCGATGTTGGCGATACCTTGGCCACCACGGCCGGTGATGCGGTACTCGTAGGCCGAGGTGCGCTTGCCGAAGCCATTCTCGGTCACCGTCAGGATGAACTGTTCCTCGGTGGCCATGCTTTCGGTCTGCTCGGCCGCCAATTCGTTGCGGAGATAGGCGTCGCGGGTCTCGGAATCGAAGTTGACGTGCTTCAACACCGACATGCTGATGACCTCGTCGCCATCTTCCAGTCGGATGCCGCGCACGCCCGTGGAATCGCGGCCTTTAAACACGCGGACTTCAGGGATGGCGAAACGGATGGCCTTGCCCTGGCGGGTGGCCAGCAGAACATCGTCCTCCTCGGAGCAAGTGCGCACCGCGATCAGCCGTTCACCCTCACCCAGCTTCATGGCGATCTTGCCATTGGCGCGGACCTCGACGAAGTCGGACAGCAGGTTGCGCCGCACATCGGCCTTGGAGGTAGCGAACATCACATGCAGATCGCCCCAGGTTCCCTCATCCTCAGGCATCGGCATGATGGTCGAGATGGTCTCGCCCTCTTCCAGCGGCAGCAAATTGACCATCGCCTTGCCGCGCGCCTGGGGAGTGCCCAGCGGCAGCCGGTAGACCTTCATCTTGTAGGCAATGCCGGTCGAGGAGAAGAACAGCACCGGGGTGTGGGTGTTGGCCACGAACACCTCGGAAACGAAATCCTCCTGCTTGATGCTCATGCCCGAACGGCCCTTGCCGCCGCGCTTCTGGGCGCGATAGGTCGAGAGCGGCACCCGCTTGATGTAGCCGGTGTTGGTCACCGTCACCACCATGTCCTCGCGGGCGATCAGATCTTCGATATCGGCTTCGAACTCGTTATCTTCGATGGTGGTGCGCCGTGGCGTGGCGAATTGGGTGCGAATTTCCACCAATTCGTTGCGCATGACCTCCAGCAGCTTGGGCCGCGACGACAGGATTTCCAGGTATTCGACGATCTGGACGCCAATTTCCTGCAATTCCTCGCCGATCTTGCCGCGCTCCAGCCCGGTCAGGCGGTGCAAACGCAGATCGAGGATGGCTTTGGCCTGGATTTCCGACAGCGAATAGGCGCCATCGACAATGCCGCGGCCGGGTTCGTCGATCAGGCGGATCAGCGGCTCGACATCGCCCACCGGCCAGGCCCGCGCCATCAATTGATCGCGAGCAGTGCCCGGATCGGGGGCGGCGCGGATCAGACGGATGACCTCGTCAATATTGGCCACCGCGATGGCCAAGCCGGCCAAGACGTGGGCGCGGTCGCGCGCCTTGCCCAGCAGGAAGATCGTGCGGCGGGTGATCACCTCCTCGCGGTAGGCGAGGAAGGCAGTGATGATATCCTTCAGGGTCATCATCTGCGGCCGGCCGCCAGTCAGCGCCAGCGAGTTGACGCCGAAGGAGGTCTGCAACGGAGTGAAGCGGTAGAGCTGGGCCAGCACCACGTCGGCGATGGCGTCGCGCTTAATCTCGACCACCACCCGCACGCCGTCGCGATCGGACTCGTCCCGGAGTTCCGAAACGCCCTCGATCTTCTTGTCGCGCACCAACTCGGCGATCTGCTCGAGCATGCGCGCCTTATTAACCTGATAGGGCACCTCGGTGACGATGATCGCTTCGCGGTCCTTGCGGATTTCCTCGATATGGACCCGACCGCGCATCACCACCGAGCCGCGCCCGGTAAGCTGGGCGGCGCGGATGCCGGCGCGGCCCAGGATGGTGCCGCCGGTGGGGAAATCGGGACCGGGAACCAGCTCCATCAGCCGCTCTGGCGTGATATCGGGATCGTCAATGGCGGCGCAGCAGGCATCAATCACCTCGCCCAGATTGTGGGGCGGGATGTTGGTGGCCATGCCGACGGCGATGCCGCCAGCGCCGTTGATCAGCAGATTGGGGAAACGGGCCGGCAGGACCATCGGCTCGAAGGTCGAATCGTCGTAATTCGCCTGGAAATCGACGGTGTCCTTATCAATGTCGTCGATCAGGGAATGGGCGACGCGGGCCAAGCGAGCCTCGGTATAGCGCATCGCCGCCGCCGGATCGCCGTCCATCGAGCCGAAATTGCCCTGGCCGTCGATCAACGGCAGCCGCATCGAGAATTCCTGCGCCATGCGGACCATGGCGTCGTAGATCGCCGCGTCGCCGTGGGGATGGTACTTACCCATGACGTCGCCGACGATGCGGGCCGACTTGCGGAACGGCTTGTTGTAGTCGTAGCCGTTCTCGTGCATGGCGAACAGGATGCGCCGATGCACCGGCTTCAGCCCATCGCGCACGTCGGGAAGGGCGCGCGCCACGATCACGCTCATCGCGTAATCGAGATACGACCGCTTCATCTCGTCTTCGATGGTGACCGGGGTAATGTCGAAATGAGGCGCCGAGGGCGGAGAGGTCAACGAAGCGTTCCCGTCAGATGTGCGAAAACCAGAGATTGGGGATGGCCGGGGGGCCATGCGGCGGCACGCTACCAGATATCGTGCACTGCGACAACTGCGCGACAGCATCTTCGACGATGATCGCCCGCCGACTGGAAAACCCCCTTGCGCCGGCTGAACGTTTCGCTAGAGTCCGCGCCTTGATCGAATTTTGGGAGGGTTGAGACATGGCCGGTAGCGTCAATAAGGTGATTCTCCTCGGCAATCTCGGCCGCGACCCGGAAGTGCGCACCGCGCAGGACGGCTCCAAGATCGTCAACCTTAACATTGCCACTTCGGAATCGTGGAAGGACCGCAATTCCGGCGAGCGCAAGGAAAAGACCGAGTGGCACCGGGTGGTGATCTTCAATCCCAACCTGGCCGACATCGCCGAGCGCTATCTGAAAAAGGGCAGCTCGGTCTATATCGAAGGCGCGCTGCAAACCCGCAAATGGACCGACAAGGACGGCGCCGAGAAATACAGCACCGAAGTTGTGATCGGCCGCTTCAAGGGTGAGCTGACCCTGCTGGGCGGCCGCGAAGGCGGCGGCGGTGGTGGCGGCTACGGCGGCGGTCAGGGCGGCGGCGGCGGCGGTGGCGGCTACGACGACGCGCCGCAGCGCAGCGGTGGCGGTGGTGGCCGCAGCGGCGGCGGCCAGGGCGGTGGCGGCGGCTGGGAGCCGCCGGGCGATCTGGACGACGAAATTCCGTTCTGAATCAGCAACTTTTCCGCTAGCACGTGGATCACCGGGTCAAGCCCGGTGAAGACGGGACGTAGTATTTTCGTCATGCCCGGACTTGTTCCGGGCATCCACGCCTCTCATCCCCCCAACTCCTTCCCCAACCCCACATAATCCACCTTCCCGCTCCCCAACACGGGCAGACGTTCCCGCCTTTCGATCCCCCTCGGCATCGCCAGTTCCGACAGCCCCCGCCCCTTCAGCCCGGCGGCGAGAGCCGCGCGGTCCAGTTCCGGCGCGGTGGTCACCAGCACCAGGCGTTCGCCCTTCTTGGCATCGGGCAGCGCCAGCACCGCGTGCTGGAAGTCTGGCCACAGCGCCGTCACCGCCTCTTCCACCGCCGCCAGGCTGATCATTTCGCCGGCGATTTTGGCGAAGCGGCGCAGCCGGCCCCGCACTGTGACAAAGCCGTCGCCATCGACGGCGACGATATCGCCGGTGTCGTACCAGCCATCGGGAGGTGGCTGGATTTCGCCGGGGCGATCAGCTTTCAGATATCCCCTCATCACGTTGGGCCCGGCCACCCACAGGCGGCCGCCCTCGGCAATGCCCTCCACCGGCTCCAGCCGCCAAGCGATGCCCGGCAGGAAGCGCCCAACCGTTCCCGGTTTGAAATGAAGGGGCGTGCCCACCGCCAGGACCGGCGCCGTCTCGGTGGCGCCGTAGCCCTCCATCAGGCGCAGGCCGAACTTATCGCCCCAAAGCTCGCGGGTTTCCTCGCGCAGGCGTTCGGCGCCGACGAACACCCAGCGCAGCGAGCGGAAATCCAGGGGATGGGCAGCCTTGCCATAGCCGGCCAGAAAGGTGTCGGTCCCGAACAGGATGGTGGCGTTGCTGTCATAGACCATTTCCGGGATCTGCCGGTAATGCAGCGGGCTGGGATAGAGCAGGCTTTTGACCCCCGCCAGCAGCGGCAGAACCAAGCCCCCCATCAGGCCAAAGGAATGGAACAGCGGCAGCGCCGCCAGGATTGAATCCGAGGCGTTGACGTCGATGCTGACCAACATCTGGCGGCAATTGGCCAGCAGATTGCGGTGGGACAGTACCACGCCCTTGGGCGCCCCCTCGGAGCCAGAGGTGAACAGCACCACCGCCGGGGCATCGGGATCGGAAGCGTAACGGCGGTGAATGCGGGCAACGAAGGGCTGGCTGGCCAGACCGCGCAGCCGGTCAAACCGGCCAATTCCTGCCCGCAGATCTTCCAGATAGAGAACGTCAACCACGGTTGACAGGCGAGCGACGACCTCCTCCAGCCGCGCCATCTCGATAAAGCGACGCGAGGTCACCACCAGCCGAATCGGCCCGGCGGCGCAGGCGGAGACCAAATTGGCCGGGCCGGCGGTGAAGTTCAGCATCGCCGGCACCCGGCCGAACAATTGCAGGGCGACAACTGTCACGCCGGTGGCGATGACATTGGGCAGCAGCACCCCGACGATATCCCCGTGCTCGGCTCGCTTGGCCAAGGCCCGCCCCAGCACCAGCGCCCCTAGCAGCAATCGGCGGCGACCAACCGGCTTGCGTTCGGTATCCTCCAGCGCCGGCACTCCACCACCATGGCGGGCAGTGGCGGCGAACAAAGCCTGGGGCAAGGTCTGGCTCAGATCGGTGGTGGTGAAGGCGATCTCAGTCATCAGATCGAACAAAAACTCCCCGGCCGCCCGCCGTCGCGCCCGACCTCGCAGGGAATCGGGCACCGCCAAGGGCCGGGGCGGTCGCATGGTCAGGGTGATCCGGGGGGCCAGCCGCCGCCGTACCTTACCCTTCAGGTAGGAAAGCAGCGTCAATTCGGCGCCCTCGATCCTGATTGGCACCACGACGGCATTGGTCCGGTCGGCGATCATTCCAGGGCCGTCATAGACCTTCATCAGCCCGCCGGTGACGGTGATCCGCCCTTCAGGGAAGATCACCAGCCGGCGGCCCTGCTCGACGGCGCGGACCAGAGCCTTGACCGACATGGGGTTACCGGGCTCCAGCGGATAGGTATCGACGACGCGGAGAAATGGAGCCACCCACCACCAGCGGGCGACGCGGGCATTGACCGCAAAAGTCGGCCGCCCAGGCAGGAAGGCTGCCAGCAGCACGGGATCAAGCAGGCTGACATGATTGACGACGATGATGGCCCGCTCGGGTAGTCCAGCGAGAGTCTCCCATCCCCGAATCTCCACCCGGAACACCAGCCGCAGCAGCAGACGCGCCAGGAATTTCAGCATCTGTTCCGGTGGTGGCAGGCAAACCAGAGCCGCCACTCCGGCATTGGCCAGGGCCAACACCACGAAAATTCCGGCCACCGACAGACCGGCGGCCAGCAACAGGGCGGTCGCCCCCGCCCCCGCCGCCATGAACAGAGCGTTGACCACATTGTTGGCGGCGATCATGCGGGCACGGCTGTTATCATCGGAGCGGGCCTGGATCAGCGCGTAAAGCGGTACCGCGTAAACACCGCCGGCCAAAGCCACCATGGCCAGATCGGCCACCAGCCTCCAGGCCTGCCAGCGGCCGAGGAAATCCCCGAGCCCAATCAATTCCGCTCCCGGAACCATCGCCCCCGCCGCCGCGAGCGCGAAATCCAGCGAAAAGACTGTGATCGCTAAGGCCGCCGCCGGCAGCGGCCAGAGCGAAATCTCGCCCTTGAGCAAGCGAGAACACAGCATCGAGCCAAGACCAACCCCGATCGAGAACTCGGCCAGGAAGAAGGTGACAACCTGGTTGTCAGCGTTCAATGCCTGCTTGGCGAAGGCGGCGAATTGGCTGAGATAGATCGCGCCCACCAGCCAGAACCACGACAAGGCCAGGATGGCGCGGAACACCTCGCGGTTTTTCCGCGCCTGGCCGATGATGGCATTCGTTTCGGCGACGATGTTCCAGCCGATTTTCAGCTCCGGCGCCGCCGCCACCCCCATCGGCACCTGGCGTCCAGCCAGCCAGCCGACCACCGCCAGCCCTACCAAAGCCGCCGCCACCAGCGCCGGCCCACCCGGCAGCATCACCAACAGCCCACCTGCGATGGTTCCCAGCAGGATGGCGACAAAGGTCCCGGCCTCGATCAGGGCATTGCCGGTGACCAGATCCGCACGCTCCAGCAACTCGGGCAGGATGGCGTATTTCAGCGGCCCAAAGAATGCGGCCTGGGTGCCCAACAGGAACAGCATCGCCATCAGGAACCAGGGATGGCCTCCGACGAAACCGATGGCGGCCAGCGCCATCACCCCGATCTCGGCCGCCTTGACCAACCGTATCAGCCGCGCCTTATCGAAGCGGTCGGCAAGTTGACCGGCGGTGGCGGAAAACAGGAAGAACGGCAGGATCAGCGCGGCAGTGGCCAGGGTCCCCATCACTGCCGCCGGCACGCCCCCCACCCCGCCGAAACGGTAGATGACCAGGATGACCATGGCGTTCTTGAACAGATTGTCGTTGGCGGCACCCAGAAACTGGGTGACAAACAGCGGCCCCAACTTGCGGCCCGTCAAAAGGGCCAGCGGCTTTTGCATGATTGCTCCGTTGCAGGGCTTTTGCATGGTCGCTCCGCTCGCGGCGCGTGGTCGCGACACTTTAACACGGCGATCAAACCCACTACCATCGCCGCCCTGGCGACGACCGAGGACGGATAGCTGATGAGCGGCTTCATTCGCGTACGCGGAGCGCGCGAACATAACCTCAAGAACATCGACATCGACATTCCGCGCGACCAGTTGGTGGTGATCACCGGCCTGTCGGGGTCGGGCAAGTCGTCTCTGGCCTTCGACACCATCTACGCCGAGGGTCAGCGCCGCTATGTCGAATCCCTGTCGGCCTATGCCCGCCAATTCCTGGAACTGATGCAAAAGCCCGATGTGGAAAGCATCGAGGGCCTATCCCCGGCGATTTCCATCGAGCAGAAGACCACCTCGCGCAATCCGCGCTCGACGGTGGGCACTGTCACCGAAATTTACGACTACATGCGCCTGCTATGGGCGCGAGTCGGCGTGCCGCATTCGCCCGCCACCGGCCTACCGATCGAAAGCCAAACCGTCAGCCAAATGGTTGATCGCATTGAGGAAATGCCGGAAGGCACCAGGCTTTACCTGCTGGCTCCCTATGTGCGCGGCCGCAAGGGCGAGTACCGCAAGGATTTGCTGGATCTCCAGAAGAAGGGCTTCCAGCGGGTCAAGGTCGATGGCTCCCTCTATGAGATCGAGGAGGTTCCCGCCCTCGACAAGAAGAAGAAACACGATATCGAGGTGGTGGTCGATCGCCTGGTGGTGCGGCCCGGCCTGGGCAACCGGCTGGCCGATTCGGTGGAAATCGCCCTTAGCCTGGCCGATGGCCTCTGCTTCGCCGAAAACGCCGAGACCGGCGAGCGGGTGACCTTTTCCTCCAAATTCGCCTGCCCGGTGTCAGGCTTCACCATTGAGGAGATCGAGCCCCGGCTGTTCTCCTTCAACAATCCCTATGGCGCCTGCCCCTCCTGCGATGGGTTGGGGGTGAAGCTCTATTTCGATCCGGCGCTGGTGGTGCCCGACCCCGATTTATCCTTGCGCGAGGGCGCGGTGGCGCCTTGGGCCAATTCGACCTCGCAATATTACCAGCAGACCCTGGAGGGCCTGGGCAAGCATTACAAATTCGACCTCTATACGCCTTGGCGGCGCCTACCGATCCAGGCCCAGGAGGCTATCCTCCACGGCTCGGGCGCCCAGGCCATCTCCATCGCCTATGAGGACGGTTTCCGCAGCTACGTCACCGACAAGCCGTTCGAGGGCGTCATCCCCAACATGACGCGGCGCTACCGCGAGACCGATTCGTCGTGGGTGCGCGAGGAATTGTCCCGCTTCCAGGCTTCGGCCCCCTGCGAAATCTGTCACGGCGCCCGCCTCAAGCCCGAAGCGCTGTCGGTCAAGATCCGCAGCCTGCACATCTCGGAAGTCGGCGAGTTCTCCATCACCAAGGCCCGCGACTGGTTCGCCGTCCTGGATCAGCACCTCAAGCCCAAAGACCGCGAGATCGCCCGGCGTATTTTGCGGGAAATCAACGAGCGGCTCGGCTTCCTGGTCGATGTCGGCCTTGATTACCTGACCCTGGCGCGCGGCTCGGGCACCCTGTCGGGTGGCGAAAGCCAGCGCATTCGCCTGGCCAGCCAGATCGGCAGCGGCCTGACCGGGGTGCTCTATGTCCTCGACGAACCGTCGATCGGCTTGCACCAGCGCGACAATGACCGCCTGCTGGCGACTCTGAAGCGGCTGCGCGATATCGGCAATACGGTCATCGTGGTCGAGCATGACGAGGATGCCATCCGGACCGCCGATTACCTGATCGACATGGGGCCAGGCGCCGGCATCCATGGCGGCGAGGTGGTGGCACAAGGTCTGCCCGAGGCGGTGATGACCAACCCGGCCAGCCTAACCGGCCAATATTTGACGGGGCTTCGCTCGATCCCATTGCCGGCCAAGCGGCGCGAGGGCAATGGCGGCAAGCTGATCCTGCAAGGCGCCAAGGGCAACAATCTGAAGGACATCACCGTCGAAATCCCCCTTGGCACGCTGACCTGCGTTACCGGCGTTTCCGGCGGCGGCAAATCGACCCTGGTGATCGAAACCCTGTACAAGGCGTTGGCGCGGCGCTTGATGGGGGCGCGCGAGCAGCCCTCGCCCTTCGAGTCCATCCTCGGCGCCGAATTGCTCGACAAGATCATCGACATTGACCAATCGCCGATCGGCCGCACGCCGCGCTCCAATCCCGCTACCTATACCGGCGCCTTCACCCCCATCCGCGATTGGTTCACCGAACTCCCGGAGGCCAAAGCGCGTGGCTACAAGCCGGGCCGCTTCAGCTTCAACGTCAAGGGCGGCCGTTGCGAGGCCTGCCAGGGCGACGGCGTCCTCAAGATCGAAATGCACTTCCTGCCAGACGTCTATGTTCAATGCGACGTCTGCAAGGGGCGGCGCTATAACCGCGAAACCCTGGAAATCACCTTCAAGGGCAAGTCCATCGCCGAAGTGCTTGATATGACGGTGGAAGAGGCCGCCAGTTTCTTCAAGGCGGTGCCGGCCATCCGCGACAAGATGGAGACCCTGTGTCGGGTCGGACTCGATTACATCCATCTCGGCCAGCAGGCCAACACCCTGTCCGGCGGCGAGGCCCAGCGGGTGAAATTGGCCAAGGAATTGGCCCGCCGCGCCACCGGCCGCACTCTCTACATCCTCGACGAGCCGACCACCGGCCTGCATTTCGAGGACGTGCGCAAGCTGCTGGAAGTACTCCAGGCGCTGGTCGAGGCCGGTAATACCGTGTTGGTGATTGAACACAATCTCGAAGTGATCAAGACCGCCGATTGGATCATCGACCTCGGCCCCGAGGGCGGCGACAAGGGCGGTCATGTGGTCGCCGCCGGCACCCCCGAGGCGGTCGCCGCCTGCAAGGATTCCTATACCGGCCACTATCTGGCCCCGGTGCTGGGCAAGGGGAAGCGCGTCCGGGCCTGATGGACTCGAGAAGGCGGCGCGTATACCATCTCGGGGAATTCCTTCCGCCCCAAGGAGTACCAGAGCGATGAAGCTGACCCAATTGCTGCCCGTCCTGACCGGAACGCTGGCTTTGTCGGCCTGCGCCTTTCCCTGGCAGGTGGCCGAGGTGCAGAACGCCCTGGCGCTCACGCCCAGCGGCGGCAGCGCCTTCACCCGCGCGCTGACCGAGGAATACCAGACCCAGACAAATTACGAAATCCAGGCCGAGAACGAGTGGCGCCATGCCCTGATCTTCGCCCGCAAGGCCAGCCGTGCCGCCGCCGGCGAAGTTGTGGCGCCGGAAGATCCCGCCAGCTGGAACATTCCCAGCGCCGAGGCGGCCAAAACCCTGGCCGATGCCCGAATCCGCCTGCTGGGATATTTCGCCCAGGGCGCCCGCGAGCGCGTCCCGGCCGTCGCCGCCCATGCCCAGGCCAATTTCGATTGCTGGCTGGAGGAGGAATGGGAGAGCGACAATAGCGATCTTTGCCGCGGCGCCTTCCTGGCCGCCGAGCCGATGTTGAAGGCCCCGGTGGCGGCGACCGCTCCGACTCCGCCCCGCATCATCAAGACCTTCGTCGTCTATTTCGACTTCAACACGGCCGCCATCACCCCCGAGGCCAAGAAGGTCCTCGACGAGGTCGCTGCCGCCCAAGCCGAGTTGAAGCCGATGGCGATTTTCCTCGCCGGCCACACCGACACGGTCGGTAATGCCGCCTACAACCAGGCCCTGTCCAACAAGCGCGCCGCCGCCGTCGCCGCCGCCCTGGCCAAGGTTGGGGTCAAGACCTCGACCTTCGACCTCAAGGCCTTCGGAAAAACCAAACTGGCCATTCCGACCAAGGACAATATCAAAGAAGGCAAGAACCGGCGGGTCGAGATTTATTTCGAAAAGTGAGGCTATCGCCGGTCCCGTCATGGCGGGACCGGCTTTTTTCGGCTGACATCGCCCGCCGCTCCCGGCTATCGTCGGTTTTTTCCCGCCCCAAGGAGCTTCCATGATTCCCCAGATCCGCGCCTCGCACATCCTGCTGATGTACCGGGGATCGGCCCATTCGTCGTCGTCCCGCTCGCAGCAGGACGCCGCCACCGCCATCGCCGAACTGCGCGACCAGATCACCGAGGGCGGCGACTTCGCCAAATTGGCCGAGCGGTATTCCGATTGCCCGTCCTCCGAGGACGGCGGCGATCTCGGCCATTTCGGTCCTGGCGCGATGGTGCCGGAATTCGACCAAGCGGCGTTCGCATTGGCGCTCGGCGAGGTCAGCGGCGTGGTCGAGACCGAATTCGGCTACCATTTGATTTTGCGGACGGAGTAGGCAGCCTCCCCCCATGCCCCGCGACGCCAGCGCTGTTGAAGCCGAAACCGCTACGCGGACCTCTGAGCTAGTCTATTACTGCAACGGCTGCGGCCATTTGATCACCCGATCAGCTTGGCGGTTGGCGATGAATGGCGACCACGAGCATGTGGTGTTCAATCCGGCCGGGCTGGTATTCCGAATACTCTGCTTCAAAGAGGCGCCGGGGGCGGTGGCCGAGGGTGCGGCGTCCGGCGAATTCACTTGGTTCAATGGGTGGGACTGGCGAATCGCCCGGTGTTGCGGTTGCGCCCTCCATCTCGGCTGGCGTTACGAAAGCTCGAAAGATCCGCCCATCTTCTTCGGGCTGATCCAGTCGGCACTGGTAACCGGGCCCGAGCGGCAGGAATGATCCGGCAGAACTTGCCCGCCGCCCTCGCCCGCCCCCGCATTTCCGCGTCTTTGCGATTGGCATGATCGCTGCATTGCTCTCGCGTGAAACACTTCGGAGCCGTGCCGCCATGAACAATGCCCCCGCCATTCAAGCCCAGTCGTTGCTGAGTCGCACCGATTCCGCCGCCAGCCATTCCACCCGGCCGCAGGGCAAGGCCACCACCTCGGCCTTTTCCAGTTACGCCTTCGGCCCGCTGCAATCGGCCGGCAAGGCCAATACCGGGGTCAAGCCGGTGACCGGCAATTACGGCCAGCAGCAGCCCTCCGGAATCGGCTCCAAGTCATGGATCGCCCAGGTCCAGGCCAGCGCGGGCGTCAAGCCCGCGAAGTAAATCCGTCTGGACAAGCCCCTCGCCTCGCCTTAAGTCGAGGGGCATGAATACCCCCATCCACGTGATCGGTGGCGGTCTGGCCGGCTGCGAAGCGGCCTGGCAGATCGCCCAGGCCGGTTTGCCCGTCGTGCTGCACGAGATGCGGCCGCTGCGCTCCACCCCCGCCCACCAGACCTCCGCCCTGGCCGAGCTGGTTTGTTCCAACAGCCTGCGCTCGGACGATGCCGAGTACAACGCTGTCGGTCTGCTGCACGAAGAGATGCGCCGCTGTGGCTCGCTGATCCTGACTTGCGCCGATGCGCAGCGGGTGCCGGCGGGTGGGGCTCTGGCGGTTGATCGCGACGGCTTTTCGGCGGCGGTCGAGGCGGCCCTGGCCAGCCGGCCGGAGATCACCATCCAGCGCGACGAAATTACCACCCTGCCGCCCCAGGAACAGGGCCAGGCCATTATCGCCACCGGGCCACTGACCTCGCCAACTCTGGCCGAGGCCATCCGCGCCGTCACCGGCGACGATGGGCTGGCCTTTTTCGATGCCATCGCCCCCATCGTCCACAAGGACAGCATCGATTTCTCCAAGGCCTGGCTGCAATCCCGCTACGACAAGGGCACTGGCTCGGACTATGTCAACTGCCCATTGACGCGAGACCAATACGACCACTTCATCGACGGCCTGCTCGAAGCCGAGAAGATCGCCTTCCATGATTGGGAAAAGGACACGCCCTATTTCGAGGGTTGTCTGCCCATTGAGGTGATGGCCTCGCGCGGGCGCCAGACCCTGGCCTTCGGCCCGATGAAGCCGGTGGGGCTGACCAATCCGTTCGGCCCCAAGCCCTATGCCATCATCCAGCTTCGCCAGGATAACGCGCTGGGGTCGCTCTACAACATGGTCGGCTTCCAAACCAAGCTGCGCCACGGCGACCAGGTGCGGTTGTTCCGCACCATCCCCGGCCTGGAGAACGCGGAATTCGCCCGCCTCGGCGGCATGCACCGCAACACCTTCGTTAACGGCCCGCGTGTGCTCGATTCCACTCTTCGTCTTAAATCGGCGCCCTGGCTGCGCCTAGCCGGACAGATCACCGGCTGCGAGGGCTATGTCGAATCCGCCAGCATCGGCCTGTTGGCCGGTCGTTTCGCCGTCGCCGAGGCACGGGGCGTGACCACCCCGCCACCGCCTTTGACCACGGCCTTAGGCGCCCTGCTCGGTCACGTCACCGGGCTGGCCGAAGCCGAAACCTATCAGCCGATGAACGTCAATTTTGGCCTGTTTCCGCCACCGCCGGAGCGCGACGAGAACGGCCGCCGGGTCAAAGGGCGTGATCGCAAGAAGCTCTATACCGTGCGGGCCCTGAACGATTTAGCCGCCTGGCTGGTTTAAAGTTGAACCGGATATGGTATGATCCTTGGCGACGGAGAGAAACGCCATGGGCAATGCCAGCCAGGAACCGCTGATTTTCCGGATCTTCACCGAGATCAGCCTGATCGACCAGACCTTGCGTACCCGCCTGGAGCGCGCTCTTCCCGGCAGCATGCGCTTGGCCCATTTCGCGGTCCTCAATCATCTAGCCCGCCTTGGCGAGTGCAATCCGCTGGAACTGGCTCGCGCCTTTCAGGTCACCAAGGGGGCGATGACCAACACCATTCAACGCCTCGATGCCCGCGGCTTCATCGATACCCGCCCCGATCCCCGCGACGGGCGCGCCAAGCTGGTGGCAATCACACCGGCCGGCCGGGACGCCCGCAAGGCGGCCAGCAAAGCCCTGACGGCCCATTTCGGCGATGTCTCGGGAATCCCCAGCGAAGAAATCGAACTGGCCCTGCCCTTCCTGTCGGCGCTCAGGGTTCTGTTGAGTCAGGGGGTAGTTGCCGAGGCGGAATGACTTGACCGAAGTCGTTCCGGCGCCGTTACATTCATCCCACTCCTTCGTCACCCCGGGCTTGCCCCGGGGGTCCATGGATTGCCGGGTCAAGCCCGGCAATGGCGGACAAGAGGGTGATGCCTATTTCTTCTCAATCAGTTCAATGCGATACCCGTCCGGGTCCTCGACGAAGGCGATCACCGTGCCGCCATGCTTCATCGGCCCCGGCGGACGCGGGATCTTGACCCCTTCCGCCGCCAACGCCGCGCAGGCGGCGTAAATATCGGGCACACCCAGGGCAAGATGGCCAAAGCCGGTACCCAACTCGTATTCGGTGGTGTCCCAATTATGGGTCAACTCAACCACCGTGTTGGATGCCTCGTCACCATAACCGACAAAAGCGAGG
>Ga0316222_1003119_pt1 | contig 16641 bp, 13 predicted proteins | sample TBH18011metaG_FD_206008 | JGI IMG/M metagenome (GOLD analysis project Ga0316222, IMG submission 206008) | Freshwater microbial communities from Trout Bog Lake, Wisconsin, USA - TBH18011 | ecosystem: Environmental > Aquatic > Freshwater > Lake > Hypolimnion/Profundal zone | place: USA: Wisconsin...
CCTTGAAGATGCGGATGTTCTGGAAGGTGCGGGCAATGCCAGCCTCGGTAATCTGAAATGGCTTGCGCTGCGCCAGCGGTTGGCCCTTGAAGGCAATGCTGCCGCTGCTGGGTTGCAGCAAACCGGTAATCAGGTTGAACACGGTCGTTTTGCCAGCGCCGTTGGGGCCGATCAGGCCGAACAGGCTGCCATGCGGGACGCGCAAGTTCACGTCCTGCAAAACCTGCAGGCCATCAAAATGGCGCGACACGTTGTGGAGTTGCAGCATGCGCGGTGGCCTTCAGCGGGGTGCGCGCCGCAACAGGGCGCGCAGGCGTACCGGGTCCCAGATGCCGCGCGGCAGGAACAGCACAATTCCCACCAGAATCAGGCCGTTGGCAACCATGCGGTAGTCCTGCAGGCCGCGCAGCAATTCGGGCAGTAGCGTGATGATGCAGGAGCCCAGCACCGGTCCGAGCAGACCATTGATGCCGCCCAGAATGGTCATGGTCAGGATTTCCACACCCCGGTCAAAGCCATACTCGTTGGGGCCGATGAAAAACGTCAGGTGGGCGTTGAGGGCACCCGCCAGGCCGGCAATCGCGGCCCCCAGCACAAACGCCAGCAACTTGTATTTCGTGACATCGACGCCCATCAGGTTGGCCGCCGTTTCGTCTTCCCGGATGGCTTCAAATGCGCGCCCAACGCGTGCGCGGCGCATGCGCTCCAGCAACAGGCATACCAGCAGCACCGCCAGCAGCACGTGCCACCATTCGGTGGCTTGGGGAATGCCGTTCAGACCGAGCGCACCGCCGGTCCAGTCTTGCGTGTTCAAAATAAAAATGCGCACCACCTCGCCAAACGCCAGCGTCGCCATGGCCAGGTAGACGCCGGACAGGCGCAGCGTGGGTTTGCCAATGAGCAGCGCCGCCAGTGACGGCACCGCCATGCCGGCCAGCAGTGCAACGCCGAACGGCGCGTTGGCCTGCATCGTCAGCAGCGCCGCCGCATACGCGCCCAGCCCCATGAAGGCGGCGTTGGCCATGGCCAGCATGCCGCACGACAGCGTCAGATAAATGGACAGTGCCAGCAGGGCGTTGGTGCCCAGGGTGAGCACCAGATTGCTGTAGACCGACCAGAACGTGTCGAGCGCGTCCATCGTCATACCGTGCGTTCGCGCACGCTGCCGAACAGGCCGCGTGGCCGGATCAGCAGCACCGCGAACAGCAGGCCAAAGGCCACGGCGTCACGCATGGTGGAGCCAATGTAGGCCACCGACAGCACCTCGGCAAAGCCCAGGAACAGGCCGGCCAGCATGGCGCCACGGATGTCGCCCATGCCGCCCAGAATAATGACGGCAATGCCCTTGTGCATGACCGGCTGGCCCATCAGCGGAAACAGGGCATTGGAATACAGACCGATCAGCACGCCAGCCAGGCCACCCAGCGCCGCTGCCACGAACGAGGTCAGCATGAACAGACCTTGTACGTTGATGCCGAGCAGGGCCGCCGCGCGTGGCGATTCGGCAATGGCGCGCAGGGCGCGGCCAGCCTGGGTTTTCTTGAGCGCCAGCAGCAGCACCGTCATCAGCACAAACGACAGCAAAATAATGCCGAGTTCGAGCTCCGTGACATGCAGACCGCTGATCTCCAGCGCATCCTGGGGCAGCAGGTCGGACGGAAAACGCTGGTTTTCGGCGCCGAACAGGCCCTGGGCCAGTGCATTGAGGCTGATGCCGATGCCAATGGTGGCAATCATGGGAATCAGGTGCGGCACGTTGCGCTGGCGCAGCGTGCGCAGCACCAGCACGTCAATGATCAGCCCCACCACGCCGCTCACCAGGCAGGCACACAGCAGCGCCGCCCACAACGGTAGATGCAATTGGTTGATGGCTGTGAGCGCGGCATAGGCGCCGACCATGAAGACCGCACCGTGCGACAGATTGACCACGCCGAGCACGCCAAACACCAGCGTGAAGCCGAGCGCGAACAGGGCGTAAACGCAGCCGAGCGAAAGGGCGTTGAACAGTTGTTGTTGCAGTTCCAGCACGGGTTGGCGGGCTTTGATCGGGTCTTATTTGACGATGTCGTAGCTGGTGCCACGCGTCACGCTGATGATGGGTGCCTGTACCGCGTCATAGCCGGCCGGGTGGCCGTTTTTGTCGCTGGTCTGGCGGAAGCTGAAGGCCCCGGTGGCCCCGGTCCACTGCACGCCGGGCAGGGCGTCGCGCAGCGCAGCGCGGTCTTTGGCAATGTCGCCGCTGCGCTTGATCTTTTGCAGTGCGGCGGCGGCAATGTGCAGCGCGTCATACGACTGGGCTGCGAACTGGTCGGGTGCGACGGCGAACTTCTGCGTGAACGCGACGACGAAGCGGGTGTTTTCCTTGCTGTGGTTCTGCAGTGACCACGGGCTGCCCACCCACAGCCCATCGGATGCGCCCTTGGCCAGATCGAACACCTTGACCGAATTCATGCCGTTGCCACCAATGAAGGGCACTTTCAGGCCGAGCTGGCGCGCTTGCACCATGATCGGAGCGCCCTCGGCAATGAGGGCCGACAGCACGATGGCGTCGGGGTTGGTGGCCTTGATTTTGGTCAACTGGGCCTTGAAGTCCACATCGCCCTTGGCAAAGGTTTCGGTGGTAGTGACCGGCAGCTTCAGCGCGTCGAGCGCCTTTTTGAAGTTGTCGTAGCCGCTTTTGGTGAAAACGTCGTCATTGCCATACAGCACCGCGACGCGCTGGATTTTGGCGTGCTTGACGGCGGTGGCAATGGTGGTGGGCAGCACGTCGGCTTCCGTGACCGAATTGCGGAACACATACGTGCCGATGGAGGTGATGCCATCGGCCGTATTGGAGGTGCCAAACACCACCGTCTTGCTGGCCTGGGCGATCGGGTCTGCCGCCTGTGCCGAGTTGGACAGGGTAGGGCCAAACAGCATCAGTACGCGGTCCTGAAAAATCAGCTTCTTGAAGGCGTTGATGGCTTCTTCCTTCTTGCCCTGCTCGTCTTCCACCACCAGCACCATATTGTCGCCGTTGATACCACCGGCGGCATTGATTTCGTCGGCCGCCAGCGCCAGACCGTTGCGGATGCTGGCGCCGTATTGCGCCGCGCCGCCTGACAGTGCTTCGGCGACGCCGATTTTGATGTCTCCAGCCAGTGCCATGGTGGCCCCGCCGAATAGCAGCGCCAGGCCGAGGCCCCGTGCTAGGGTGCGCGGGCTGGAACGGCGGTAAAAACAAGTGCGGTGGATTGTCACAAAGGGCTCCTAGCGCGCCAGCCAGCGCACATAGCGCTCGACGCCGGTTTGAACATCGGCAAAGGTGTGGTCGCAACCGGTGGCGCGCAGCGCGCTCAGATCGGCTTGCGTGAAGCACTGGTACTTGCCACGCAGCGCGTCCGGGAACGTGATGTATTGCAGCAGGCCCTCGCTGGCAATGTCGCACAGCGGCAGCGGTGTTTTGCCATCGATGGCGCGCAGCGTGTTCACCACGCTGCTGGCCACATCGTTGAACGGCTGGGCGCGGCCGCTGCCCAGGTTGAAGATGCCGCTTTGTGCCGGGTGGTCGTAGAACCACAAATTAACGGCTACCACGTCATCCACATAGACAAAGTCGCGCATTTGCGCGCCAGCCGCATAGCCACCGTATTCGTCGAATAGCTTGACCCGTCCTTCGGCCCGGAACTGGTTGAACTGGTGGAACGCCACACTGGCCATGCGGCCCTTGTGCTGCTCACGCGGACCATAGACGTTGAAATAGCGAAAGCCCACGACCTGGTGCGTGCGACCGGCCCGCGTGCGCTCGAAGTTGACGCCACATTCGCGCCGCATGCGCTGGTCGAACAACAGCTTGGAGTAGCCGTAGACATTGAGCGGCAGCTCAAACGCCGGGTCTTCCCGGAACGTGTCGGAGCCGCCGTAGGTGGCGGCCGATGACGCATAGAGCAGGCGCGCACCGCGCTTCTGGCAGGCCTGGAACAACTGCCACGACAGCGTGTAGTTGTTGGCCATCATGTACTTGCCATCGGTCTCCATGGTGTCGCTGCAGGCGCCTTCGTGGAACACCGCTTCCACCTGGCCGTAGTGGCCTTCAGCAAAGGCATCGTAGAAGGTGTCGGCGTCAACGTAGTCGGCAATTTTCAGGTCAGCCAGGTTGCGGAATTTGTCGCCCTGCGTGAGGTCGTCAACCGCAATGATGTCGGTGATGCCGCGTGCGTTGAGGCCCTGCACAAGGTTGCTGCCAATGAATCCGGCAGCGCCGGTTACTACGATGCGGGTCATGCGAAAAGCTCCTGGTATGAGACGGTGGCGGTGCCGAATTTGCCCACCACCAGGCCACCGGCCCGGTTGGCCAGCGGCATGGCTTCACGCAGCGACAAGCCAGCGGCAACCAACGCAGCCATGGTGGCAATCACGGTGTCACCGGCGCCGGTGACATCAAACACTTCACGTGCCTGGGCGCTGATGTGCAGTTCGCCCTCGGCGTCAAACAGCGACATGCCCTCCTCACTGCGTGTGAGTAGCAAGGTTCCGATGTCAAGTTGCTGGCGCAGGTTGTGGGCCTTGGTGCGCAAATCGTCTTCGTCGCGCCAACTGCCAATCACCTGCTGCAATTCGGCCCGGTTGGGTGTAATGATCGTGGCGTAGCGATAGCGGTCGTAATCGCTGCCTTTGGGGTCGATCAGGATCGGGCGCCCGAGCAGGCGCGCACTCGCAATCATGTCGGTCACGTGCGCCAGTCCGCCTTTGCCGTAGTCAGAAAACAGCACGGCGTCGTGGTCCGGCAGCAGGTGGTCGAAGGTGGCGGTTTGGCCCGCCAGAATTTCGTTCTTGGGCGTGTTTTCAAAGTCAAGCCGAATGAGCTGCTGCTGGCGTCCGATGACGCGCAGCTTGACCGTCGTTTTGAGGTCGGCGTCGCGTCCGAAGTGGGTGCGAATGCCGGTGTTGGCAACCAGTTGTTCCAGTTTGTGGCTGGCTTCGTCGTCGCCCACCACGGTGAGCAGACTGGCCTGTGCGCCCAGCGTGACCACGTTATAGGCCACGTTGGCAGCGCCGCCACTGCGCTCTTCCTCGCGGGCAATGCGCACCACTGGGACCGGCGCTTCCGGGCTGATGCGGTCAACCGCGCCGTACCAGTATCGATCCAGCATGACGTCGCCCACCACCAGTACGCGGGCGGTGGCAATCTGTGCCAGGGTTGGGTTGCAGGTGGGGGCTGCGGCGGTGTCGGTGAGGCGGCTTGTCGCGCCGGTTTCGCTGAGGGTTATGGTCATAGTTCTTCGACCCGGCGCGCCGGGTAACTGTCCCAGGCCTGGCAGCCCGGGCATTGCCAGAAGTGGCGTTTGGCTTCAAAGCCGCAGGCCGCGCAGCGGTATCGCGTGAGCGGCTTGACCGCGTGGTCCAGCGCGCGTTGTACCTGTGGGTGAAACTGTTCGTGCTCCAGCTTTTCTCCGCTGATCCATTTGGCAGCGGCGACCAGCGAAGGCTCTGTAGCCAGATGCCGGGCATACCATTCGCGTGCGCTGACGTCGGGGGTGCCGGTGCTGGCTTCGAGCGCCACGATGGCGTCCAGCACGTCCAGCGCGTGCGTTATTTCGTAGCTGGCCTTGAGCACCGTGATGGCATCTGCCGTGGCGTTGCAGGCGACAGCGGCGTCGGCGTACAGCGGGGCGATCAGGGGAATGGCGGTGGGGGAACGCTGCATGGCTTCAGCCAAGGTGGCAAACGCCAACTGCGGCGCATCCTGCAGACGCAGCAGTGCGGCCAGATCCATGCGCGCACGCGGTGCGTCACTGGCCCGTGCGATGGCCTGGTTGAGTAACTGTGTTGCGCCTTGCTGGTCTTGCTTTGCCAGTAACGCGGCCGCCTGCTCGCACAAATAATGCGCCTGGCGGGCCTTGAAGCTGCCCTGGCCGGCGGCTTCGAGTTTTTGGGCGATGGCCGCGGCGTGCTCCCAGTCGCGCGAGCGTTCATAGTTGGACAGCAGCGCCAGGTGGGCCTGGTTCTCAAAGCGCGAGCCTTCCAGTTTGAGTAGAGCCTCTTCGGCGCGGTCAAGCAGGCCAGCCTTGAGGTAGTCGAGCGCCAGCGCGTGCTGCGCCCGGTGGCGGTCATCGCTGCTGACATCTCCACGTGACAACAGATGCTGGTGCACACGCACCGCGCGTTCATATTCACCCCGACGGCGAAACAGATTGCCCAGCGCAAAGTGCAGCTCGGAGGTGTCCGGGTCGTTCTGAACGGCTTCGATGAAGGCGTCAATGGCCTGGTCCTGCTGTTCATTGAGCAAAAAATTCAGGCCTTTGAAGTAGGCCTTGGGTGCTTGCCGACTCTCCATGCGCAACTGGCGCAGGTCCAGGCGCGAGGCCATCCAGCCCAGCACGAACACCAGGGGCAGTGCCAGGAGCAGCAGACTCAGGTCAAATGCCATGGGGCGGGACTTCCGGGGTGGCTTTGCGCGCCGCAGTGCTGCGCTGGATGGGCTGGGTGGCGTCGGTGATGCCACTGACGGCGCTTGCCGCGCTGCCCGCGTTAATCGCAGTCAAGGCGCCGACACCCGCAGCGTTGTTCGGTCCGGACGCGTTGGCGCTGGCCTTGGTGTTGTTGGTCGCAGCCGTGTCGGTGGTTTTGGCGCGCTGGCGCCACCAGCGAGGCATCATGCCCAAAACGCCCACCACCAGGCCACACGCAAACGCACCCAGCACGACCAGCACCATGGGCGCAGTCCAGGCCTGGCCAAAGAAAAATTGCACGGTGACGTCGCTCTGGTTGTTGAGCGCAAACGCAAACAGTGTAAAAAATAGGGCCGCTTTGAGAACGCGTTTCAAAAGCCGGACGATGTGTTGCATTCCTCTCCTCGTTATCGAGGTGATTCTAATCGCCTCTTAACGTCGCATATCAGGCACTGGCCTGGCCGTCACGCTTCAATTCCAATTCGGCGGTACGTTGGTCCACAGCCTCGCGCAGCGCTTTGCCCGGTTTGAAATGCGGCACGCGCTTTTCCGGAATGGCCACGCTTTCGCCACTGCGCGGATTGCGGCCCATGCGCGGCGGGCGGCGGTTGATGGAGAAGCTGCCAAAGCCGCGGATTTCGATGCGGTGACCGCGCACCAGCGCGTCATTCATGGCATCCAGAATGGCCTTCACGGCGAATTCTGCATCGCGGTGGGTCAGCTGTCCAAAGCGGTTGGCCAGCGCTTCAACCAGGTCGGAGCGGGTCATGGCTGCGTAGGTTCCGTCTGTTTTTATTGTTTGGGGTAAAGAAAAAACGACCGGCGCAGGAAGTGCAGCCGGTCGTTTGATCCGATCAACAAATGTTTATCAGTTGTTGTCGAGCTTGGCGCGCAGCAGTGCGCCCAGGCTGGTGGTACCCGCGTTTTCACGGGCCGATTGCTGGCTCAGGGTTTGCATGGCTTCGTTCTGGTCAGCCATGTCCTTGGCCTTGATCGACAGTTGAATGTTGCGCGTCTTGCGATCCACGCTCACCACCACTGCGGTCACTTCCGAGCCTTCCTTCAACACGTTGCGTGCGTCTTCCACACGGTCGCGGCTGATTTCGGAGGCACGCAGGTAGCCGATGACGTCGTCGCCGAGGTCGATTTCAGCGCCCTTGGCATCCACCGTCTTGACCTTACCGGTCACGGTCTGGCCCTTGTCGTTGATCGACACGAAGGTGGTGAACGGATCGGAGTCGAGTTGCTTGATACCCAGCGAGATGCGTTCACGGTCAACGTCGACCGCCAGCACCAGGGCTTCCACTTCCTGACCCTTCTTGTATTCGCGCACGGCGACTTCGCCGGTTTCGTTCCAGGACAGGTCAGACAGGTGCACCAGACCGTCGATGCCGGCCGCCAGACCCACAAACACGCCGAAGTCGGTGATCGACTTGATCGGGCCCTTGACGCGGTCGCCGCGCTTGGTGTTTTGTGCGAATTCCTGCCATGGGTTGGCCTTGCACTGCTTCATGCCCAAAGAAATACGGCGCTTGTCTTCGTCGATTTCCAGAACCATGACTTCGACTTCGTCGCCCAGGGCAACGATCTTCGAAGGTGCCACATTCTTGTTGGTCCAGTCCATTTCGGACACGTGGACCAGGCCTTCGATGCCGGGTTCGAGTTCCACAAACGCGCCGTAATCGGCGATGTTGGTGATCTTGCCGAACATGCGCGTACCTTGTGGGTAGCGGCGGTTGACGCCCATCCATGGGTCGTCGCCCATTTGCTTCAGACCCAGCGAGACACGGTTCTTTTCGGTGTCGAACTTGAGAATCTTGGCGGTAATTTCCTGACCGGCTTGCACCACTTCCGATGGGTGACGCACGCGACGCCATGCCATATCGGTGATGTGCAGCAGGCCGTCGATGCCGCCGAGGTCAACGAATGCACCGTATTCGGTGATGTTCTTGACCACGCCTTGCACCACTGAGCCTTCTTTCAGGGTGTGCATCAGCTTGGCGCGTTCTTCGCCCATGGACGCTTCCACCACAGCGCGGCGCGACAGCACCACGTTGTTGCGCTTGCGGTCGAGCTTGATGACCTTGAATTCCAGGGTCTTGTTTTCGTACGGAGACAGATCCTTGGTCGGACGGGTGTCGACCAGCGAACCGGGCAGGAAGGCACGGATGCCGTTGACCAGAACGGTCAGACCGCCCTTGACCTTGCCACTGGTGGTGCCGGTCACGAACTCGCCCGATTCCAGGGCTTTTTCCAGGCTCATCCAGGAAGCCAGGCGCTTGGCCTTGTCGCGCGACAGAATGGTGTCGCCGTAGCCGTTTTCGACGGAGTCGATGGCCACCGACACGAAGTCGCCGACTTGCACTTCAATTTCGCCCTTGTCGCTCTTGAATTCTTCGATTGGCACATACGCTTCGGACTTCAGACCGGCGTTGACCACGACGAAGCTGTGCTCGATGCGGACCACTTCAGCGGTGATCACTTCACCGGTGCGCATTTCCGAGCGTTGCAGGGATTCTTCAAATAGGGCTGCGAAAGATTCAGACATTGTTGACTAGCGGTTTGTGCCGCTGATTTAATCGCGGCGCAAGCCGCGGGGTTACGTTAAAAATCCCCAGGGTCGGAGCGCTGTCGCGCGATGTGGGCCTTGGGGGCCTTATTGATGACGATCTACTACTTACACTAAACGACTAACTTACCTGCCAAACTACATAAGTTACGCAAACTGCGCAAATGACGTGTTGCACTGGATGCGGGCCAAACGCTTGTCGCGCAATGACTACCGCTCCAGCGACTGCTGCGTAAACGGCAGCTGTTTCTCCCACCATTCCAGCACGATCCGTACGCTGTGTTCCACCGTCAGATTCGAGTTGTCAAGCAAGATGGCATCTTGTGCTGGCTGCAAGGGCGCAACGCTGCGGTTGGTGTCCCGCGCATCGCGCGCTTCCAAGTCAGCGCGAAGACTGTCAAGTGTAGCCGAAATACCCTTTGAAATCAATTGGCGATAGCGCCGCTCGGCACGGCATGCGGCACTGGCAGTGAGAAACACTTTGAGCGGTGCGTCCGGAAAAATGACGGTTCCCATGTCGCGGCCGTCCGCCACCAGGCCCGGCAATTGGCGAAAACTGCGCTGAAAAGCCACCAATGCTTCGCGCACCCGTGGGAACGCCGACACCCGCGATGCATTCATGCCCGCTTCCTCGGTGCGAATGGCCTCGCTGACGTTTTCGTCACCCAGAAAAATCTGGTGCCCAACGAAGTGAATATGCAGTTGGAGCAGCAGTGCTGCAATGCGTTCCTGGCTGGCAACATCGAGGGCAATGCCCGCCTGCGTGGCGGCCAACCCGGTAATGCGGTAAAGCGAGCCGGAATCCAGGAAGTGGTAGCCCAGGCGCGCGGCCAGCGCCGCCGCCAGTGTGCCCTTGCCGGAGGCCGTGGGGCCGTCCATGCACAACACGGGAATGGATGCGGTGTCGGTGGTGGACAGGGAAAACAACGCCTCGAAAAAATCGGGGTAGGTTTTGGCTACGCACTTCGGGTCCAGAATGCGCACCGGAATACGGGCCGGGTTGAAGGCCGCCAGGGCGCAGCACATGGCGATGCGGTGGTCGTCATAGGTGTGAATCGAGGCCGCTCGCCAGTCGTCGGTGGTGGCTGGCGGACTGACCTGGATAAAGTCGGCTCCGGTCACAACGCGGGCGCCGAGCTTGCGCAGTTCGCACGCCATGGCGTCAATGCGGTCGGTTTCCTTCACACGCCAGCTGGCAATATTGCGCAGCGTGGTGGTGCCTTCGGCGTAGAGCGCCATGACGGCCAGCGTCATGGCCGCATCAGGAATGTGGTTGCAGTCCAGTTCAATCGCTTTGAGCGGCCAGCTGCCACGGCGCACCTGGAGCCAGTTGGCGCCGCTTTCAATGTGGGCGCCCATGGCGCGTGCGGCGTCAATAAAGCGGATATCGCCCTGAATGGAGTTGGCTCCCACGCCCTGGATGCGAATGCCGCCGGTGCTTTCCAGTCCGGTGATGGCGCCCAGTGCAATGAAATAACTGGCGCTGGAGGCGTCGGCTTCCACGTGCAGCACGCCGGGCGAGCGCAGTTGGCTGCCCGCCGGAATCGTGAAACGCTGCCAGCCTTCGCGCTGCACCGTCACGCCAAACCGCTGTAGCAGGTTGAGTGTGATTTCAATGTAGGGGCGCGAGATCAGTTCGCCTGTGACTTCAATCACGATGTTGCGCTGCGCCACCAGGGGCAGCGCCATCAGCAGGGCGGTCAGGAACTGGCTGGACACGTCGCCACGCACCTGAATGGGCTGTTCCAGACGCAGTGCCGCGCGGCCAATGTGCAGCGGTGGGAAACCGTCGTTTTCGCGGTAATCGATGCTGCAGCCGAGCTGGCGCAGCGCCGATACCAGGTCGCCAATGGGACGTTCGTGCATGCGCGGGATGCCGCCCAGTTCGAAATCGCCGCCTAGCACGGCCAGAGCCGCCGTCAGTGGGCGCATGGCGGTGCCGGCATTGCCCAGAAACAGACGGGCCTGGGTGACGGGCAACACGCCCGCCAGCCCGGTCACGCGCACCGTACTGCCTTCCTGCGCCACCGGGCAGCCCAGGTTGCGCAGCGCATCGAGCATGACGCGCGTGTCGTCACTGTCGAGCAGGTCGTGGATCGTGGTTTGTCCCTCGCACAGTGCGGCGAGCAGCAGGACGCGGTTGGAAATGCTTTTGGAGCCGGGCAGCGTGACGGTGCCGGCGGCCCCGTGCAGGGCGGGCAGGTCGAGAAATTCGGTGGCGAACATTATTGGTGGTGTTTGTGGCCCAGGGTCCAATGCGCGCGCGCGTGGCTGGCCTGGTGGATCAGGCCTTCCAGTGCCTGGGCATTGCCTGTTTCAATCATCAGATCCAGCGCCTGCAAATGGCGCTGGAAGGTTTTGCTTTGCAGCAACAGCTGTTCGCGGTTGGCCAGGATGATGTCGCGCCAGACCTTGGGATCACTGGCTGCGATGCGGCTGAAGTCACGAAAGCCCGGACCAGCCAGCGTCAGGTAGTCCTGGCCCTCGGGTTGTCCGCTGATGGCATTCATGAAAGCAAAGGCGATCAGGTGCGGCAAGTGGCTCACGGCCGCAAACGCGGCGTCGTGCTGTTCGGGGGTCATGGTCACTACGTGGCAGCCCAGGGCGCTCCAGACGTCGATGGCGCGCTTCAATTGGTCCGGGTTGGTTCGTTCATCGGGCGTCAGAATGACTTGTCGCCTGTCGTAGAGCGAGGCTTCGGCATGTGCCACGCCGGACAGCTCCTTGCCCGCGATCGGGTGGGCTGGCACAAACAGGCACGCATCGGCGCGCAGCGTGCGGTGCGCGGCTTCCACCACGTCGCACTTGGTGGAGCCCACGTCCATGATCAGCATGCCTGGGTTGATCAAGTGGCGGATGGCCTTGAAGGTGGCTTCCGTGGCTGCCACCGGCACCGCAATCAGCACGATGTCGGCACCCGATACCGCCAGCAGTGCCGACGGCGCCTGCTCGTCAATGACCCCCATTTTCTGGGCCAGTTCCGTGGTGCTGGGTGACTTGCTGTAGCCCACCACGCGCTTAACCAAGCCAGCGCGCTTGAGGGCCAGCGCGAACGAGCTGCCCATCAGCCCGCAACCGATCAAACCAAGCTGTTCAAACATAGGCATTCCTGTGGAGCTGTAGAGCCGTGGGTTGTGTTGATGGAGCTGGTTTCAGTCGGCCAGCGGGTAGGTTCCCAGCACTTTGTAGAAAGCGCAGAGTGCTTGCAGATCGCGCAGGGCGGCCGCCACGTGCGGCTGTTCCGGGTGGCCTTGCAGGTCGATGTAGAAGTAGTAATCCCACTGGCCCGAGCGGGCTGGGCGGGACTCAAAGCGCGTCATGGACACGCCGTGCTGCTTGAGCGGAACCAGCAGGTCGTGCATGGCTCCAGGACGGTTCGGCACCGACACCACCAGACTGATGCAGTCGCGCCCCGTGGCTTGCGGTGCGGGCATGACGGACGGCAGGCATACCACCACAAAACGCGTGCGGTTGTAGGCCTCGTCTTGAATCGCCTGGGCGGCGATATGCAGACCAAATTCGGTGCCTGCGCGCTCGCTGGCAATGCCCGCCCAGGCCGGGTTGCCGGCCGCCATGCGTGCGCCTTCGGCGTTGCTTGCTACGGCGCGCCGTTCGGCGTGTGGCAGGTGCCGGGTCAGCCAGTGCTGGCATTGGGCCAGCGCCTGTGGATGGGCCAGCACCACGTCGATGCCGTCCAGGGTGCTGTCTTGGCGCAGCAGATGGTGGCGCACCAGCAGACTGATTTCGCCCACGATGTGCAGCGGCGACTGCAGCAGCAGGTCGAGTGAGCGCGTGACCACGCCCTCGGTGCTGTTTTCGATAGGGATCACGCCAAACTCGGCCGCACCGCAGGTGGCGGCGTGAAACACTTCATCAAAATTGGTGCAGGGCACTTGGGCCATGCTGGAGCCAAAAAAGCGCTGCGCCGCTTCTTCGCTGAAGGTGCCGCGCGGCCCCAGAAAGGCAATGCGCTGCGGTGCCTCCAGGGCGCGGCAGGCGGACATGATTTCGCGCCAGATCAGCGGCAGGCTGCTGTCCAGCATGGGGCCCTGGTTGGCGCGTTGCAGGCCCTGAATGACCTGGGCCTCGCGTTCCGGGCGAAAAATGGGCGAACCTTCAACGCGCTTGATTTCGCCCACTTCATTGGCCAGCGCCGCACGCCGGTTCAGCGCCTGCAGCAATTCCTGATCGACGGCATCGATCAATACGCGCAGCTCGGGAAGTGTCCTGGTCATGACGGCCTTTTTGTTGTTATCCGTGGGTGCGCTCAAATTCACGCAAATAGTCCACCAGCGCCTGCACGCCTGCCAGGGGCATGGCGTTGTAGATGCTGGCGCGCATGCCACCCACGGACTTGTGTCCCTTCAGCTGGAGCAGCCCGTGGCTGCTGGCGCCGGCCAGAAAGGCGTCGTTGAGCGCCGTGTCACGCAGGAAGAACGGCACATTCATGCGCGAGCGGCAGTCGGTCTGCACCGGGTTGAAGTACAGGCTGGAGCCATCAATGGCCTGGTAGAGCAATTCGGCGCGGGCCAGGGCGCGCTGTTCCATGGCGGCCACGCCACCTTGGGCCAGCAGCCACTGAAACACCAGACCGACCATGTAAATGGCATAGGTTGGGGGCGTGTTGTACATCGACTGGTTGTTGGCCACCAGTTGGTAGTTGAAGGCGCTCGGGCAGAGCGCCAGCGCGTGGCCGAGCAGGTCTTCGCGCACCACCACCAGCGTGACACCGGCGGGCCCCAGGTTTTTCTGGGCGCCGGCAAAGGCCAGTCCAACGCGGCTCCAGTCGACGCTGCGCGACGCCACGTGCGAGGAAAAATCAATCACCAGTTCGGCGTCGGAACCGAGCGCGCGCAGGTCGGGCAGCGTGTGGTATTCGACACCGTGGATGGTTTCGTTGGTGCACAGGTGCACGTAACTGGCGTCGCTGTGCAGCTGCCAGCTGGCAGCGGGCGGAATGCGGGTGAACTGGTCGGCTTGGCTGCTGGCTGCCACGTAGGCCTGGCCGTATTTCTGGGCCTCGCGTTGCGACTTCTCGCTCCAGCTGCCGGTCACGACAAAGTCGGCGGCGGGGGGCGCTGTTCCGGCGCTGCCGTTGCGGGCACCGCGCAGTGCGCCCAGGTTCATTGGCACAATCGCGTTTTCCGCCAGGCCACCGCCTTGCATGAAAAGAATGTGAAACTGCTTTGGCACCGCCAGCGCAGCACGCACATCGGCCTCTGTGCGGGCATAGATGGACTGGAACTCCTTGCCGCGATGGCTCATTTCCATCACGCCCATGCCGCAGTGACGACCACTGGCATCGGGCCAGTCGAGCATTTCAGCTGCGGCCTGTGCCAGTACTTCGGGCGGCATGGTGGCTGGCCCGGCAGAAAAATTAAACGGACGTGGCATCAGGTCGTCGGGTCCTCGTTGCTGGTTTGGGAATCGGAATCGGTGGCCGCGTCGCCTGTCGCCTCGGGGTCACCGCCATTGGCGTCGTTTTCCACAATGCGCTGCAAACCGCCCAGCTTGGAGCCTTCGTCCAGACCGATCAGCGTGACACCCTGCGTAGCGCGACCCAGTTCGCGGATTTCACTCACCCGCGTACGCACCAGCACGCCCTTGTCGGTGATCAGCATGATTTCATCGTCGGCGTGCACCAGCGTGGCGGCCACCACCTTGCCGTTGCGTTCGCTTTGCTGGATGGCGATCATGCCCTTGGTGCCGCGTCCGTGGCGCGTGTATTCGGTGATGCTGGTGCGCTTGCCGTAGCCGTTTTCGGTGGCCGTGAGCACGCTTTGCTGCTCGTCTTCAGCCACCAGCATGGCGATCACGCTCTGGCCCTCTTCGAGCATCATGCCGCGCACGCCACGTGCATTGCGACCCATGGGGCGCACGTCGTTTTCGTCAAAACGCACCGCCTTGCCGCCGTCCGAGAACAGCATCACGTCGTGTGCGCCGTCGGTCAGGGCAGCACCAATCAGGAAGTCGCCCGGATCCAGGTCTACGGCAATGATGCCGGCCTTGCGTGGGTTGGAGAATTCGTCGAGCGCCGTTTTCTTGACCGTGCCCATGCTGGTGGACATGAACACGTACTGGTCGGCCGGGAAGCTGCGCTTGGGGCCGGTCAGGGCCAGCACGACGGTGATTTTTTCGCCTTCCTGTAGCGGGAACATATTGACGATGGGGCGCCCACGTGAACCGCGCGAACCCTGCGGCACTTCCCACACCTTGAGCCAGTACAGCCGGCCCCGGTTCGAGAAACACAGGATGTAGTCGTGGGTGTTGGCCACAAACAGCTGGTCGACCCAATCGTCTTCCTTGGTCGCTGTGGCCTGCTTGCCACGCCCGCCGCGCTTCTGTGCGCGGTATTCGCCCAGGGGCTGGCTCTTGATGTAGCCGCCGTGGCTCATGGTCACCACCATGTCGGTCGGCGTGATCAGGTCTTCCGTGGACAGGTCGAACGAGCTGTGTTCCACCAGGCTGCGGCGTGCGCCTGCTTTGGTCTGACCGAATTCGTGTTTTACGTGGCCGAGTTCGTCGCTGATGATGGTGGTGACGCGCTCTGGACGCGCCAGGATGTCGAGCAAATCCTCGATCTCGCCCATCACCTCTTTGTATTCGGCCACGATCTTGTCCTGCTCCAGCCCGGTCAGGCGTTGCAGGCGCATTTGCAGAATTTCCTGGGCCTGGGTGTCGGACAGTCGGTAGAGGCCGTCGGCGCCCATGCCGTAGTTACTTTCCAGGCCTTGCGGGCGGTAGTCGTCGGCGTTCACCACACCGCCGTCGGCGCGGCTGCGCGTGAGCATCTCGCGCACCAGTTTGCTGTCCCATGGGCGCTGCATCAGCTCTGCTTTGGCTACCGGGGGCGTGGGCGCATTGCGGATGATGGCGATGAAATCGTCAATATTGGCCAGCGCCACTGCCAGACCTTCGAGCACGTGGCCGCGTTCACGCGCCTTGCGCAGGTTGAACACGGTGCGCCGCGTCACCACCTCGCGGCGGTGATTCAGGAAGACTTCGAGCAGGTCTTTCAGGTTGCACAGCTTGGGCTGGCCGTCGATCAGCGCCACCATGTTGATGCCGAACGTGTCCTGCAGCTGCGTGTGCTTGTACAGGTTGTTGAGCACCACTTCCGGCACTTCGCCGCGCTTGAGCTCAATCACCAGGCGCATGCCCGATTTGTCGGACTCGTCCTGGATATGGCTGATGCCCTCAATCTTCTTCTCGTGCACCAATTCCGCCATGCGCTCCTGCAGCGTCTTTTTGTTGACCTGGTAGGGCAGCTCGTCAACGATGATGGACTGGCGCTGGCCCTTGTCAATGTCCTCGAAATGGCAGCGCGCGCGCATCACCACGCGGCCACGCCCGGTGCGGTAGCCGTCGCGCACGCCGTTGATGCCGTAAATAATGCCGGCGGTCGGGAAGTCGGGCGCTGGAATGATCTCCATCAGTTCGTCAATGCTGGCCTGTGGGTTGCGCAGCAGGTGCAGGCAGGCATCCACCACTTCATTCAGGTTGTGCGGCGGAATGTTGGTGGCCATGCCCACCGCAATACCGCCCGAGCCGTTCACCAGCAAATTGGGCAGGCGCGTGGGCAGCACCAGGGGTTCTTTTTCCGAGCCGTCGTAGTTGGGGCCGAAGTCGACCGTTTCCTTG
>Ga0316222_1003121_pt1 | contig 16628 bp, 19 predicted proteins | sample TBH18011metaG_FD_206008 | JGI IMG/M metagenome (GOLD analysis project Ga0316222, IMG submission 206008) | Freshwater microbial communities from Trout Bog Lake, Wisconsin, USA - TBH18011 | ecosystem: Environmental > Aquatic > Freshwater > Lake > Hypolimnion/Profundal zone | place: USA: Wisconsin...
AGGGGCGGCTACCGGCAAATAACACCGCTGAGCCATCGAACTGATCTTTTTCAGTTCGATGGCGAGAAGGCAAGGCCGTGCTGCCCCGCAGGGGCGAACGACGCATCGTAGATGCGATCCCGCAGGGACGAGCGGAGCGAGCACGGGCCGCCGCGCCACATGGCGCGGACCGCAGGGAACGCGTAGCGGACAAAGCCGTGCAGCCCGAAGGGCAAACGACGCATCGTAGATGCGGTCCCGCAGGGACGAGCGAAGCGAGCACGCGCGGGCGCCGCCCTGCAAAGGCAAGCGACGCCCGCAGGGCGGCCCCGAGCAAATGCGAGGGGTGGGCGCCGCAGCCCAAAGGGCAAGGGACGCCGAAGGCGGTCCGCCGAGAGGCGGATGGGCATAGCCCACAAGCCCACAGCACCCGGCGTCTGAGGGACAACAAGACGAGTCACGTCAGTGGCTCGTCGATATGAGATCTATTTCATGATCCCCGAGATCTGGATGGCGGCCGGGCCGGCAATGGCCATGAACAGCACCGGCAGAAAGAACACGATCATCGGCACCGTCAGCTTGGCCGGCAATGACGCCGCCTTCTGTTCCGCGATGGCCATACGGCTTTCGCGGTTCTCCTGGGCCAGGACTTTCAGCGCCTGACTGACGGGAGTGCCGTATTTCTCCGATTGCAGCAAGGTGGTGGACAAGGATTTGACCTGGGGCAGGCCGGTGCGCTCGGCCAGATTCTCCCAGGCATGGCGACGATCGGCAATGAAGGCCAGTTCGGCCGAGGTCAGGGCGAATTCCTCCGCCATTTCGGGGGCGCTGCTGCCCATCTCCTCGACCACCCGGCCCAGCGCCGCCTCCACCGACAGGCCGGCATCGACGCAGATCACCATCAGATCCAGCGCGTCGGGAAAGGCCAGCGCCACCGCCGCCTGCCGCTTCTGGATAGCGTTGGCGAGCATGATCTGCGGCAGATAGGCTCCCGCCACCATGGCTCCCATCAGGATCAAGGCCCGGTTCATCACCGGCAGATGGGCGAAGATGGTGGTGGCATAGATCAGTCCCACCGCCAGCAGCACCACCGGCAGCGCCACCCGCGAGAAGATGAAGGTCAAGGGCGCCGATTGACTGCGCCAGCCCGCCTGGGCCAGCTTGGCCTTGAGATCCTTGGCCTCCAGCAGATCCTGCAATTTGAGGCGATCCACCACCGCCCGCATCAGCGCCAGACGGCGGCGCGGCGGCGCCTTGCGGCGGCCACCTTGCAAGGCGGCACGCTGGGCGGCCGACAATTCCTGCCGGCGAACCGCCACCGTCCGCAGGCGGCTGGCCAGACGGTCGCGGGCCAGCAGCGGCAACGCCAAGGCCACCACCGAGGCGAAGGCGGCGATCCCGGCGACCAGCACGATCAGAGTGGGCAGAGTGGGCATGGCCGGGCCCCCGTCACAGATCGAAGTTGATCATTCGACGCATGACCAGCAGGCCCACGGCCTCGGTCAATCCGCCGATGAACAGCAGGAGGTGCCCGGTATCGGTGGTAAACAGCACACCGATATATTTCGGCGCCAGTCCCGCCAGCGCCGCGATCACCAGGAAGGGCAGCGAGCCGATGATATAGGCCGAGGCGCGCGCCTCGCTGGCATAGGCCTGCACCTTGTCGCGCATGCGCTTTCTCGCCCGCAGCACCTCGGACAGCTTGGCCAGGGTCTCGGCCAGATTGCCGCCGGTCTGCTGCTGGATGGCGATGACGATGGAGAAATAGCGCAGCTCGGCGGTCGGCATGCGCTCGACCGCGCGGGCCAGCACATCCTGAAACCCGAGGCCCAGTTTCTGCCCCTCGGTGATCATCCGGAACTCGGCGCCGATGGGGTCGCTCATCTCGCGGCCGATGATGTTGACGCACTCGCCCAACGGCAGGCCCGAGCGGATACCGCGCACCACCACGTCGATGGCTTCGGCGAACTGACCGGTGAAGCGGCCGATCCGCCGCTTGGCCATGAAACCGATCACCAGCTTGGGCAGGCCGATTCCACACAGAATGGCGCAGAGGAACGCCCACAGCCCACTCAGCGCCATCAGGATGGCGGCGCCGAACACCAACACGGTCAGGACGCCGCAGAACGTCAGAAACTGCCAGATCTCCACATGTACGCCGGCCTGCATCAACTGTTCGCGCAGGCGGTAGCCGCGCTGGCGCTTCCGGGTGCCCTCCGCCTGCTTCAGGCGGGTCTGCACCGATTTGCGCTTGGGCTGACGGACGGACGGGCGCCGGGCGGCGGCATTGCCGCCCATCAGCGCCAGGCGGCGCTTGATCCGGGCCCGGGGACCGTGAATCAGGGTGACCATGGACCAGCCCAACCCGGCCAGCGCCAGCAGCAGCACCGCCACCACCACGGCGATCTCGGGCGGCAGGCGGGACAGCGCCTCAAACATGGGTTTCCCCCAAGGCCTCGGCCAGATCGCGATCCAGACCGTAATAACGGGCGCGATCCCAGAAGGCCGGACGCAGGCCGGTGGGGCGGTGATGGCCGATGACCCGGCCGCGCGAATCCTCGCCCTCGAACTCGAACACGAACAGGTCCTGCAGGGTGACGACATCCCCCTCCATGCCGATCACCTCGGTGATATGGGTGATCTTGCGGGTACCGTCGCGCAGCCGCGACGCCTGAACGATCACGTTGACCGCCGAGGCGATCTGTTCACGCACCGCCTTGGCCGGCAGGTTGTAGCCGCCCATGGCCACCATGTTCTCGACCCGCGACAGGGCGTCGCGCGGGGTGTTGGCGTGGATGGTGCCCATGGAGCCGTCATGACCGGTGTTCATGGCCTGCAGCAGATCGAAGGCCTCGGGGCCGCGCACCTCGCCGACGATGATGCGCTCGGGCCGCATGCGCAGGCAGTTCTTCACCAGATCGCGCATGGTCACCGCCCCCACCCCTTCCAGATTGGGCGGCCGGGTTTCCAGCCGGACCACATGGGGCTGCTGCAATTGCAGTTCGGCGGCGTCCTCACAGGTGACGATACGCTCGGTGCCGTCGATATAGCGGGTAAGGCAGTTGAGCAGGGTGGTCTTGCCCGAGCCGGTTCCGCCCGACACCAGGATGTTGCAGCGGACCGCCGAGGCGATCTGCAGCACCCGGGCGGCCGGGGCGGTCAGCGAACCGAACTCCACCAGCTTGTCCAGCGTCAGCTTCTCGCGCTTGAACTTGCGGATGGTGAGGGTGGGACCGTCGATGGCCAGCGGCGGGACGATGACGTTGACCCGCGACCCATCGGCCAGACGGGCGTCGCAGATGGGGCTGGCCTCGTCCACCCGCCGCCCCACCGCCGAGACGATGCGCTGGCAGATGTTCATCAGCTGGGCGTTGTCGCGGAACTTGATGTCGGTCAGCTCGATCTTGCCATCGGCCTCGATATAGACCTTGTCGGCGCCGTTGACCATGATGTCGGCGATGTCGTCGCGCGCCAGCAGCGGCTCCAGCGGTCCCAGGCCCAGCACATCGTTGCAGATATCGGAAATCACCACCTGCTGCTCGGAGGCCGACAGCACGATATTGCGCATGCTGATGATCTCGGCGACGATGTCCGAGATCTCCTCGCGGACCTGGGCGGGTTCGAGTTTGGCCAGCTCGGTGGGATCGACCGAGTCGATCAGGTCGTTGAAAATGGCGATCTTGATGTCGGAAAGACGCTGATCCAGTTCGGTCGAGCGCCCCGCCGCCGGAGCGCTCGCGGCGACAACCGGAACCGCCGGACGCTCGCGCGGGTCGGCGGCCGGCTTGGCGGACGGCGGTGCGGCAGGCTGGACAACGCGGCGGCCGAACATGATTTAGGGCCTGTGGGCAGTTAGCACATGACCGCGGTGCCGCCCCGCAGGGGCAAACGACGCCCGCAGGGCGGCCCCGAGCAAATGCGAGGGGTGGGCGAAGCCCACAGGCGCGAAAAGACCCGCGTCCCTTCGGGCTGCGGAGAACATGGCGATCTGGTTCGTCGAAACCCTCGACCATAGCGCCGCTATGCTCATCGTTTTTCTCCTGCCATATGGCCATGTTCTCCAGCAGCGCGTTTCATGCGGTAATTGTCCACAGGCCCTACCTTCCCAGCAGCCGGACGAACTGGCCCAACAGACCGGGCCTGGCCGCCCCCTTGCGCGACGACGGAGCCTTGCCGGCCAGGGATTCGACCAATTGGTTCAGGACCTGGTTGATCTTGTGGGTCTTGGCCGCCTCCCCCACCATCTGGCCATTATTGGCCGCCTCGCCGAACACCTGCGGCTCGGATGGGATCAGCAGCGACGGGACCAGCTTGATGGTCTCCTCGAAATCCTTGGCCGTCAGTTGGGTCTTGCGCGACGGGTCAACCTTGTTGAGCACCAGCCGCAGCGGCGCGGCGCCGGCCCGCCGGGGCGCCAGGACATCGATCAGCGACTTGGCATCGCGCAGGCTGGCGAAATCGGGAACGGCGGTGACCACCACCTCGTCGGCCAGGGACAGCAGATGCTCGGTCCAGTCGGCCCAGACATGGGGAATGTCCAGCACCACCACGCTGGCCATGCGCGCCGCCAGATCGATCATATGGTCGAGGCTGTCGAGCGAAAGGCCGGCATGGATGCGGCAATCGCCGGGCGACGCCAGAATCTGGAGATGCTCGTCGTAATCGACCATGCAGCGCTCGATCAGCACCTCGTCCAGCCGCTCGGGATTGACCAGGACATCGGCCACCGTCTGCTTGAAGTCGATGTTAAAGGCCAGCACCGAGGTTCCGAAGGCGAGGTCGAGATCGATATAGACCACGGTTTCCCGCAGGAACCGTCCCAGCCCCCAGGCCAGATTCTGCGCCAGGGTGGAGGATCCCACCCCTCCCCGCGCCCCCCAGCAGGCGATGACGCGCCCCTTGGGGGCCGTCGCCGGATCGGAAAACAGGCCCGACAGCGCCTCGACGAGCTGGCGGGCGGTCACCGGCCGCACCAGATACTCGCTGACGCCGCCGCCGATCAGGGAGCGGTAGAGGGCGATGTCGTTGACCGAACCGATCACCACCACCCGCGTCCTCTGCTCGCACACCTCGGCCAATTGCTCCAACTGCTCCAGCAGGAAGGTGGGATCGTTTTCCTCGACCACCACCACCTGGGGCGTCGCCGACTGGGCGTAGCGGGCCACCGCCGCCGACAGACCGCCGGCCTCCACCGCAACCTGCGACTTGCCCAGCTGCCGGTCGATCTGAACCTGCCGCAGAACCGCGGCGGTTTCCGGAGTCGCCGCGAAGGCGTCGATGGTCAGGCGCGGGATCACGGTCTCACTCCCTTGTCTTATACCGACGAGCCACTGTCGTTGCTCGTCTTATCGCCCTCAAGCGCCGGGCGCTGACGCTGGGCTTTGTCCGCTACGCGTTCCCTGCGGTCCGCGCCACGCACGCGCAGGCGTGCAACCATAATATTTGCCAGCGAAGCTGGCCAGCGCGGCGGCCCTTGGCCTTGCCTCCGAACGAATGAAGGCTTTCATTCGTTCGTCGGAATTATTTGCCCGAAGTCGAACCGACCGAACTGGTGCTGCCTTGGTTGATGGCCTCGGCGGCCGAACCGGTGGCCTCGCCCCGCCCATATTTGCCCAGCACATCGCCCGAGCGGTTGGCGTCACGGCCGGAGGCCTCGCGGGCACGGATCAGATCGGCGGGATTTTGCACCATCAGCCCCTTGTTGCGCTGGATCGAGCAGCCCCAGTTGCTGTTGGGAGCATTGGTCTGGTCCGGGTTGATGCCGCGCTCGAAGCTGCCGCATTCCGGCACCACCGCCACCCAGATGGGAACCTTGATCTCGGCCGCGCCCACCACCGGCCCCGCGTCGCCGCCGGCCACCACCTTGATCTGCACCTCGGCGGAGCCGCCGTTCTTCAACACCTCGGCCAGGGACTGGGCGAAGTCCTGCTCCACCGCCTCCTCGCCGGGCTTGGCGGCGACGGTGATCAGGATCGGCCCGGCCCCCCGGCGCAGGGATTCGCCGGCCAGCCGCACCAGCCGGTCATGGTCGAAGCCGCTTAAGGGCCCGCCATCGGCGGGACGGTCGAACACCGCCACCGCGCTCCGCTGCTCGGCGGTCAGGGGATGGGAAATGCGCTCGTCATGCTCGGACATGTCGGCGGCGCAGGCGGTCAGGGCCAGCAGGATCAGGACGGCGGCGGCGAGGCGCGGGACATGGTGGCTCATGGCATCCTCACTCATTGCACGATAAAGCCATAGGGGCCTTGCAGCTGGGTCGGCGATACCGGCGGCGCGGCGCCCCGCTCGGTATAGGTGTCCTGCAGTCGGCCGAACAGGAAACGCTTGATGTCCGAGGCCGGCGCGAACCCGTCCGACGGCAACGCCAGGGCATCGGGCCGGTCCACCGACTGCACCACATAGGCCGACAGAATCACCACCAGCTCGGTCTCGTTGCGCTGAAAGGCGGTGGAGCGGAACAGCGCCCCCAGCACCGGAATATCCATCAGCCCCGGCAGGCCGGAAATATTGCCGGTCAGGTCGTTCTGCAACAGGCCGGCGATCATGATGCTGCCGCCCGAGGGCAGTTCCACCGTCGATCCCGCCCGGCGTACATTGAAGGCCGGCACCGAGATGGTGGTGCTGACGGCGGTCTTGTTGTTGTTGTCGATGGCGCTGACCTCGGTGGACATCTTGAGGCTGAGGCGGCCGGGGTCCAGCACGGTGGGCGTGAAGTTCAGCAGCACGCCATAGGCCTTGAACTCGACACTGATGGAGCCGTTGGCATCGGCCACCGGGATGGGAATCTCGCCGCCGGCCAGCATGGTGGCGGTCTCGCCCGAGACGGCGGTGAGATTGGGCTCGACCAGGGTGCGGATCAGGCCCTGGCTTTCCAGCAGGCTGAGATTGGCGGTCAGACTGCCGATGCCAGTCACCGTGGCGGCGCCGAAATAGGAGGTGGTGATCTGGCCGATCGTGCCGGTGGTCGTGCCGGTGGTCAGGGCCGAGGACCCCAGCAGCGGCAGCGTCTTGTTGTTGGTGAGGCCGACCCCCAATTCCTTGACCACCGTGCGCTGCATCTCCACCACCTTGACGTGGAGCAGCACCTGCTGATCGTTGGAGACCCGCAGCAGATTGACCAGATTGGCGTCAGCGGACACGAAGCGCCGCGCCAGCGCCCTGGCGGTACCGGCGGCGGCATCGGTCTTGACCGTGCCGGACAGGTAGAGGCTGTCGCTGACCGCCGAGACCCGGATGTCGCGCTCGCCCGGCAGGACCTGATTCAGCGCCTCGCGCACCGACTGGGTATCGAGGGCGACGTCCAGTTCCAACTGCCGGATGGCCCGGCCGCCGCGATCCAGCAGGAAGATGTTGGTCTGGCCGGCGGCACGGCCGGTCAGATAGATCTGGGTCGGCGAGCGCACCATCACATCGGCGATGTCGGAATTGCCGATGATGACGTCGCGGACCGCCGACGGCAGCATGATATCGGTCGATTTGTTGACGGCGAGGTGAAGGGTTTCCGAAACCGCCGGGATGGGACCGCGCAAATCGGGGGAACCGGAGCGGGTGGTGACGCCGCTCGGCCCTCCCAGGGTGACCACCTTGGCGCGCGGCGCCGCCGCCGGAACCGGCGGCTCGGGAGCGTCCACGGCATGGGCCGCCAGGGAGGGCAGCAGCAGCAGGAGCGCGAGGAGAGCAGGCAGGCGGAACGTCATCGGGCGAACCCTTCGGAGGTAATGGTTCCGGCGCGGTTGATCTTGACGGTGGCACCACCACCGCCTCCCGACGATGTCTTGGCCGGCTTGGCCTTGCCTTCGGCCAGGGATTGCAGCGCCTTGCTGGCCTCGGTGTCGGGAGTGAAGGGCGGCGGCCCGCCCTCCTCCGGCGCCACCGCCGCGGCCTTGCCGTCGGGCAGGCCGCGCAACACCAGTTGCAGGGTTCCGATCATGCCGACGGTGGCCAGGATCTCGCCCTGCTTGGGGGTGACCTCGACCGTGGCGGTCTTGCCCTGGATGGCGGCTCCGTCACGGCCGCGAATGATCTGCTGGTCGATCGCCAGAACCCGCACATTGTCGAGAACGGTCTCGGAGACATAGCGCAAGATCGGACCGCCGCCGCTGTTCTGGCCGCCATTGCTTTCCACCGACCGCTGGAGGTCGGTGGCCAGGATGATATCCACCCGGTCGCCCGGCGTGATGAAGCCCGACACCGCGCTGGAATTGGAAATGGCGATGGACATCGCCCGCATGCCCGGAGCCAGGATGCCGGCCAGCACCCCGGAACTGTCCTGGCGGAAGGTGGCGGCGGCGGTGAAAGGCTCGCCCTCGGTCAAGGCCCGGCGCGTCACCTGCCCGACCAACTGGGCCTTGGGGTCCTCGCCCGGACGACGGACCACCAGGCGCGGCGTGACCACGCTGTTCGGCCAGGATTCATAGCGCAGGTCGTCGGACGAAATCACCGATCCGGCGGCGACGTCGCGCGCGGTCACCAGCACCTCGCTGACCGCCACCGGTGCCGGCGCCGGACCGGCCACCTGCCGATCCAGCCAGGCCTTGGCCAGAATCCCGGTCAGGCCGGCGGCCAGAGCCGCCACCACCAAGACGATGGCTATGGGTCGCATGATGCAAAGCCCAATTCAGAGGGTGAAAATATATCCCAATACGGTCCGCGTCGTCCTGGGGTGCTGGCTGGCAAGGCGCGGTTGCGAAGGCGCTGCGGCGCATCGCTGAGCAGCCGGAACGTAGCCAGCGTACACCCCAGGACGACCCGAAGGGCCGCAATATCAAGGGCTTGGGCGTCGTCAGCCGATGCTCGCGATGCCCCGGCATCGCGTCGCACCGCCTTCCTGGCCCAATCCCTTGATATCGCGGCGCAGACCATACTGGGATACATTTTCACCCTCTCAGTCACCCTTGGGAAGCGCGCCTCCCGCCCACAGACAATCGGTTAAAACCGCGTCCCGCGCAACCGCCGCAATCAATTCACCAGACGGGGAAGCGCCACGCAAAACCACCAATCGAGACCCCCGGCGGCAATGGCGACGCCATAGGGGACATGACCGGCGGCGGCCAGACGCTCGCCCCAGGCCCGTACCGGCCCCGCCGGCCCCAGCGGAACCCGCCGCGTCACCAGGGCCAACACCGCCAGAACACCGCCGGCCAGGGCCATCAGCATCAGCAGGCGCGGCAGGCCGGCGAAACCGGTCCACAGCGCCGCCGCCGGCAGCAGCTTGGCGTCGCCGCCGCCCCAGACGCCACGGGCGAACAGGACGGCGCCGAACCCCAGCACGACCACACCGGCACCGAGATGATCCAGCCAGTCCTGCCAATGAAATCCCGCCGCCAGCGCCGCCGGCACGAACGCCGCCAACAGCAGCAGCGGCGAGCGGTTGGCGATTTGAAAGTCCCTGAGATCGGAAGCCGCCGCGTCCGCCAGCCCGATCACGAAGACGAGGCCGGCGGCGGCGATGATAACGGTGTTCCACATGCTATCCCACCCCCACCTCGCGAAAACGCCTCCCGGAGGAGGGAGGCATTTCGCAGCGACAGAACCGGCGGCCCTTCCCCGATCGGGGAGTCTACAGCTTACCGGACACGGTGGTGAAGGTGGTGGTCAGGTTGGTGCCGACCGTGGTCATGGCGGTGACGGCGGCGACGGCGATCAGGGCGGCGATCAGGCCGTATTCGATGGCGGTGGCACCCTGTTCGTCACGAACGAAACGACGGATCATGCAGCGAGCATAGGTCAACATGGATTTAGCTCCCTTGATCGACAGCCGCGAATGCGGATCATGTCTTATTTCATCTCAAAGATACTTGGCTTTGGTTTCCCGCCCGGCATCTCATGAAGCATGACATTAGCAAACCTCCCTTCCTTATTCTGTGATAGCCCCCACATAATCCGATTTTTTCGCGAATCGGCGAGATCGCCATCTACTGGCTGATCCGCAGATTGCTGAGCTGGGTCGCGATGGCCGAGAAGGCGTTGGCAAGGTCGGTCTGGGACGGGGCGTCGAAGAACTTGGTCGAATCGGTGGCGCAGGCCGCGTACATGGCCTTGGTGGCGGCGTCCTGGGTGCCGGTGAAGATGACCGTATAGATCACCACCCCCTTGGCCTTCATCGAGGTGCACAGCGCCGCGAGACGGTTATCGATAATGGTCTGGGCGCCGCTGATGGTGGTCGATCCGACCAGCCCCAGCTGATCCAGCCGGCCATAGGCGGTGTAGTCGGAATTGACGGCGTTGTTGACGTTGTTGGGACCGGCGGCGCCGGGCAGCTTGTAGACCTGATTGACGCCGTCGGTCATCATGATCACCGCCTTGGTCAGATTCGGCGTCCCCCACGGCTGTCCCTCGGGAAAGGGCGATTCCGGCGAAATCACCCGCAGGCCCCAGGCCATGCCCACATCGCCCAGGGTGCCACCCCGGCTCCAGGCCGTCATGGCGCTGATGGCGGTCTGGAGATCGGCCTGCACATTGGTCAGCGGGGTAATGGGGGTCGGGCATCCCAGATTGGGGCCGGTGCCGCCATTGCCATAGCTGGGGTCGGACAGGATGGTGGAGGGCTTGGTGATGACGTAATTGTTGTCCACCGCCGGAGCCCAGACATAGCGGGTCCACAGCGCGGTCGAGGCCGGGGTATCGGCGGTGGTGTCGGGGCTGGGCCGTTCGACGACGCAGCCCTTCCAGCCGGCGGGGTTGACGGCATCGTAGGCGGCGCCGGGTCCCACCAGGGTGGCGGCGACCGAGCCGGGATTGACCGCGGCGGAATAGGGAACCAGACCGATCTTCAGGGTCGGATGGACGGCGTAGCCGCCGAACAGGGTCGTGACCAGTTGGCTCGCGTCATTGCGCAGGGCGGCAATATTGTCGTCGGTGGTCATGGAGCCGGTGTTGTCCAGCACCATGGCCAGTTCAAGGCCGGTGATCTGACGGGAGACGGTACTGGTTGCGCTGACATTCAGTTGATTGATCCCCACTACCTGCATGAAGACGGTGGGAATGCTGGCGGATCCCGAGGCGGTGATGGTGTTTCCGTTCAAGGCGAAGGAAACGGTCGGGCTGGCGTCGGTGGTTCCCGCCGGAAAATTGGCGTTGAAGAAATTCTGGCCGACCTGCTGCAACTGGGCGGCGGTTCCGTTGGACGAGCCCACCGCCAGGGCGGCGGCGTCCAGCGCCGACGCCATGCGGAATTGGACCGCATAGGCGCGCGCCAGATCGACGCCCATGCCGACGCTGGCGATGATGGGGATCAGGCTGAGGGCGAACATGACGGCGACAACCCCCCGCCGGCAGGCCAGCAAACGCGATGCGAGATTCCGAAACATGGTCATGGCTCACCCCGTCACGCCGTTGAAGGCGATCTTCTTCACCAGCCGAGGCCGTGAATAGGAGACCTCGTTGAAGGTGATCTGCGGAACGATTTCATGGATCAAGGGAACGCAGGTGTAGGACAGCGACACCAGGATGACGCTGTCTCCGGTCACCCCCAGGCCGGCGGCACCGGCGATGGATGGCGTGGTTCCGGCGGTCGTCCCCCATCCGAAGGTCCAAAGTTTGATCGGATTGTTGTTGGCGTCGAACCCGACGCTGACAACGTTGACGCCCAGCGTCGTGGCATCGCTGACCAGGGGAGTGAGCACCCATTGAGCCCCGGCGACGATGGAATTCATCTGCGCCGTGGTCAGGCTCGACGCCTGACTGGTGAGATCGGCCACCGTCTGCGATGCCGACACCGATTTCGAGTAGGAGCTGACCAGATTGGAGACTTCCACCGTGCCAAGCATCGCCGCCAGCATCACCGGCAGCACCAGGGCGAATTCGACGGCGGCCACGCCGCGCGTGTCCGAGAACAGTCCGGGGCGGCGCGCGGTCATTGATAGGGCTCCGTCTTGAACACCGCGGTCGAGGTGAGCGGAATGCTGTTGCCGGCCCCCGCCCCCATCATGGTCCCGACCAGCGGGGTGGCGAAAACGTATTGATGGATCACCCGGACGGTGGTGACGGTTCCGGGACCGCCGGGTTGAAAAACCACATTGGTCGCATTGCCGTTCTGGTCGAACTGAACCGCCGGCAGGACGATGGTGGTGAAGTCGGAAAAGTTTCTGACATCGAAGCTGAACGTGGCGCAATCATAGACGCCGAACAGATTGGTGCAGAAAGCCTGGCTGAAGGTCCCGCTGGGATCGGCGCTGATCTGCGCCGCTCCGGTCCGGACCTGCCGGGCGGCCTCGCGGGTGGCGCCTTCGACGATCGAGCTTTCAAAAATCATCATTCCGATCTCGATGGTCCCGAACAGGATCATGCAGACCGGCAGGGCGACCAGGGCAAACTCCAGGGCCGCAACGCCGGTCCGGTCACGCTTCAGCCGATGGTACAGAGTTGCGATCATGGTCGACATCGACGATCTCTTGCGCAATGGACGGCCGGAAATGCCGAGGAACACTACCAAGGCCCCATGCTAGTACTTTGGATGGATCGTGTCGGTGCAGGAGATCACACAAGTTGAATATCGATTATTATGTCCCGGAATCGAAAAGCGCCCCCGATCGGGGGCGCCTGACGAGAAGGCCTGCTGTCGCGAACCAGGCGATTACAGCTTGCCGGACACGGTGGTGAAGGTGGTGGTCAGGTTGGTGCCGACCGTGGTCATGGCGGTGACGGCGGCAACGGCGATCAGGGCGGCGATCAGGCCGTATTCGATGGCGGTGGCACCCTGTTCGTCACGGACGAAACGACGGATCATGCAGCGGGCATAGGTCAACATGGCTTGAGCTCCTGAAGTGGACATCCGCCAGGGCGGTGTTATGTCCGATTTGTCTGTCGAGATACTTGGCTTTAACTTCCCGCCCGGCACCTCATGAGACAAACACTAGCCGCGAACGCCGCTGCATTCTGTGATTGTGACCACATAATCCGATTTTTTTGCGAACTAAATACTTACAATTTTAGGAAATTGGCGAATCATCAGGCGGCGCCCTGCGTCTTGGCCATCACCTGAAGCCGGGGGAGATCGCAGATGATCAGGCCCATGGTCTTGCGTCGGACGATGCCGTCGCGGGCCAGTTCGCCGATGGCCTGGGCCACCTGCTCGCGGCTGGTTCCGGCCCAGGAGGCGATTTCCTTGTGGTTGGGCAGGTCCGGAATGTGCCAGGTCCCGGTCTTGGCGGGATCCGGTTCGGCCAGGCGCAGCAGTTCGCCCCAGATTCGCTGTATCTCCGACTGGGTGGTGAGTTGGGACACCCGGCTGTCGAGATTGCGGACGATGCGGGTCAGACGCTCCAGCACCCGCACGGCGATCTGGGGATGATCGTGCAACAGCCCGAGAAAGGACGGACCGTCGAGCGAGGCCAGCACGGAATCCCGCGTCGCCACCACCCGCGCCGAACGCTTCATGCCGTCGATGGCCGCCAACTCGCCGAAGTAGTTGCCGGCCAGCACATCGGCCAACGCCACGTCACGGTCGTCGCCGACGGTGTTGAGAATGCGGACGGCGCCCTCGATCACGAAATAGACATCGAGGGTATCGCTTTCCTTGTCGAACACCTGATCGCCGGCCGAAAAGCGCTGCCACGCGCAGCGCCCCTCGATCTCCCGCAAGGTGTCAATGGGAATATCCACGAATAATGTGACGCGCGACAGCGCACCATCGGCAACGTCCCCACCGGCAATATCCATTGCACCCTCGAGACCTGCGCCCATCCGGTGGCAAGTATCCGTCAGCCACCCCGGCTTTTCAATGAGTATGGTAAAGACTGGCCGGTCTTTACCATACTCATGGATCAACCCGGCCGAGTGAGCCCCGTCACAGACCAAAGCCGCTACCTTGGTCATCATGGGGCCGACACTGTGCAGGAAACCCATGCCATGACCATTCAGCCTGTTTCTCCGGCCCTCTCCTTCGAGGACACTCCGGAAAAGATATCGGACGAAATGTCCGAGGTCATCGGTCGCGCCCTGCTGATCACCTTGATGTCGCTGGTGGCGGCGGGAAGCTTCGTCCGCATGCGAACCTTGCTCGGTCAATCCGATCCGATCACCGCCCTGGACTTTCTTGGGGAGCTGGGGGCCTTCCTCTTCGCCTCGATGATCTGCCTGCTGGCGGTGCTGCGCCTGAAGCCGGTGCGCCGCGCCGACGGCTGGGCGCCCACGGTCGCCGCCCTGAGCGGCGGCTTCCTCCTGACCCTGGTCAACACCCTGCCGGCCACGCCGCTGTCCTCGCCGGCCCAGGCTGCCGCCGTGTTGCTGCTGGCGGTGGGAAACATCGCCACGGTGGTCTGCCTCGTCCATCTGGGACGGTCGTTCTCGGTGCTGCCCCAGGCGCGCCGGCTGGTGTCCACCGGACCCTACGGCCTGATCCGCCATCCGCTTTACGTCGCCGAAGCCATCGCCACACTGGGCATGATCATGCTGCACCTCGGCTGGGCCGCCATCGCGCTGGGCATCATCCAGACCGGCCTGCAACTGGCGCGCATCCATTACGAGGAAGGCGTTCTCGGCGCCGCCTTTCCTGAATACGCCGACTACGCCCGGCGGGTGCCGCGCTTCGTGCCGCGCTTTTACCGCAGCCGTCGCCAGGAACAAGAATAAGGGAGAGGGCCGTGAAATCATTCTTGTCCGTGGCGGTCACGGCCGTGTTCCTGGCCTTCACCGGTCACAGCGCCATCGCCGATGATAATTCCGGCGACCAGATGATCGAAACCGCCCACAATAAGAACGGCGATGTCATCCCGTATATCCTGACGATTTCCAATCCGGCCTCGCCACGATATCTGGTGATTCTGATGCCGGGCGGGAGTGGGCATGTGAATCCCGAGCGCAAGGATGGCAAGGTCAGCTTCCGGTCCACCGATAATTTCCTGATCCGATCACGGGGATTGTTCGCGGACGCCGAAACGGTGGCCATATCGACCGACGCCACCGACGACGTCGATCGGATCCTGGCGATTATCGACGACGCGTTGCAGCGCTATCCAAATATGAAAACGTATATCATCGGGACAAGCCGAAGCACCAACGTGACGATGAAGCTTGCCGAAATCCTTGATGGGAAGGTGGCGGGATTCATCCACACGTCATCCATGAGCGGCATCGCCGGCTTCGATCCCAGCAAGCTCAGAAGCCGGAACCTTATCGTCCATCATCGAAATGACTACTGCACGGTGACGCCATATTCATCCGCGGTATACAGCCATGACCGGTACGGTACCGACTTCATCAGCATGGAGGGCGGCAGCTCGGTCGGCAATATCTGCCACGGGCGCGCCTACCATGGCTACAACGGCATCGAGGAAGAGACCGTCGATAAGATCAAGGCGTGGATCAAGCGGGATTAGACTCGGCGGCCGCGGGCCGGAGGGGGACCGAAAATAGTGGACAATCGTGCCTTGAGACCTTGAGCGGAAATCACTTGTTTACCGATCGGTGCGATAATTGGCGCGTGGGCTGAAAGCCCTTTCCAAATGCAGAGGGAGAAACCCAATGCGCACCGACATGATCCCCATCGATATCGCTTTCGCGGTCAGCCTGATTCTCGCGTTTCATGGCTTTACCACTCTCACCGCGCCCAGATCCCTCGTTGAATTGGCGGTTCGGCAGGCGCAGGCCAGGGGGCAGGGCGGCGTCCATGGCTGAGTCGTCGTCCCCCCGCACGGTGGTTCGCGCCCTTATGGCGGCCCTGCCGATAATGCTGGCATCGCCGTTCGGAGCGATGGCAATCGAGAATGGCCAAGCCGGGAACGTACCGCCGGGAATCAGATTGATCGGCAGCACGATCCACACCCTGGACGCCAAGGGACACACCAACGGCACCCTCAAGGAGGTGACGCCGGGCAATTGGCGCGTCATGAATATGAAGGGCGAGACGATAAGAACCCTTCATGTGCCCCCCGGTTGCGTGCCTTTCACGCAGTGCCCTGTGGGGCGCTGATCGGGGCCAAGGGGCACCCCGCCCGCTTCCCTGACGCAGAAGCCATCCGCATTGCGCGTGTTACGCAATTTCTGGAATCCCCAAAGCCGCACAGCACTGGAAGGCCGCATAATCCGACCTCGCCCTGGCCCGTGCCAAGGAGATTTTGCCATGACCAAGCTGCATGACCTGAAAGAGCGCCTGCTGGCCGATCCCGCGACCAAGGCGGAATACGAGGCGCAGGGAGCAGAATTCGAGATTGCCGAAACCCTGATCCGCGCCCGCCGGGATGGAACTGTTGCCGACAGGGTAAGCTTCGAATGGTCGATGATGGACCAGATGAAGGCTCGCGGATGTCCGCAAGACTGGACGGCCTGATCGCCGCTGCGTTTCGCCACGGAGCAGGCATTACGCAGTGCGGCGATTCATATCTGGACCCGGAGCAAGGTGCCTATCTCGCTGGTCGCCTGGATGAACATTGCCGCATTATGGAGGTGCTGGTTTCCGCTCGGTGGGCCATCTTGCTGAAGGGCAGCCGATGACAATGCCGATTCACTGGGGCAGACGCATCGCAGCCAGCGCCTACCGAACGGGTCTATGCCCGGTACAGCCCGACCCACCTCAAAAAGGCCAGCGAGGCGCTATCTTTTTGAGGCTGGGTTCATTTGAACCAAGGATCAGTGCCCTACGAAATAAAAAAGCCGTAAGTGGGGCAAAAGCCCGGGCGTTCAGTGGGCGCAGCGAGTGGCGACCAATCCCG
>Ga0316222_1003123_pt1 | contig 16624 bp, 13 predicted proteins | sample TBH18011metaG_FD_206008 | JGI IMG/M metagenome (GOLD analysis project Ga0316222, IMG submission 206008) | Freshwater microbial communities from Trout Bog Lake, Wisconsin, USA - TBH18011 | ecosystem: Environmental > Aquatic > Freshwater > Lake > Hypolimnion/Profundal zone | place: USA: Wisconsin...
AATCAAGGATGTCCCGCGCCATCCACGCGAAGCGCTCATCCCCGGTCGCCTGCCGCGCCTCCAGCGCGTTCAGCGCGATTTGCGCCTGGTCGTAGAGCATTTTTTCGAAGTGCGGCACGAACCACTCCGCGTCCACGGAGTAGCGGTGATACCCTCCCCCCACGTGGTCGTGCATCCCGCCGCGCGCCATGCCGCTCACCGTCGCCGCCGCCAGCCGCACCGCCTCGGCGCCCACTTCGCTATCCACGCCCTGCACCGCCGCACAGCGAAACAGAAAGTTGAGATTCGACGCCCGCGGAAATTTCGGCGCGCCGCCAAAGCCGCCGTGCTCCGCGTCGAATGCCGTGTGAAAATAGTTCAGCCCCTGCTCAAACGCCGCGCCGCCTGCGATCGTCAGGTCGTCCGCGGAAGCCGCCGGCGCTTTCCCGACGTAATGCTCCCGCAGCGTCGCGATCACGCGGTCGCCTTCGGCGACAAGCTTGGCGCGCTCCTCCCGCCACCCGCGGGCGATCGTGAGCAAAGTCGCCGGAAAACCCGCGCGGCCGTAGCGGTCCTCCGGCGGAAAATACGTGCCGCCGTAGAACGGTTTCAGCTCGGGCGTCAGCCATGCGCTCAGCGGCCAGCCGCCATGCCCCGACATCGCCTGCACGTAGGTCATGTAAACCTTGTCTACGTCCGGCCGCTCCTCGCGGTCCACCTTGATGGCGATGAAGTGCTCGTTGAGGATCGCCGCGATTTCCGGGTTCTCGAACGACTCGTGGGCCATCACGTGGCACCAGTGACACGTCGAGTAGCCGATGCTCAGGAAGATCGGTTTCTCCTCCGCCCGCGCCCGAGCAAACGCCGCCTCACCCCACGGCAACCACGCCACAGGATTGTCCGCGTGCTGCAGCAAGTAGGGCGATTTCTCCTGTGCCAGGGCGTTGGGCATGTCGGGAAACGCTCACGCAAAGCCGCCAAGACGCAAAGATTTTGGAAGGAAATGTGCCTGCCCGTAGCTGCGAGCGTGAGCGAGTGGCTCTTTCTCCACTCGCTCACGCTCGCAGCTACATTTCGAACGCTTACGGCTACTTCCCCAGCACCCAGCTGAAGATCAGCGGGGCCACGATCGTCGCGTCGCTCTCGATGATGAACTTCGGCGTCTTCGCCCCGAGCTTGCCCCACGTGATCTTCTCGTTGGGCACCGCGCCGGAATAGCTGCCATAGCTCGTGGTCGAGTCGCTGATCTGGGCAAAATATCCCCACAACGGCACACCGGTGCGCCGCAGGTCCTGGTGCAGCATCGGCACCACGCAGATCGGGAAATCACCCGCAATGCCGCCGCCAATCTGGAAAAACCCGATCGAGCCTTCGCCATTGCGCAGCTTCTTCGCGGACTTCGTGTACCACTCCGCCAGCACCGTCATGTATTCGATGCCGGTGCGGACGGTGTGCACGTTCTTCACGTGGCCGCTGATGACGTGCCCCGCAAACATGTTGCCCAGCGTCGCATCCTCCCAGCCCGGCACGATCATCGGCAGGTTCTTCTCGCACGCCGCCAGCATCCACGAGTTCTTCGGGTCAATCTGGTAGCTCTTCCGCAGCTTCCCGCCGCGCAAGATCTTGTACATGAACTCGTGCGGGAAATACCGCTCGCCCGCGCGGTCGGCCTTCACCCATTCCTCCAGCACAACCTTCTCAATCCGGCGCATGGCCTCCATCTCCGGGATGCACGTGTCCGTCACGCGGTTCATGTGCCGGTTCAGCAGCTTCTGCTCGTCCGCCGCGGACAGGTGCCGGTAGTGCGGCACGCGCTCGTAGTAATCGTGCGCCACGAGGTTGAAAATGTCCTCCTCCAGGTTCGCGCCGGTGCAGACGATCGCGTGGACCTTGTCCTTCCGGATCATCTCGGCGAGCGAGATGCCCAATTCCGCCGTGGACATCGCGCCCGCGAGCGTCACGAGCATCTTCCCGCCAGCATCGACGTGCGCCTCGTAGCCTTTGGCCGCATCCAGGAGCGCCGCGGCGTTGAAGTGCCGATAATGCTGGGCGATAAACTTGGAAACCGGGCCTTTCCGGGCCGCGAGGGCGGCATTAACCGCCTCGGGCTTGGCCTTGGCTTTCTGGGCTTTCATAACCGGGCAAGGTAACACACGACCTTCCGGTGGACACAAAAAACCGTCGCAACCGGGGGTCGGATCCTCTCTTGTCGTTGGTTACCCGATGTTTGCCTCGTTTCTCGCCGCCTTTTTCTTCGCGCTCAACGCCACCTGTGCCAGCCACAGCGTCAAGGCGTTGGGTGCGCTGCGCGCGAACTTCGGGCGACTGGTGGTCGCCTGCGTTTTCCTTGGCCTGTTCGCCCATCTCGTCGGCCGCGGCTTCGCCAGCGCCAGCTTCAACTGGTTCCTGCTCAGCGGCCTCATCGGCATGGGCCTCGGCGACCTCGGCGTCTATGGCGCGCTCCCGTTTCTCGGCTCACGGCTCACTGTGCTGATGACGCAATGCCTCGCCGCCCCCATCGCTGCAATTGGTGAATGGCTCTGGCTCGGCACGAAATTGACGGGCCAGCAGGTCTTGTGGGGCAGCGTCATCCTCGCCGGCGTCGCCGTCGCCCTCATGCCCAGCAAGTCGAGTCCCCCGCGCGTGCGGGTGCGGCCCGTGGGTTTCCTGTTCGGCCTGCTTGCCGCGGCCGGCCAGGGCTTCGGCGCCCTCGTCAGTCGCAAAGGCGTGACCGTCGCCGCGGCCGCCGGCGAGCACGTCGCCAACGCCACCTTCGGCCTCACTGCCGCCTACCACCGCATCCTCGCCGGCGTGATGTTCATCTCCGTCTGGTATCTCGTGATGCGCCTGCTCCGCCGCCTGCCGCCGCCGCTGACGCACACGCCCGAGGAACGCCGCGCCAGCCGCCGCTGGGTGTTGGCCAACGCCCTCGCCGGTCCGGTCGCGGGCGTCGGTTGCTACCAGTGGGCCCTCGCCACCACGCCGAGTGGCTTGGTCCTCCCCATCGCCGCCACCACGCCGCTGCTGTCGATCCCCATCGCCTTCTGGCTCGAAGGCGACCGCCCCACCCGCCGCTCAATCCTCGGCGCCGTCATCGCCGTCGCCGGCTGCATCGCGCTGACGCTGAACCGCTGAGCCGAGCACCCGGATTTTTTGCCACGGATAACACCTAGGAACACGGATCAGATTCGGAAGCCAAACCTTGCCAGGCAAAATCTGTGTTCCGAACGGTTTGAATGATTGATCCGTGCTCCTAGGTGTTATCCGTGGTCAAAAATTCAGCTGTCCGATTCCGAACTTCACGGCACACTCACCTCTGATAAATCCCCGATGAAACGCTCCGTGCTGCCGGCCCTGGGTTTGATATTCGCGCTGCTCGCCAGCAGTTGCACAACAGTCATCACCGCCAAAACCGAGTCGTCGCAAACCGATGCCCTCGTCGGCGCCTGGAAAGGCCGCGTCCAGTTCAAGACCGGCGCCTACGCCGCGATCAAGGACCTCGATTTCCTCTACGTCTTCAACGCCGGCGGCACGATGACGGAGTCCTCCAACTACGACGCCATGCCGCCCGTCACCCCAGCGTACGGCGCATGGAAGAAAACCGGCCCGCGGCAATACGAGGCCCGCTACGTCTACTACTGGACCAAGCCCCCGGCCGCGCTGGACGAAATCACCAAGGGCGGCGGCTGGTCTCCCGGCGGCCACGGCGTGCTCACGCAGAAATTCACCCTTTCCGAGGACGGCAACTCCTTCGACTCGACGCTCAGCTACGAGGTCTTCGACCAATCCGGCAAACCCACCGACCCGACCAGCGAGGCCTCGGCCCAAGGCACTCGGATAAAACCCTGAGCTGCCATCGTGGAAACGCGAACGCCGGCCACGCGAATCCACTCATCTTGTTCCGAATTCCGTTCTTCTGCGATTCCGTGATCTTGTTGGAGTTCACGCATTGACGCCGGGCCGGTCGTAGGGTGTGGTGGGCGGTTTCCGTGCTTACTATCGCCGATGTTTCCAAGTCCTATGGCACCCGTGAACTCTTTCACGACGTGTCGCTGTTTGTCGCGCGCACGGATCGTTACGGCCTCGTCGGGCCCAATGGCGCCGGCAAATCTACCCTCTTCAACCTGATCCTCGGCGAGGAGGCCGCCGACACCGGCACCATCGAGTGGGAACGCGGCGCCGACTTCGGCTTCCTGCCCCAGGAAAGCGCCCCGGTCGGCGACGAAACCATCCTCCAGATCGCCACCAGCGGCAAAAAGCTCGAGCCCGAGAACGACGACGACTGGGACATCGACTGGACCCTCGAGCCGCGCGCGAAAAAGATCCTCGCCGGCCTCGGCTTCAAGGAGGGCGATGCCGACAAGCTCGCCAAGACTTTCTCCGGCGGCTGGGTCATGCGCGCGCACCTCGCCCGCCTGCTCGTCGCCGAGCCTGCCCTGCTCATCCTCGACGAGCCCACCAACCACCTCGATCTCGAGGCCCTGCTGTGGTTCCAGGACTACCTCACGCGCTACCCGGGCGGGCTGCTCGTCGTCTCCCACGACCGCGCCTTCCTCAACATCCTCTGCACCGGCATCCTCGAGCTGCGCGGCGGCACGCTCAACCGCTACACCGGCAACTACGACGACTACCTCAACGAGCGCGTCGCCCGCAAGGAACAGCAGGCCGCCGCTTACAAGAATCAGCAGCGCGAGATCGCCCATCTCCAGAAGTTCGTCGACCGCTTCGGCGCCAAGGCCTCGATGGCGTCGCGCGCCAAGTCCAAGGAAAAGCAGATCGAGCGCCTCCAGGAGGTCGCCGTCGAGGAGCCGACCGAGGACCTGAAAAAAGTCCGCTTCAAGTTCCCGCCCTCCCCGCGCTCCGGCCTGAAAGTCATCTCGCTCAAGAACGTGCAACAGGCCTACGGCGACCACGTCGTCTACCGCGACCTCAACTTCGAAGCCGAGCGCGGCCAGCGCATCGTGCTCGTTGGCCCCAACGGCGCGGGCAAGTCCACCCTGCTCAAGATCCTCGGCGACATCATCCCCATCCAGGGCGGCGTGCGAGAGCTCGGCAGCAACGTTTTCCCGGGCTATTTCGCCCAAAATCGCGCGGACAACCTGAAGCTCGACCTCACCGTGATGGAAAACGTCATGGAGCTGCGCACCGCGGCAAACGACCTCACCGAGCAGCAGGCGCGCACCATTCTCGGCGCGTTCCTCTTCCGGAAGGACGACGTCTTCAAGAAGTGCAGCGTCCTCTCCGGCGGCGAAAAGTCCCGCCTCGCGCTCGCCCGCCTGCTCGTGGATCCGCCGAATTTACTGCTGATGGACGAGCCCACGACCCACCTCGACATCGCCTCGATCGACGCGCTGCTCTTCGCGCTCTCGCAGTACGACGGCACCTTCATCTTCATCAGCCACGACGTGTATTTTATCCGCCAGCTCGCGAAGACCGTGCTGCACGTCCACTCCGGCCGCCTCACGCCCTACGCCGGCGACTACGACTACTACCTCGAGAAATCGAAGGCCTCCAACGCCCGCGCTGCGCTCACCGCCGGCTTCACCGACGCCCGCCCGAAGCAGGACGCCCCCGCCGCCAAACCCGCGCCGGCCGCCGCGACCGTTCCCGCCAGGAAGCACGCCACGCCGAACGAGATCAAGAAGCAGCACACCGAGGTCCACCGCCTCGAGGAGGAGGTCTCCAAACTAGAGGCCCGCCAGAACGAACTCGCCTCGGCGCTCGAGGCGCCCGAAACCTACACCGACAAGGGCAAATTCCATCATCTCAATCTCGAACTGAGCACAATCGTCGACCAGCTCGCCGTGGCCACCGCCGCCTGGGAGCAAGCCGCCGAAAAGCTCGCCGAGATGGAGAAGGCCTGACGTTGGCACGCCGGCCGCGTGACCCGCTATTTGCCGTAGGCCGCGAGCTTGCTCGCGCTCCTAACGCCCTATCGCCGCCCCGACCCCGAGCGCCTGCAAGCAGACGGCCTACGAGATACCAGCGATACACGCTAGACCAGTCCCCTACCCGATAATCTCGCCGACCAACTTGACCGGCTTGACGGGTTTCGCCCCGAGGACGATCGAGCCTTCCAGCAGCTTCGTCGCCGCGGCCAGGGCCTTTCTATCGTTCGCGTGAATCACGCAGAGCGGCGCGCCCGAGACGATTTTCTCGCCGACCTTCACGAGCCCGCTGATGCCGACCGCCGGGTCGACCTTGTCCTCGGCCTTCGCGCGTCCCGCCCCGAGCCGCAACGCGGCCAGGGCCACGCCCATCGCGTCCACGCGCTGCACGAAGCCACTCCGCGCCGCTGGCAGCGGCACCTGCAGGCTTGCCTGCGGCAGCCGGCCCGGATCCTCCACCACGCGTGCGTCGCCGCCCTGCGCGGCGATCATTGCCCGGAATTTCTTCAGTGCCCGGCCGTCCACGATGACGGCCTCGAGCTGCGCACGCGCCTGCGCCGCCGTCTTTGCCACTTTTGCGAGCAGCAACATCTGCTCCCCGAGCGCGAACGTCACCGCCATTGTGTCGGCGGGACCGCAACCGCGCAGGCAGTCGATCGACTCGGCCACCTCCAACGCGTTGCCGACCGTCCGGCCGAGGGGTTCGTCCATCGCCGTGAGCAACGCGCGCGTCGGCTTGCCCATCGCCCGGGCGACCCGCACGAGCGCCTGCGCCAGCTGACGCGCCTGCTGCCGGTCCTTCATGAACGCGCCGCGGCCGAATTTCACGTCGAGCACCAGCACGTCGATCCCCTCCGCCAGCTTCTTGGCCAGGATGCTGCCGCAGATGAGCGGGATGCATTCCACCGTGCCCGTGACGTCGCGCAGCGCGTAGAGCTTCTTGTCCGCCGGGGCCAGCTCTGCCGTCTGGCCAATCAGGCAAAGCCCGATGCGCTTCACCTGCGTGCGGTAGCGGGCAAAGGACAGGTTCACGCTGAACCCCGGGATCGCCTCAAGCTTGTCGAGCGTGCCACCCGTGTGGCCGAGCCCCCGCCCGGAAATCATCGGCACCGCCACGCCGCACGCCGCGACCATCGCCGCCAGGTGCAGCGAAACCTTGTCGCCCACGCCGCCGGTCGAATGCTTGTCGGCCTTCGGCATCTGGATGCCGCTCAGGTCCGCGACCCGCCCGGATTCCATCATGGCCCGCGTGAAATGCGCCGTCTCCGCCGGCGTCATCCCGCGCAGAAAGATCGCCATCAGCATCGCGCTCAGCTGGTAGTCCGCCCACGAGCCGTCGGTCGCGCCGCGGACAAACGCCTCGATTTCCTCCCGCGTCAACGCGCCGCCGTCGCGCTTGCGGGCAATGATGTGCTGCGGAAAAAGCGAGGGGACGGCGCTCATGGGGACGGCCCCTTTCAATCGCAGCCGCAGGCCGGTGCCGATGAAAAACGCATTGCGAGCCGGCGGGGCCGCAAACCTCAACACCGCTTGGCCCCGCCCGGGCCCGCGGTGGCCCGCGTCACTCCTGCTCCGGCGGCTTTCCGCCGAACACGGACTTGGCGAGCGTGAAAGGCATGTTCGTCAGTCGAGACATGGCGGACGGCGACTTCACCGGCTCCGCCAGCCGCGCAGCCGTCGCGGCCGCGAGGTTATCTTCGCGCTGGGCGAGGCTCTCCTCGCGGGCGATGAGCGACGCCTCATGCCGCTTGAGCACGGTCGCGGTCTCCTTGAGATTGAGCCGGTCCTCGCGCACGTGCGCCTGCTCGGCCTCGAGCAGCTCGCGCGCGCGGTGTAATTTTTCCCAGCCCGTCTGCAATGCGGTGTCGCCCTCGAAAGGCGAAACGCTCGGCGCCCGGCCCATCGTCACGGGCGCGACGTATTGCGCCACCGGCGCGGGCGGCTGCTGCAGCCCGCTCTCGATCTGCGCCTGCCACGCGCGGAGGCGGGCCTCGTAGTCGCGGAGATTCGCCTCGCGGTCCCGCAGGGCCTCGTGGTCCTGGCTCAGGTGCTGGCGCTCGAGCGCCTCGGCTCGGTCAGCGGCGGAGAGCAGTTTCAGCTCCGGCCGCGGTGCCGGAAAGGCAATCACGGGATTGATTTGCTGGGGGGTGGGCATGGCTTGAACGCGCGCAGCGTAAACCCTTTCGCCGCCCAATGGCCATAGGCCCGGCCGGCTTTTACCCGTTGTTTACCGCGCCCAACCGGCTTTCAGAAAAAATTTACCGCGTCCGCTCCCGCCCTGCGCCGCGGTGTGGCGAGGCGCGTTCAGGCGCGGAAAATCACGTCCTCGCGATTGAACATCCGCACGGCCAGCGCCAGCGCAATGCCCGCGTAAATGCATGACGATCCGAAGATGATCCCAATGTAATTCCAGTGCCACACCCCCGACAGCATCTCCTTGCACACGAGCGAAAGGTTCAGGATCGGCACCAGCGCGAGCCGCGCGTTGAGGTCGATGCCCGGCAGCATGCCGAGGACCGCTGGCAGGATCACGATGAAGATCATCGGCGCGACGTAGCTTTGCGCCTCCTTGTAGCTCTTGGCGAACAGCGCCACGGTGAAAATCAACGCCGAAAACAGCACGGCCACCGGGAGCACCATCGCGACCACACCCAGGAGGCCCATGGGGTCGATCATCGGCATGGTTCCGCCGGCGCCCTGCGCCTGGCTTGCCGCCGCCGCCAGTTGCGCGGGTCCGGTCTTCGCCGCGAAAATCATGCCGGCCACCGCCGCGCTCAGCGTCATCGACGTGAGTGAAAGGATCATCGCGGACAATGACCCGGTGAGCACCATGAGGAACTTCCCCAGCACGAGGTCCACCCGCGCCACCGGGCTGCACAACAGCGTCTCCATCGTGCCGCGCTCCTTCTCGCCCGCGGTCAAATCCATCGCCGGATACATCGCGCCCGTGAAGCAGAGAATGATGATGATGTAGGGGACGATGCCGCCGAGCAGGTTGCCGCCCACCTTCTCCGGCGCCGCCACGTTCTCGCGCTTCGTCTCGAACGGACGCACTAGCGTCGCCGGCAGGCCTCTCTCGGTCAGCCGGTCGGTTACCGTCTGGTCGCGCAGGCCACGGAAATACTTTTCCAGCTCGTTCACCGCAAAGCCCGACTTCAACTCACCATCGTAATTGTAGATGATCACCGGCTCCGCCGCGCCTGCCTTCAATCCCTTCTCAAACCCCGCCGGGATCCGCACCGCCGCGCGCAACTTCTTGTCCGAAATCTGCTCCTTCCAGTCGGTCGCTGTCGCCACCAACCGCAGCTTCTTGTCCTGCCGGAGGCCCGCCATGACGCCCGGCGAATCCTCGCCGCCCAGGACCATGACGGCGGGAATCTCCTGGCGGGCTTTCAAAACCACACTCGCGGCGATCTTGCCCACGCCGAAGGTCAGCGCCGGCATCACGATCGTCGGGATGATGACCATCGACATCAGCGCGCGCCGGTCGCGCAGCGTGTCCTTGAGTTCCTTCAGGTAAACCGTGACGACGTTGGAGAAATTCATGGGAAGATGACTCAGTTTTTCAGCGCCGCCTGCACCGCCGCCTCGCCGCCGACGGCCTTGACGAAGACTTCCTCCATGTCCTGCTCGCCGAAGCGCGCGCGCAGTACCGGCAGCGTGCCCTCGGTCACGAGCCGGCCGCCGTGGATGATGCCGACGGTGTCGCAGAGCTTTTCCACCTCGGACATGATGTGTGTGGAGTAGATCACGGTCTTGCCCCGGTCGCGGCAGTCGCGGACAAATTTAACGATGGCGCGGGCCGTCATGACATCGAGGCCGAGCGTCGGCTCGTCAAAAACCATCACCGCCGGATCGTGGATCAGCGTGCGCGCGATCGAGGTCTTCTGCTTCATGCCGGTGGAAAACTTGTCGCAGCGGCGGTCGAGGAACTCGTCCATGTCCAGCTCGGCGGACAGTTGCTTGATCCGCGCCTTGATCGCCGCATCCGTCATCCCGTTCAACCGCCCAAAGTAGGTGATCATCTCCCGCGCCGTCAGCCGCCCGTAAAGCGCGGTGCTCGCCGCGAGGAAGCCGACATGGGAGCGCACCGCCTCCGGGGCCTGGGCCACGTCGAAGCCCGCGACCGTCGCCCGGCCGCTCGTCGGCTTCAGCAAGGTCGCCAGCAGGCGCAGCGTCGTGGTCTTGCCCGCGCCATTCGCGCCCAGCAGCCCGTAAATCTGGCCGGGCCGGCAGGTGAATGACACGCGGTCGACCGCGGTGATGACGCCGCGCTTCTTGTCGGAAAACGTCTTGGTCAGTTCGTGGGCTTCAATCATGGGAAAAGGAATGGACGACGCGCAGCTCCGGCCGCGCTTATTCGCGCCGCGAGCGCGCCATCATGGCCACCGTGGTCGCGCCGCCGATGGCAAAGCTGACGCCGGGCCCGAGGGATTTGCTCATGGCCCAGCCGATGCCGAGGCCCACGACGACGGCGAGGAAGAACCGCGCCCGACAGAGATAACCCAGCCATTTGGAGGAGGAAGTTTTCATGGGTAAAAAGCAGTTGGATGAGTCGGGTCGCTTGCCTCGCGTTTCCGCTCTTTCGCACTTCTGCGATAAAAGACCTTCGCGCTCACAGGCTCATTTTCTCGCGAAATTCCTGCGCCTGACGGCGGCTGAGCTCGACCTTGGCGCCGCCCTTGAGATGCACCAGCAGCCCGCCGCTGAACCACGGCTCGATCTTGTCGATCCACGCGAGGTTGATGATCTGGCGGCGGTTCGCGCGGAAGAAATATTTCGGGTCGAGCCGCTCCTCCATCGCGTTGAGCGAGCGGAAAAGCTGCGGCTGGGCCGTGTCGAAATGCACGCGCGTGTAATTCCCCTCGCTCTCCAGCAGCCGGATCGACTTCACCTCGACGAACCAGCAACGGTCGCCCTCGCGGACAAAGACCTTGTCCTCGGCCGCGAGCTTGGCGGGACGCTCGGTGGCGGTGGGCGGGGCCCCGAGCTTGGCGCGGAGCTTCTCGATCGCGGCCGCCAGGCGCGCCGGGTCGACGGGCTTGAGCAGGTAGTCGAGCGCGTTCAGCTCGAACGCCTTCACCGCAAATTCGTCGTAGGCCGTCGTGAAGATCACGTGCGGCGCCGGGGGCTCCAGCGACTCGAGTAATTCCATGCCCGTCTCGCCCGGCATCTGCACGTCGAGGAAGATCAGGTCGGGCGAAAGCGCCGCGAGTTGTTCGCGCGCCTGCTTGCCGTTGGCGGCCTCGCCCGCGATCTCCACGTCGGGAAACGCGGTCAGCAGCCGGCGGAGCTCGTTGCGGGCGAGCCGCTCGTCGTCGATGAGGAGCGCCTTCATGCGTGGGACACGGGGAGCGGGATGATCGCCTCGGCCACGACGCTGCCGGGCTCGCCGGCGCGGAGGCGCAGCGTGGCCTGCTCGCCGAAGAGCAGCCGCAGGCGGTTGGCGGCGTTGGCCAGGCCCATGCCCGTCGAGCCGTTGGCGCGGGACGTGCGCGGGGCACCGGATTCCAGCGCCCCGGGATTTGTCACTTGCAGTCGCAAGGCATCGTTCTCGCGACGCGCGATGATCGCGATCTCGCCGCCTTCGGGCCGCGCGGAGATGCCGTATTTCACGGCGTTTTCCACGAGCGTCTGCAACAGCATCGGCGGGATCGGCAGCTGCAGCGTGTCGGGGGCCACGTCGAGCCGCAGGCGCAAGCGTTCCTCGTGCCGCACCTGCTCCAGTGCGAGGTAGTCGTTGACGACGCTCAGCTCGTCCTCGAACGGCACCGTCTCCTGCTGACCGCTTTGCAGCGAGTAACGCAGCAGGTTGGCCAGCTGCGTCACTGCCTGCCGCGCCCGCAGCGGGTCCTCCTCGATCAGCGCGCGCAGGGAGTTGAGCGAGTTGAAGATGAAGTGCGGGTTGACCTGCGACTTCAGCGCGCGGAGCTCGGACTCCTTGACGCTCGTCGCCAGCCGCAGCCGCTCAATCTCGAGGCGATTGAGGCGGTCGAACAGGTGGTAGAAAAAGTAAATGCACCACCACACCGCCAGCATGATGGTGCCGTTGATCACGCTGAGCGCGATGGCCACCCACACGGACAGCTTGCCGCTGGGCATGCCCAGGAGCCCGTTGTAGTAGCCGTAGCCAATCGCGCTCCACAGCACCGACTGGACGAAGCTGATCGCCATGATGCGCGGCAACAGGGCTCGCCAACCCAGCAGCTTCCAGCCCCAGCGTTCCACGAGTGGGCGGGAGAAATGCGTGATCAGCCAACCGAGGAAGACCACCATCGCGACCGCACAGAGGGCGCACAGCACGCTTTGACCAGACTGCCGCGCCGCCGGGAAGGTGATGATGTAGAAGGTCTGCGTCCCAAGGCAGAACAACCATCCGACCGACTGGAAAATCACATAAAGCCGGTCCTTCGCGCGCACCCGGCGGCGTTCGTCATCAAGCAGCACGTTGGTCAGGGCGGCGGATTCCATGGACAGGCCAGCATACAACCGGCGCTGCCCGGGAGCGCAAACTTTGGACGAGCGGTCACAGCACCTGCCGAGTGGTGCGAATCCCCCAAAGTTGACTCCCCGCCGGCCCCCCGGGCAGAAAGTGGCATGCGTTTCGCCCCTTTCGCCTGCATCGCGGCGTGCCTCGTCGCCCTCGCCCCCGCCACGCGCGCCGAGCAGCCGTTCACGTTTGCCGGCACACCCGGCCAGCTCCCGAAGACTGTTGTGCCGCATCACTACGCGCTCCGCCTCACGCCTGACTTCGCTGCCCGCACCACGAGCGGCACCGCGGTGGTCGACGTCGAGGTGCTCACGCCCGTTCGCTCGGTCGTGCTGAATTCGCTCGAACTCGACGTCACCGCTGCCGCGCTCGCCGATCCCGGCCGTCCGGTCCTGCCCCTAGTCCCGCACCTCGACGCCGCACATCAGACGCTCACGCTCGACCTTCCCGCCGAACTTTCCGCCGGCCCGCACACCTTCACCTTCGCCTACCACGGCCGGATCAACGCGAAGGCCGAGGGGTTCTTCCTCGACAAATACCCCACCCCGTCGGGCGACAAATACATGCTCGGCACCCAGTTCGAGCCCACCGACGCGCGACGCGTCTTCCCCTGTTGGGATGAACCCGTCTATCGCGCGACCTATGACGTCACGCTCGTCGTGCCGGCGAAGCTCATGGCGGTTTCCAACATGCCCGTCGCGCGCGAGACGCCGTTGCCCGGTGGGTTGAAGGAGGTCGTCTTCGACCGCACGCCCAGCATGGCCAGTTACCTGGTGGCGATCTACGCGGGCGAATTTGAGACGGTCGAGGGCGAGGCGGATGGCGTGAAGCTCCGCATCATCACGACCGAGGGCAAGCGCGCCTCCGCCCGCTACGCCCTCGAGGTCGCCCAGCGCGTGCTCACCTACTACCATCAGTATTTCGGCGTGCGCTACCCGCTGCCGAAACTCGACCAAGTGGCCGTGCCCAATGCGTTCTCGTCGTTCGGCGCGATGGAAAACTGGGGCTGCATCACCTACATCGACACCGCGATTCTCTTCGACCCCGTCACCAGCTCGCAGGCGCGCCGCGAGGCCGTGTTCGCCACCATCGCACACGAGATGGCGCACCAGTGGTTCGGCAACCTCGTGACCATGGCGTGGTGGGATAACCTCTGGCTCAACGAGGGTTTTGCCTCGTGGATGGGCACGAAGAGCACCGCCGCCCTCAATCCCGACTGGCAGATCTGGCTGCGCGCCAACACGCAGAAGAACAATTCCATGGCCCTCGACGCGCGCCGCACCACGCATCCCATCCAGCGGCCCATCCGCAACGAGAGCCAGGCCGAGGACGCCTTCGACGCGATCTCCTACCAGAAGGGTCAGTCGTTCCTCCGCATGTTGGAAAATTACCTCGGCCCCGACACGTTCCGCGCCGGCATCCGCCGCTACATCGAGGAAAACCGCTATTCCAACTCCACCACCGCCAACCTCTGGTCCGCCCTGTCCAAGGCCTCCGGCAAACCCGTGACCGCGCTCGCCGCCGACTGGACCGAGCATCCCGGCTTCCCCCTCGTCACGGTCGCCGTCACCGGCACCGGTCCCGCCGCCCGCATCGCGCTCACGCAGACGCGCTTCACCTACGACAACCTCAAGGCCGATCCCCTCCTCTGGAAAATCCCGGTCTCCCTCGCGCCCACCGGCGCCCTCGACCAGCCGCAAACCGTCCTGCTCGAAACCGCCAGCGCCACCGTGCCGCTGCCCGCCGGCCCCGGCGCCCTCAAGGCCAACGTCGGCGATGCCGGCTTTTATCGCGTGCTCTACGAAGAGCCGCTCACGGCGGCCCTGCGGCGCGAATTTCCCCAGCTCCCCGTGGCCGAGCAGCTCAACCTGCTCGCCGACACCGACGCGCTCGTCGAGGCGGGTTACCTTTCCGAGCCCGCCTACCTCGAACTCGTTGAACAGCTCCACGGCAGCCAGAGCCAGCCGGTTTGGAGCCAGGTCATCGGCACGCTGGCGTGGGTCGACCTGCTCCAGCGCAACCAGCCCGGCCGTCGCGCATTTCAGGCCTGGGCTGTGACGCAACTCGCGCCCCAGTTGGCCCGGCTCGGCTGGGCGCCGATCCCGAACGAATCTCCCCTCGACCGTTCACTGCGGGCCGAGTTGATCGGATCGCTCGGACGCTACGGCGACCACGCAACGATTGCGGAATGTTACAAACGCTTCGACGCCTTCCTCCGCGATCCCGCCAGCCTGCCCGGCGATCTGCGCGAGCCCGTGCTCGCCGTGGTCGGCCGCTACGCCAACCGCTCCGTCTACGACCAGCTGCACGAGCTCGCCCGGTCAGCGCGCACCACCGAGGACAAGCGCCGCGCGTATAACGCCATGCAAGCCGCACTCGATCCCGCGCTGGCGCGCGCCACGCTTGACCTCAGCCTCGGTGACGAGATGTCCACCACCGAGGCGGTCGGCAATGTCAGCCGCGTGGCCTTCAGCAGCGAGCAGACCGCGCTCGCTTGGGATTTCACCCGCGAGCACCTGCCGGCGCTCCTGGCCAAGGTCACGGCCTTCGGTCGCAACACCTACCTGCCCCGCATCGCGACCGCGTTCACCGACGCCCCGCGCGCGAACGAGCTGATGGAACTCGTGCGCGCCCACCTGCCGCCGGGAGCACTCCCCGAGGCTGACAAGGGCGCCGACCTCATTCGCCACAACGCCGCCGTCAAGGCCCGCGAGCTCGCCCACATCGACACGTGGATCAAGGCGCGGATCACCCTCCCGCCGGAGAGTTGAATTCAGTCGATCGGCCGTCGTCCGAGGTAGGGCGAATCCTCCGGATGAGCCGTCAGCTGGTCGGAATTCAAGCGCGGCTCATCCGGAGGATTCGCCCTACCCCAGACTCGGTCTCAATCCGTCGCGCTCTTCGCGAGCGTCGCGAGACCGTCTCCTACGCCCCGATCGGGTGCCAGATGGTCTTAAATTCCACGTAGTCGCGGATCGCGTAGAGGCTCTGTGCCGCGTCGGCGAACCAGTCCGTCCGCACCTCAGCCTTGAGCAGCCGCGTGCGCTTGACGCTGTCCGCGGCGCCGAGCGCGAGCGCCTTGCGCTCGTCGGCATTCGCGACCGCGGAGATCGCCCGCAGGTACGTGTGCGTCGCAAAGGTCGGTACCAATTCCTTGCGGAAGCCGGTGAGCAAATTGACCACGCCGCCCGGCAGGTCGCTCGTGGCCAGCAGCTCGCCCAGCACGATCGCCGGATACGGCTGCGCGGACGACGCCAGCGCCACCACCGTGTTGCCACTCGTGATGGCCGGCACGACCAGCGAGAGCAGCGCGAGCAGCGGCGCCTCGTCGGGCGCGATCACACCGACGATGCCCATCGGCTCGGTGACGGTGAAATTGAAATACGGCGCAGCGACCGGGTTCACGTTGCCCAGCACCTGCTCATACTTGTCGGCCCACCCTGCGTAGTAGATCAGCCGGTCCACCGTGGCCGCGACCTCCTTGGCCGCGGCGGACTTCGACGCGCCGCCGAGCCGGAGCGCGTCGCCGAGTTCGCTGGCGCGGGCCTCGAGCATCTCGCCCAAACGGTAAAGAATCTGTCCGCGGTTGTAGGCGGTGCGCTTCGCCCAGCCCGGGCCGGCCTTGGCAGCGGCCTCCACGGCGTTGCGCAGGTCCTTGCGCGTACACTGCGGGATGTTGGCAAAGAAGTTCCCCGCGGCGTCCTGCAGCGGAAACACGCGCGAGCTCTCGGAGCGGATGAACGCTCCGCCGACATAGACTTTCGGGGTTTTGGTGATGGGCAGTCGGCTCATGGAAAATTCGGGTTCAGCTTTCGGCCGCGGCTTCCTCGAGGGGCACGGGCATGTCGCCCTGGAGATAGGATTTTTCCCGGTAGCGCTTGGCCACCACGATGAAGACCGCCACGCAGCCGATCGAGAGGGCGGCAAAGAAATTGTAGTAGGCCGCGCCCTGCAGCTTCACCGTGCCGTCGGGGTTCGCGATGAAGACGTGGACCAAGGCCGTGAACGCGTTGCCCGCGGAAATGGACAGCAGGTAGAGCGACATCATGATCGATTTCATCGCCTTCGGCGCCTGGGTGTAGGCGAACTCGAGCGACGTGATCGACACCATCACCTCGCCCGCCGACAGCAGCGCGTAGGCCGGCATCTGCCACCCGATGTTGGGCTTCAGGCCCGCGCCGATCTGGGTCTCGATCCACGCGCTGACGAGGAACGACAGGCCCGTCACGACGAGGCCGAGGCCGATCTTGCGCAGCGGCGTGAGCGG
>Ga0316222_1003132_pt1 | contig 16583 bp, 22 predicted proteins | sample TBH18011metaG_FD_206008 | JGI IMG/M metagenome (GOLD analysis project Ga0316222, IMG submission 206008) | Freshwater microbial communities from Trout Bog Lake, Wisconsin, USA - TBH18011 | ecosystem: Environmental > Aquatic > Freshwater > Lake > Hypolimnion/Profundal zone | place: USA: Wisconsin...
CCATCAGAACCTCTCCCTCAAAGCCGCTCTCGATGCCATCATCAACAATGGAATACTTCATCCACTCTGACGACCGCGGCCTTCCCCGGATGGATACGATCTTGTTGGACACCGTACGCGGAAAGCTGTCGGTATAGGCATAATAGCGCGGCACCTTGAACGCTGCGAGGCGTGCCCTGCAATGAGCGAGGATGCCTCCTGGATCGCGAATGGTGGATTGCCGAAACAGGGCATCGAGGCCGACCGAACCTGAATCAAACATCTACGGCAAGTCTGCGGGCATCAACATGCCCAGACCATCCTGCACGTGCTCTACGCCGAACCGGACAAGACGCTGGCGGTGTTGCCAATTTCCTCTCCGACCCGCGCCGACCATCGAGACGACGCTGCGGGCGATGAAGAACTACGTCGGCAATCGCCTCAGCCCCTGGCTTGGCCATCTGATGGTCTCGCGCCAGGAAACCGCGCGCCCGCTGCTCACCCCGGGCGAGGTGATGCAGTTGCCGCCGGATGACGAACTGGTGCTGGTGTCGGGCTGCCCGCCGATCCGGGCGCGGAAGGCGCGGTATTTCACCGATCCGGAGTTACAGGCGCGCATCCTGCCGCCGCCGGTGTTGCGGGCGTCAGCGAGCATTGATGATGGCCGGGAGGATGGCGCGGGCGATTGGGCGGGTGCGGTGGTTCGGCCAGCCTCGACCGCCAGCGAAGACCCCGCCAATGGCGGCATCCGACGTGAGCCCGAACTTCCGGAGCACGTAGACATTGCCGCCGCGTCGAGACCTGCGGTGCTGGAATTCGACCCGCCAGATGACGATGCCGACGACGAACCGCAGCGCCTGCGCCTAATGCAGCGCTCGCTTACCAATGTCGCGCGTCAGGCGTCGATGGACACCACCGACGACATGGGGATGTGACGATGCGCACCAAGCACACCTTCCGCCTACCGCCAGACCTCGCCACCAAACTCGCCGATTACGCCGCCCGCAAGCGTGTGCCCCAGGCGCTGATCGTGGAAGCCGCACTCGCCTCGCATCTGTCGCCCGACGGCGCGGATCGGTTGGAAGCCGCCCTGGCGCGTCGGCTCGACCGAATGTCGCGACAATTGGAGCGGCTGGAACGGCACGTGACGATCTCGAACGAGGCGCTGGCCCTGTTCGTTCGCTTCTGGCTGACCAGCACGCCGCCTTTGCCAGACACCGCGCAGACGGCTGCGCAGGCGAAGGGGCGCGAACGGTATGAGGGGTTTGTCGAGGCCTTGGGGCGGCGGTTGGCGCGGGGGCAGACGTTGGCGAAGGAGGTGAGCCGGGATGTTGGTGTGGAAAAGAGGGACAGCAACCTTCCTAAATAGGAAAGTGACATGGGAGACACCGCAACACACGGATTTATATGAAAATATATCGAAAATAATGCTTAATTGATGCTGATTTTATGATCAATTTTCTTTGTGGCCGCTATGGTTTTGTATAGAACAAAAAATGAACAAATTCATGATGGCGCTATGTCTGGAACGGACAGCTGGCAGAATGAAGCGCGCGATGAACGCGGTCGATGGACGTCTGGCGGCAGTGGTGCCTCTGTCAACGCCACGCCCTCATCTCTCATCAACGGCGTTACATCCGCTCTATCAGGGCAGCCGGTATCGACACACGACCGTCTTGACGCGCAGGTCCGCGCGTTCGATCAAAAATTCCTCAGCGACCTCGGCGCGGCGCTGCCGGCGGGCAAGGCCGATGGTATCGGCGTGCTGGCTGACACACTCAACCAAGTATCGATCAACCCCAAAGGTGACTTCGACAGGGCAAATCCGGAGATGATTGCGTCTCTTCGTGCGATTGCGGTGGGGTTGCAGGCCGACAAAGGCACAACGGCGAGCGATGAGACGGTCACGAAGCTGCGAGACATCCTCAATCGCCCCGAGAAGGCCGACCAACTTGGTCAAGCGATGCAGGACGTCGAGAAAGTTAAGCAGGACAATATTAAAGAACTGTCGCGGGTGCTGGAAAACGAGGCTGGATCGCGAACTGACCAACCAGTTATGGAGGCTGTTGGCCATACGGTTCTCAACCGGATGCAGCGCAACGAAACAAATTTGGTCACCAAAGTTTCTGGTGGATATACCCATGGCAAATCCCCCGCCTCGCCCGAGGCACGGAATCTGGCAACCCAACTCCTGAATGGCGAGTTGCCGGACAACACCGGCGGGGCCACGCATTTCTATCAACCCTACGCAATGGCACATCCCAATCCGGTGCCACAGGATGACAAGGGACAATATCAGACCGGCAGCCCACCCAAGGGCTACGAATACGTTCCTGGTGTGACTGTCAAAAATGCCAAAGGCGCTGATGTTCCGGCCTTCAGCGTGCGCCCGGATTGGGCTGACGGAATGCGGCAAGTCCAGGTGAAGGGCATATCTGATAAACTGGCGAAATTTTTTATCGCCCCAGGGAGCAGGCATGTTCGATAAGATCGTCGCCATACTGCTCTGTCTGATCCCCCTCACTGCGTGGGGACAAGACCGCCCACCATTCGGCCCACCGGGCTTCGAACTGCCCGAGAGGGTGACGCCCGAAAATCTCCATGAGTTGTCAGAAAAAATGAGGCTTGATAAGTGCGAGTCATCAAGTTGCCGCACGCTCATAATTGCAATTGGGGAAATCTTAACCGATCCCAATCAGCGTAAAAATCCCGGCACGATCTGGGGTGACGGTCCCGTGCCGGATATCCCTTATGGCGCGATCAAGGCGCGCGAGATTGATGACAGCCTCAAGGGCGTGAAAGCCATCTGGCCCGATATCTGCCGCGCTGTGGTCGAAATCGGTGCGCGCGATGATTTTGTTCACGGCATGGAAAACTATGGCTGGCTGGCCGCATCGGTTCTCGACATCGCACGCCATTTGAGTCGACCAGGGCTGGATTGCCTCGGCCAAGCCTTGGCGGCCATGCCAGAGTCAAAATATTTTCAGGCGTCACTGGGTGGGGCTTGGCGCTACTGCCTGGACGAACGCCGCGGTGAGGCTCGCTGCGCACGGATCAAGCCCATCGACCCGGATTTCCTACCGATCCCGCCCTGAAATCAGCATAACGAAAAGTAGTTGATTTCAAAACGGCACATCACACGTCAGCGGCAGCATGCTGAGCGCAATGCTCCTGTCATTCTCCTCCACAGCCCCCCCCCCCCACCAACCTTGTTGCGCTCGCCCATTCCTGGCTCTTTCTAATCATCCCCGATGATCCATCCGCCTCGCTGAGGCGCGCAATCGGGGTTTGCCGTGATGACGATTCCGTTCCGCTCCGAAGCCTTCGCCCGTGGCGCGCGCATGCTGCGCACCGCACTTGGCCCGTCCATCGCGGCGGCGCTTGAGGACCACAGTGTCGTCGAGGTGATGCTCAATCCGGATGGGCGGTTGTGGATTGATCGGTTGTCTGGCGGGCTGGAGGATACCGGCTTCCGCATCGCGCCGATGGACGCCGAGCGTATCGTCCGCCTCGTCGCCCACCATGTCGGCGTCGAGGTGCATGCGGGCGCACCGCCGGTCTCGGCAGAGTTGCCCGAGACCGGGGAGCGGTTCGAGGGGCTGGTGCCGCCGGTGGTGACGGCACCCTGCTTCGCCATCCGCCGCGGCAACCGGCTGTTCGAACTTGGCCTGTCCGAGATCGCACTCGCCTTCACCGCCGCTTCGTCCCGATCCGACCAGACCGCCATCGCCAAAGTCCTCAGCGCCTGCGGGCCGGACGGTTTCGCCGCTGGTTGGCTGCGCGCCAAGGGGCTCGATTGGTGTGCCACGCACATTACTTGAGGCGCTCAGTGATGATGTCATCAGTCTTCAAAAAAACATACCTTTCAGAAACAAAGTCGTTTGTTATAACGATTTCCGCATTGACCGCCATCGGTGCCGATTGAGAATCAGTTTTTATTATTTCAATAAAATTTGTAAAATACTCCGCCGAAACGGCAGCCGATCCAACCTGGATGTTGGCCGTGAGATCGCTATGGCCAGAGGCGTCATTCGTAATTGAGAAGAACCAACCCGCAGGTATTTTGGAGATCTTATATATTATACCATTATCTACATTTATTTTAAACGATACAATTCTACCAGGGGGCAGGTGTTCTTTCGATATGGTTATGTAATATGCGGATTCGACGGTCGCGCATTTTTGTGCAAGTGCTGCGCAGAAAATCAATATCAAAAGAAAAATTTTCTTCATATTGCCTCAGCTATTTGCTGTCAGGTTTATTGATTGTGACAATCACAGGCACCTTCCCTAAGGCCCGGTTGTTATTGGTGAGCTTGTCGAACGCCTGTGGTGTAAGGTCAATCACGATATTGGGATCGGGCTTAAGCGGTTGAAGCGCCTTGCCGTGAGCGTCTCTGGCAAACGGCCCCGTATCGTTGACTTTCACAATCACCGAGCTGTTGGGATCTCCTTGAAGCTGGACAGTCACTGTCGAACCCAGCGGTGCCCGGTCACCTGTCATCGCGGCACTCATGCTATTGGGATCAAATGGCTTGCCACTCGCGGTATTGCTTCCAGGCAGGTTGTAGAAAGTTGCATAGCCCTTCAACGGCACCGGCTTGGTGCTCGCTTCAGTCGAGCCACCTTGTGAGGAAGCGGGCGATGACAGCGAAGCGTCTGTCATCGTGGTGCCTGGGGCGTTTTTCGGCTGCAGATTTTCAGCGACTTGGTAGGGCTGGGCAGAGGGGTTCGACTGGGGTGAGGCTGCCACTATCTTTTCCGCTGTCGTCAACACACTGCTCAATCTTTCGATGCCGATGCTGCTGACTGCGCTACTCAGCAGATTACTGGCAGCAGTCTCTTCCTGCTTGGTTTGCGCGCCCATGATGGCGTTGGCTGCTGTCCGCAATGCGCCTGCGTTGGCCTCGCTCAGTTGGTTGCCAAAATAGCGATCAGAAAACGACGTGGCATCCCCCTTAGCCGCTGCCCAAAGCGGGATCAGTGCGCGCAGTTGTGACAGCGCACCGCGATCCAGAGCGGCGCTGTAAGCTCGGCGATTATTGGCAGGCAATCCAGCGACTGCGGCGTAGGAAGCCGCGTCCACTCTTGTCTGATCTGATTTGATATTTGCCGGCGCAGTGCCGTGGCCAAACCATCCGTGCCCCAGCCTGCCCTGGGTTTCTCAGCTCATGGAATGCCTACTTTTCAAAGAAATTGAGGAAAATAATCCTTTATCAATGAATGGCTAGATGCAACCAAAATCGACAATTTCCTGCAGATCATCATCCTTCTGATTGCCTGGCTGGTGGTGGTTGCGAGCTTCTTCATCATCGCGATCCAGCTCTTTGTCAGTCTGCTGGAATTCAAGCTGACGACACTGGCGGGCTTCGTGCTGGTGCCGTTCGGTCTGCTCAACCGCACCGCCTTCTTGGCCGAGAAGGTGCTCGGCAATGTCGTTTCGTCGGGCGTGAAGATACTGGTGCTGGCGGTGATAACCGGGATCGGCTCGACCATCTTCGGCACCTTCACCAGCGGGTTCAACACGCCGCCCACCATCAGCGATGCGCTCACGCTGATCCTGGCGGCCATGTCACTGCTCGGCCTGTCGATTTTCGGCCCTGGCATCGCCAATGGGCTGATCGCGGGCGGGCCGCAGCTTGGCGCGGGTGCTGCTGTGGGCTCCGGACTCGCGGCCGCCGGTCTCGGTGTCGCCGCTGTCGGCGTGGCCGGTGCCGGAATAGCGGCAATTGGCGGGGCTGCCGGAGTGGCGGCTGGTGCGGCACGGGGAGGCGCTGCCCTCGCGGGTGCTGCGAGCCGGGCCTATGGCGCAGGCGGTATGTTCGGTGTTGCACAGGCCGCCGGTTCGGCCGCGCTCAGCCCGCTGCGCAAGGCAGCCTCTAGTCTGCGCGACAGTTTCAACGGCAGCGCTGGCCAATCATCCGTGGAGACCTCGGCAAATTCGCCGCCCGCCTGGGCGCGCTCGATGCGCCGCAATCAATCCATCAACCAGGGCGTTTCTGCCGCCCACAACGCCATCCGCGCCGGTGATCATCCGTCGAGCGGTGGTGGAGTCGATCTGTCCGAAGGGAAGTGAGAGATGTTCCGCCGATCCACCATCCGCTACGGCACAACGCCCGAACCGGAGACGCCCTATCACCGGGCCGGTCAGGTCTGGGATGACCGCATCGGATCTGCCCGCGTGCAGGCGCGCAACTGGCGGCTCGCCTTCTTCGGCATGCTGACGCTGAGCGGCGGCTTGGCTGGCGGATTGGTTTGGCAATCGGCGCGCAGTTCCGTAACCCCCTGGGTGGTCGAAGTCGACAAACTCGGTGCCGCTCGTACCGTTGCCCCCGCTGAGACCGGCTTCCGCCCATCCGACCCCCAGATCGCTTGGCATCTGGCGCATTTCATCGGGCAGGTGCGCAGCCTTCCGGCTGACCCGGTGGTGCTGCGGCAGAACTGGCTGGAGGCCTACAACTTCGTCACCGACAAGGGTGCGTTGGCGCTCAACGACTACGCCCGTGCCGCCGATCCGTTCGGTCGCATCGGCAGGTCGCAAGTCTCCGTCGATATCGTGAGCGTCATCCGCGCCTCGGACGATTCTTTCCGCATCACCTGGGTCGAGCGCCGCTACGTCGATGACGCGCTCGCCACCACCGAACGCTGGAGCGCCATCGTCACTGTGGTGCTGCAGACGCCCACCGATGCTGAGCGGCTGAAGAAGAACCCGCTCGGCATCTACGTCCATGCAATCAACTGGTCGAAGGAACTCGGCTGATGCGCAATTCTTCACTCACACTGCTTCTGCTTGCCTCGGTCTCCGTGGCGGCGTGTTCTGGCTATAAGCCGCCGGAGATCACCTATGATGATCTGCCCAAACCGGCGACGAAACTGCCCGATCCGCCGAAGCCGGTGGAGATTGTGCAAATCCCGCAACCTTTGCCGCTTCCCGGCCAACTCAAGCCAATTCCGTTGGAGAAGTCCGCCCCGCCAGAGCCCGCCGATCCGCATGAGCGTGTTGAGCAGGCCAACGGTGCGGCGCGGATGCAGCCGACCAAGGCGGGGTATCTCAATGCCATCCAGGTCTATCCGTGGTCAGAGGGTGCGCTCTATCAGGTCTACGCAGCCCCATCGCAGATCACCGACATTGCGCTGGAGCCGGGCGAGGCGCTGGCGGGCACCGGGCCGGTCGCGGCTGGCGACACGGTGCGCTGGATCATCGGTGACACCGAAAGTGGCAGCCCCTCGGGCAAGCGCGTGCACATCCTGGTCAAGCCGACCCGGCCCGATCTGCTCACCAACCTCGTCATCAACACCAACCGGCGCACTTATCATCTAGAACTGCGGTCGGACGCCCACACCTACATGGCCGCTGTGTCCTGGCTCTATCCCGAAGACCAGTTGATCGCGCTGCGCAAGCAGAACGCCGAGGCCGAAGCAGCGTCACCAGTCTCGGCGGGCGTTGACCTCGCTGCTCTGCAGTTCCGCTACACGCTGGAGGGCGATACGCCACCGTGGCGTCCAGTCCGCGTGTTCGACGACACGCACAAGGTGTTCATCGAATTCCCGCCCGGGATTGCCCAGGGCGAGATGCCACCGCTTTGGGTGATCGGGCCGGAAGGTGACGGTGAATTGGTCAATTACCGCGTCCAGGGCCACCACATGATCGTCGACCGCTTGTTTGCTGCCGCCGAGTTGCGGTTGGGCGGCGAGCATCAGCAGATTGTTCGCATCGTGCGCACTGATGGAAAGCCCCGGTCATGAGCGGCGAAGGCGATCCGGCAAAGCCGCCGACCGGGGGGGAGCGATTCCGGCCTGTAGATGAGATGCGGCTGCGACCGACTCGCCCGCCGGTGACGCGGCTGTCACGGAAGGTATTGCTCGGCCTTAGCGGTGTCGTGGCAGCAGGCATAGGGGCCGCCTTGTTCCTCGCACTGAAACCGCAATCGCATGACGCGCCATCAGAACTCTTGGCTTCGGCGGATCATCCAGCTCCGGAAGGGCTGGCATCGCTGCCTCGCGATTACACCGGACTGCCCAAGCCAGTACCGCAACTCGGCCCGCCGCTCCCCGGCGATTTGGGGCGACCGATCCTGAAGGCCGGTGTTGCTGCGCCTGTCATCGGTGGCGGCGAACCGGCAAGCCCGGATCAACAGCGAGCGAACCAGGAAATGGAAGCTGCCCGCACCAGCCATCTGTTCGCCCAGACCGCGCAGGCTGCTCCAAGCAATGCGCCGAGCCCGAATCCAAATGGAACGATAGGCGCCGACAGCCTCGATGTTCAGCAGCAAGATCGTCACGTCGCCTTCCTCAATGCACCAGTGGATCGCCGCACCACCAGCCCGGATCATCTGCGGGGTTCAGCAGGACGATTCGTTATTCAGGCCGGCGACGTCATCCCCGCTGCTCTGATGACTGGGCTGCGCTCCGACCTCCCAGGGCAGGTCACTGCCAGGTGACGCAGAATGTCTATGATAGCCTGACGGGTCATTCCCTGCTCATCCCGCAGGGCAGCAAACTGATCGGCCAATACGATGCCCAGATCGCCTTTGGCCAATCCCGCATCCTGCTCGCCTGGACCCGGCTCATCCTGCCCAACGGTCGCTCCATCGTGCTCGAACGCCAACCCGGTGCTGACGCCGAGGGCTATGCCGGGCTGCAGGATCAGGTCGACAACCATTGGGGCATGCTGTTCAAAGCCGCCATGCTCTCCACCCTGCTCAGCGTTGGAGCCGAAGCTGGGGCAGGGACCGGTAACAATCAGAACTCGCTGGTGCAGGCATTGCGGCAGGGCAGCTCGCAGAGCTTTAGCCAGATCGGCGAACAGGTGGTGGGCCGTATGCTCAACGTCCAACCAACCATCACCATCCGGGCGGGCTTCCCGGTGCGGGTGATGGTGACGCATGATCTCGTACTGGAGCCGTATCAGGGGTGAGGTGTCAGGCGGTACGCACCTGCGTCGTTAGTTCAGCCCGCAGCATTTCTTGTATTTCTTCCCCGACCCGCAGGGGCAGGGTTCATTACGACCAATTTTGCTGGATGCCCGTGGTGCGGGCCTCACCGAGCCGCCCGTATCAGCGGTCATCCGCCAAACATGCAGGTCTTCGACCCAGGCGGGGATCAGATCGGGCGCCAGCCGGGTGAGTTCGTCAATCTCGTCCTTCGGCAGTCGGCTCTCGCGGTTGGCGATTCTGCGCAGTTCGAGAAGCCCGGACAGGGCGGCTCGTGTGGCACGATCCAGATTGGGTGCCAAAACCCAGGCATCGGCACGCAGAGCCATGGCGTGCGCAAAACCCTCCATCCAAATTTCCCACAAGGTCTCATCATTGCGGGTCTCGACGTCGAACCAAGCGGCGAATTTCCCGCGTCCCTGCTGCAGCGCGGCAGCGATGGTGTTGTAGTGCTGCATGACCAGTTCCAAGGCACGCTGTGTCTCGCGTTCGGTCTCAAAGATCGCATCGCCGTCTTCCTCCGCACCCCAGACCAGCTTCAGCCACTCGGAGGGCAAAATCAGAGTGGGGCTGACCAGAATGCCGGTGAGAAAGCCGTCCAACTGGCTGACCGACATCGGATCGCCTGGAAGGGCGTCGAGGATGCGTTCGAGCTCGTCGAGATAAGGAGGAAATGCGAAGTCCATCGGCTCTGCCATTACAAACGGTACGATGTCACCGTAGCCAGGATTCGGAACAAATTTGAGCCATACCGTGGCCAGATGCCCGCTACGCTATCCGGCATTTCGCTACGCGCTGCTTACAAGGAGCTTACATTGAGCCCCACGCAGGCGAATGTAAGCAAAAACGGCCCCGAAGGACCGTTGATAAGGTCTTGATTTTAAAGAAGAAAACTGGAGCGGGCGATGGGATTCGAACCCACGACCCCAACCTTGGCAAGGTTGTGCTCTACCCCTGAGCTACGCCCGCATTCCAGTTAGCGTCACCGCTGAGCAGCGGCGAGGGCGGCGTTCTATGAGGGATTCTGAGGACGCGCAAGTGGGTAAATGCAATTTTCTTCGACCAGCTTGCCGCAACCGAAAATTCGTGGCTTGTGCCTGGACGTGCGGACGCCATCTCAGATGACGACGGGGCGCAACGAACGATTGACCAGCGAGGCGAGTTTCATGGACCACATCATCGGCCAATCCCCGCAGACCGGCGGTAATGCTGCGGCAGACGTGATTATCGACGGCACCGAGGCCGGCTTCATGGCGCAGGTAATCGAGGCGTCGCGCACAATTCCGGTGCTGGTCGATTTCTGGGCAACCTGGTGCGGCCCATGCAAGCAACTCACCCCTGTGTTGGAAAAAATCGTCCGCGCCGCCGGTGGCCGCGTGCTGTTGGTGAAGATTGACGTCGATCAGGCGCAGAATCTGGTGGCGCAGTTGTCGCGCATGGGGCTGCCGCTGCAATCGATCCCCACGGTGGTGGGGTTCTGGCAGGGGCAGATCGCCGATCTGTTCCAGGGCGCGCAGCCGGAATCGGAGATCAAGCGGTTCGTGGAAGCCCTCCTCAAGCTCGCCGGGGGCGCGATGCCCACCGCCGAGCTGCTGGTCGCGGCCAAGACCGCCTATGACGCGGGCGACTTCGCAGGTGCCGGTGATGCCTATAGCAGCGTGTTGCAGGAAGATGGCGAGAGCCCGGAAGCCTGGGGCGGGCTGATCCGCACGCTGCTGGCGATGGGCGATGAAGAGCAGGCACAAGACGCGCTGGCGCAACTTCCCGAGAAGATCGCCGAGCATGCTGAGATCTCCGGTGCCCGCGCGGCGCTGGCATTGGCCGTAGAAGGCCGTGCAGCCACCGCACAGCTCGCTGGGCTGGAAGCGCGCCTGGTAGCTGACCCAAAGGACCATCAGGCCCGCTACGACCTCGCCACGGCGTTTAACGCGATGGACCGTCGCGAGGAGGCAGCCGATGCCCTGCTCGCCATCATCAAGGCCGACCGCGGCTGGAACGACAACGCAGCACGGCAGCAATTGCTGAAATTCTTCGAGGCTTGGGGCATGGAGGACGACACCACCATGACCGCCCGCCGCAAACTTTCCACCCTGCTGTTCAGTTGAACCCGACCGAGCGAAACATCGACATGAGCCCAGCGCAGACGAGCCTTGAAACTCTGCCGGAGGTTTTCCCGGTGTTTCCGCTCACCGGGGCAATGCTGCTGCCGGGCGGACAATTGCCGCTGAATATTTTCGAGCCGCGCTATCTGGCGATGGTCGAAGATGCGCTGGCGCATGGTCGGCTGCTGGCGATGATCCAGCCGGATCGCAACCGCCCCGCCACTGAGCAAGGCCCGGCATTGCTGCGCGTGGGCTGCCTAGGGCGGCTGACCAGCTTCGCTGAGACCGATGATGGCCGTTATCTGATCACCCTGACCGGCGTTGCCCGCTTCATGCTGGTTGAGGAAAAGGCGATGCATCGCGGCTATCGTCGCGCGCGTGGCGATTTCCGCCCCTTCGTGGCCGACCTCGCGCCGCCCCGGCTGGAGGAGTTCGACCGCCCCGGCCTGATCGAGGCGCTGCGCCGCTATTTCACCCAGCGTGGCTTCGACGCGAATTGGCAATCCATCAACGCCATGCCGGATGTAGCCCTGATCACCAGCCTGTCGATGGTCTGCCCGTTCGACCCGATGGAAAAGCAGGCGCTGCTGGAAGCGCCGACGCTGAGCGATCGGGCGCAGACATTGCGCACGCTGCTGCGCATCGATAGCCACGAGACGCAGGACAATTCCGACCCGGACAATGCGCCGCGCCGTCTGCCCAGTTGAATTCCCATCTATCAGGGTTCATGAAAGCGCCATGACCGAACCATCCGCCCGCCCTGTCACCCCCACCCCGGTGGACCCGCGCCTGCTGGAGATCCTGGTCTGCCCGCTGACGCGCACCACGCTGGAATATGATCGCGCCGCCGGTGAACTGATCAGCCGCGCCGCTGGTCTGGCCTATCCGATCCGCGACGGCATTCCGATCATGCTGCCCGATGAAGCCCGCCCACTCGACGAATCCTGATGGACGTTACCGAGCTGCGGCTGCGACGCGCGGAAAAATGCCTCGACGTCAGCTTCGAGGATGGCAGCCATTTCTCGCTTCCAGCCGAATATCTGCGCGTGGAGAGCCCTTCGGCAGAGGTGCAGGGGCACGGCCCCGGTCAGCGCACGTTGGTCTATGGACGCCGCCACGTGGCGATTATCGGCATCGAACCAGTGGGGCATTACGCCGTGCGGCTGATCTTCGACGATCAGCACGATAGCGGCATTTTCACCTGGACTTTCCTGCATCAGCTTGGCCGCGAATACGACTCACGCTGGGCGGCCTATCTGGACGAGTTGGCCTCGAAGGGTCGTTCGCGCGACGTGTAGGGCGGAAAGGCGAAGCCGTGATCCGCCCTTGCATCAACGGCAATAACGTTATGGCAACACGCGGATCGCTGTCAGACCGTGCTCCAGCACCCGCAGCAGCGTCGGCAGTGGCAAGGCGATGCAGCCCTCGGTGGCCTCAAGGCGTGGGCGGGCGACGTGCAGAAAGATCGCGGAGCCCACATCCTTCACCGCCGGGGCATCGTTCCAGCCGAGCACACCGATGACGTCGTAGATCTCGTCATCGCGCCACAGAACTTCGTGACGCTCATCAATCGGCAGACTGACGCGGGTGTTGTAACGCGGGGAGCGCGGATCGTCGCACCAGCCATCGTCGGGCGAAATCGGCTCACGCAGCACCATCGCGGTGGGGCGCTTCACCCGGTCGGCGCGATAGAGCACGCGGCGCAAGGTCAGCAGACCGGCGGGGGTGGCGTGATCGCCCTCATGCTTGTGCACCCGCACACCCGCCGCACCAATGGCGGCCTGATGGATCTCGCCATTGAAGAAAAACCGGCCGTCTGGGGTGACGACCGCTTCTGTCATAGGAAATGCCCGAAACGCTGCGCCTTGGTGGCGAGATAGCTGTCGTTGACGCCGTTGGGCGGTAAGGCGTGCGATTCGCGATTCGCAACATCCACCCCCAAATCGGCCAGTGCCGCCACCTTGTCCGGATTGTTGGTGAGCAAACGGATACGTCTCACACCAAGTTGATCAAGCATGATTGCCGCCGCCAGGAAGTTACGCTCATCGGCGGCCCAGCCAAGCGCGCGGTTGGCGTCCAGCGTGTCCAGCCCGCCATCCTGCAACGCATAGGCGCGCAATTTGTTCACCAGACCGATGCCGCGACCCTCCTGGGCCAGATAGAGCAGCACGCCTGCGCCCTCCTGCGCCATGCGGGCCAGCGCGCCACGCAATTGCGGGCCGCAATCACAGCGCAGGCTGCCGAGCACGTCACCGGTGAAGCATTCCGAATGCACGCGCACCAGCGGCGCTTCCGACGTCTCAGGCTTGCCGACGACGATGGCGAAATGCTCCACGCCGCCATCCGGGGCGCGGAAGGCGATAACGCGGGCATCGGCGGCATCTTCCAACGGCACAGCGGCTTCGGCCACGCGCGACAACATCGACGCCGCACGGGTGGCGTGGCTACGCACGTCGCTGGCCGAAACGCGCAGCATTTCCAACGATTCAGTCGGCCCGAACGGCACAATCTCCACCGGAGCGAGCACGGCAGCAGGCAGCAATCGGGCGAGTTTGAGCAGCAAAAGGGCCGATTTCGCCTCATCCGGCAGCGGCGCGCGGGCGAGGCGATGGGCTTCGCGGGGAATGGAATCAACCGTTGCCGTCGGGTCCGCCGCTTCGCGCAGACCGCAGATCGTCAGCAGGCCATCGGGCAGCGAGAAGGTGACGGGCGTCTCGTCGGGCGGAGCGATAACACCCTGCACCACCGCCGCACGCCCCGCCCCGAGCAACAGCACCGGCGCACCGCATGCCACGGATTTCAGATCGCGCAGACCTTCATCCAGCGCAGTTTCCGCCGGCAGCAGGACAAGATCGCCATGGCCGAGCAGGAGCACCGGACGCCCGCGCCGCACTTCCGCCACCGCACGATGCACCGCGCGCAGGGCATGCATCGGATCGCCCGATGTATCGGACGCCGTGGCGGGCTCGGCAGGGCGGCTGGGGTGGTGATTCATAGGGTCAGTAGACTCAACGATGGGAACATTCTTACACAAAAATTGGCGGCAGGACGGCCAAATATATGGATTTACCTGCACATGCTTTGGCTTTTGCCGCAAGCACTCCTCAGCAGATGGCCCACCTTCGCCAGGGATCAAGCCACCTGCGCTTGTGTGATCCGACACGCACCTGTATCGATATCGCCAACAAAGCCGGAAATCAGCGTCGCTGTGGGTTTACGTGCCGACTTGAAATCGTATCGATCAGCATGCCAGCCTTGCAAGATGCAGGGGGGCGGGCTACGCGGTTGAAGGGCGACACTGTTGGGTGCGCGGGGCGCTAAAAGAGGAACTACGGTATGTCGGGCGGTCGCCCCATTCTTCTGGTTGATGATGATCTAAGCCTGCGGTCCACCCTGACTGAGCAGTTGACGGTCGATGGCGAATTTACCGCCACCGAAGCCGGCACCATTGCCGAAGCAGAAAAATTGATCGCCGCCGCCGACAGTCATTTTGATGCCCTTATTCTCGACGTTGGCCTGCCAGATGGCGATGGCCGCGACCTGTGCAAGAAGCTGCGTGATCGCGGGTTGAAACTGCCGATCATCATGCTGACCGGCGTGGGGGAGGAAACCGATGTGGTGCGCGGGCTGGATTCCGGCGCGAATGACTACATCGCCAAGCCCTTCCGCCTCGGTGAATTGCTCGCCCGATTGCGCGCCCAATTGCGCATTTTCGAGAACAGTGAAGACGCGGTGTTCCTGATCGGCCCGTATGTCTTCCGCCCGTCGGCAAAGCTGCTGCAAGACCCAGCACGCAACAAGCGCATCCGGTTGACGGAAAAAGAGGCCTCGATCCTCAAATTCCTCTACCGCAACGGCACCACCCCGGTGCCGCGTCAGGTGCTGCTCAATGAGGTCTGGGGCTACAACGCGGCGGTGACGACGCACACGCTGGAAACCCATATCTATCGTCTGCGCCAGAAGATCGAACCCGATCCGAACAATTTGAAACTGCTGCTGACCGAAGCTGGCGGGTATCGGTTGGACCCGACGGTGAGGTGATTTTTCGGATCATTGTTAGGGTGGGATCACCACGCGATCCCACCCTACGATTCGGCAACCGCCCTGAGCCGTGCGGCCAAACCCACCAAAATCGCCGCCGTCGCACCCCAGACGTGATAATCCGGGTGCGGAAATTCCCAATAAACCCGATCACGCCCGCGCCAATGCGCGGTCATGCGTCGGGGGGAAGCCGGGTCGAGCAGCACGTCTAGCTTGAGCTCGAACACGCTCTCCACCTCATCCGGCGACAGCGACAAGCACAGCTCATCCAACGTGCGGCCCGGCGGCAGCACGGCAAGGACTGGAGTGATGCGATAGGATGTGCCGGTGATGTAATCCGGCAGCCGACCGATGATATCGATCAGGCTGGGATCAAGGCCGATCTCCTCCTGCGCCTCGCGAATGGCCGCCGCTTCGGGGCTGACGTCTTCGGGATCAATCCGCCCCCCGGCAAAACTCACCTGACCGGCATGTTTGGCCAGATGCGAGGTACGCTTGGTGAGCAGCACGCCGGGTTGCGGGCCCAGCACAAATGCCACCAGCACCGCCGCCGGCGTGTAGGGCCCGGGGGAAATATCGCGCGTGTCGTCCCCTTCCGGGTGCAAGGCGGGCGCATGCGGCAATTGCTGCGCGGCGACCAATTGGGCGCGCAGGCTGTCGAGACTGGCGCGGGCAGAATGGTCTAGCAGTCGCAATCCTCGCTGAATTCGCCGTTCTCATCCATGCACGGCATCTCTCCCAACGGGAAGAAGTGCCGATTGCTCCACACGCCCACCATCGTGCGACCATGCACGATCTCGGTTTCAGCCAGAGCGACAAGTTCGTAATACACCGCCCGACTGATCCGCGCCTCCACCGGCAGACGGCCTTCGCCATCGCGAATGTGCAGATACGGCGTCGGCTCGCAGGTCAGGATATCGTGCGCGATGCGGATCGGGTGGTCGGGACCGGCGGTGATCATTTGGTCCACATTGGTGCGGAAGGTGAGCACCTGATCACGCCCGAGGCCGGACCAATCAAGTTCGACGGCCAGGAACGGCGCATCCTCCACCTCAATCGGGCCGCGTTCGGCGGGGGTTTCCAGCCAAAAACTGCCATCGGCCTCGCGCTTGAGCACCGAGGAGAACAGGCAGACCAGTTCCTTGCGTCGGATCGCACTGCCGCGATAGAGCCAGGTGCAATCGCGCTTGATCACAAACGGCAGCGGCCCGCATTCGCGCGGCACCTGCACGGGCTTGGTGCAGGCGCGTGGCTGAGTGCATGGCCCGCCTTCCGGCGTCCCTTTGCTCAGACCCTCGATGTGACTGTCGTCGTTCAACGCTGTTCCTTGGACGGTGTGTGTCCGTCATCGAAGCTTTATATAGGGATTGATACCCACTCACGGAAAGTGGCGTTGCGCGATTCCATACCAATCTCTGTGTGACGCGCGGCGTGTCCTGCCGCAGAATGCACGCAACCCGCGTTGTGGAGATCACGTATGACCCTCGCCCAGCCTACTCCGTCCAGCCCCGACGCGCTGTTGGCCGAT
>Ga0316222_1003135_pt1 | contig 16579 bp, 17 predicted proteins | sample TBH18011metaG_FD_206008 | JGI IMG/M metagenome (GOLD analysis project Ga0316222, IMG submission 206008) | Freshwater microbial communities from Trout Bog Lake, Wisconsin, USA - TBH18011 | ecosystem: Environmental > Aquatic > Freshwater > Lake > Hypolimnion/Profundal zone | place: USA: Wisconsin...
AAAGCGTCATCGAATACGTGCTCGACAAGCTCGACCTGATCCTGGTGATGAGCGTCAATCCCGGCTTCGGCGGCCAGAGCTTCATCGACAGCCAGCTGGACAAAATCGCCCGCATCCGCAAGATGATCGGGACCCGGGCCATTGACCTCCAGGTGGATGGCGGCGTCACCGCCGACAACGCCCATCGGGTCGTGGCCGCCGGAGCCAATGTGCTGGTGGCCGGCTCGGCGGTGTTCAAGACCGCCGATTATGCCGGCAATATCGCTGCCATCCGGGCAAGCCGGGCCACCTGACCGTTTGCGGTCACGGGGACCGCCACTGCTGGACATTCGGCGGCTGGCCGTTGGTCGGCTGACCATTGTTCTGTTGGACGGTGGCCTGCTGCTGGCCATTCTGCTGCTGATACGCGCACCGCCCCTGATCGACCGCCGATCCCGCCACGGCACCGGCCAGCGCTCCGCCTACCGCGCCGATGGCCGTCATGGCGGCATTGCCGGATCCCCGGCCGAACTGGTTGCCGAGCAGGCCGCCGCCGGCCCCGCCGAGGACCGCACCGCCGATGGTGCCGGCGTTGTCGCCGCAGCGATTGCCGTCCAGCGGAGACTGGGCACAGGCCGCCAGTGCCACCGTCAGGACCACGGCGCAGGCAACCGACGCGCGGCGGCACCATTGGGACGACGCCACGCCGCAGTCACCGGGGAAAGAAACAGACATCGTTACAAACTCCTCTGAAGACACCATCAAACGGGCTAGAGCCGGATGCTTTGAGGTCGAATCGCACTGGCGATTCGACCTCAAAGCTGAATCCGTCTCTCATCAATACAGTAGAGGGCGATTCAGACAACAGGGTAAGCCTGACGGCTCCAACCTGTTGTCATCGCGCTCTAAATCCATCCGCTCTCAATTTCCCCCACCGCCTGACAAGCCGAACAAGCCCAGCAGTCCGCCGCCCTTTGGGCGTTTGCCGCCGTTCCCGCTGGAGTTCTGCTTCTGAGCGCTCTGGGGCTGATCAGCCTGCCAGATCCCCACATGCTTGACCTTGGCCTGATCCTGCTGGACCAGATATTCCGGGGGCGCATCACTGGCGGCCCTGCCGGCGCCATTGAGCAGCACGACCTTGGCGATATCATGCTCGCCGGTATCGGTGAGACACACCCACTTGTTGTTGTCCTTGGGCTGGCAGGTGACGGCGCCGGATCCTCCCTGGTCGTGAATGTATTGGGTCAACTGCTGGTCGTAGGGCGCTCCCAGCCCGGCCACGCCGTACAACGACACCGAGGTGTCGCCGACCATCAGCGTTCCCGTATCGACCACCCTGGCCAGTCCCTTGACTGGGGCGGGAGGGGAAGGAGGCAAGGGCTGGTGCTCCAACTGGTCGATACGCATCCAGGCCAGATCGACAAACTGTCCATGGGGAAAGGCGGCCACGTAGGAGCGAAGCTCTTTGGCGTTGCCGTGATCAACCGATTTCCAGAACACGACATCGGCATCATCGGCCGCATTGGCCGTGGCAACGAAAGCCAGGATGACGATGCCGATCAAAAGCAATGCCGCCAGAGTGTTGCGGAACCACATGGGATATCCTCGGACCTGATGTCCATTTCCCGGGGCTGCCCCGGCGACCACGATGACCGGTGATAATCCCAGATCAATATTTCAGCAGAATGGCGGATGGGCGGCAAATGGGTAACAGAAGGTAACACGCACCCTGGCGACGGGGCGGGGTTGGAGCATTCATCCCCGGAGAGCCGCCAGGGTCCGCGAGGCGATGGCGTCGAGGGCGGTCTCATCGAGATCCACGAAGCATGGCAGGCCGAGGACAGCGGCCCCCAGCGCCTCGGTCGCCGGCAGTTGCGTCCGGGGGCAATGGCCGAAGGCGGGATGGCGGTGTAGGCCATCGCCCCACCACCGCCGGGTCTCGATGCCCAGGCGAGCCAGCGCCTCGCCCGTGGCGGCCGCGTCCGCCGGCAGGCGCAGACAGAAGGTGCTTGAGACCCAGTCCTCGCCGATCCCCGCCGGACAGGCGAGTCCCCCCGCCTCCAGCCGATGGCGCAAGCCGGTCTGCACCCGGACGAAATCGGCGCGGGTGGCGGGCCAGGCCGCCAGCGCCGCCAGACCGATCGCGGCGTGGATCTCGCTCATCTTGGCGTTGGTGGCGATGACCCCGGCCACCCGGCTGCCCTGGAAGCCGAAATTGATCCGCCGCTTCACCTCGTCCAGCAGGTCATGGTCGGCGCAGACCATCACCGCCCCCTCGCCGATCCCCAATGCCTTGGTGGCATGCAGGCTGACCACCGCCGGCAGCGGCGAGGCACGCAAGCCGTCGAAGCCGGCGGCGGCATCGATCACCACCGGAATCCCGGAGCGACGGCGGAAGGCGGTCCAGGCCTGCCAATCCACCGGCTGGCCGAACGGACAGACCGGCATCACCGCCCCGACCGGGCCGGGGGCGGTGGCCAGGGCCTGTTCCACCCCCCGGGGGGTCAGTTGCCAGTTGCCCTCCTCCACGTCCAGCAACCACGGCTCCAGGCCGGCGGCCAGGACGGCATGGGCGGTGGCGGCGAAGGTGAAGGCGGGAATGGCGCACAGGCTGCCCCGCTCGGCCCCCACCGCCATCACCCCGGCGGTGAGGCCGAGGGTGGCGTTGGCCAACGGCAGAACCCCGCCGGGGGCGATGCCGAGATGGTCGGCGACGCCTTGGGCGAAGGCCTCCGACAGGGGGCCGAAATTGCTGTAGATGCGATTCTGGTCGATCCGCCGCAACCATGGCAACAGCGCCTCGGCCCCCGGCAGGCGGGGACGCAAGACGGGAATGGGCGCAACTGGTCGCGGATTCGGCATGGATGGCAGCCCTTTCTGGCTTCACCGGCTCTTCCATCAGCATGACGGAAAACAGTTACCACAAGGTTGCCGCCTCCCCATGCACATCGTATGGTTTCGGCTCGTGACCTGATCCATTGAAAATGATGGGTCTCATTTTCAATGGATCAGGCACAAACGTATTGGAGTTGTGGGCCGATTCACCTTCTGAAATGTGCGGTAAACCGCTCATTTCAGAAGGATCGGGCCACCAGGAGGTATCGCCCGTGTTCGCAGACAAAGTCGCCCTGATCACCGGCGCCCGGCGCGGCATCGGCTTGGCAACCGCCCGCCTGCTGGCCGAAGCCGGCGCCCTGGTGGTGCTGGTCAACCGCCCCGACGAGACCGAGGGGGAGGCGCCGCTGGCCGCCATCGCCGGGGAATTGGGCCGGAACTGCGCCGCCATCACCGCCGACGTGTCCGATTCCGCCCAGGTTGCCGCCCTCTACCGCAGCGTCCACCAGCGGTTCGGACGGCTGGACATCCTGGTCAACAATGCCGGCATCCTGGGCGACGCCCGCCTGGGCATGATCGCCGACGAGATGATCCAGCGGGTGATGGCCACCAATCTGTTCTCGGTCATCACCAATATCCAGGCGGCATCCAAACTGATGCGGCGCGGCGGCGGCGGCGCCATCGTCTCGGTCGCCTCCATCATCGGGCTGCGGGGCAATGCCGGTCAGGTGGTCTATGGCGCCACCAAGGCCGGCATCGTCGGCGCCACCCTGTCGGCGGCCAAGGAACTGGCTGCGGACGGCATCCGGGTCAATGCCGTCGCCCCCGGCTTCATCCAGACCGACATGATCCGCCATCTGCCCGCCGCCATCGCCGCCGAACGGCTGGCCGCCATTCCGCTGGGCCGCGCCGGCACCGCCGAGGAGGTGGCCGAGGCCGTCGTCTTCCTGGCCTCCGCCAGGGCGCGCTACATCACCGGCCAGGTGCTGGGCGTGGATGGAGGCATGGTGCTATGACCCCCCCTCTTCCCGCCCTGATCATCGCCGGCGCCGGCGGCCTGGGACGCGAGGTGGCGGGCTATATCCTCGATGCCCTGGCCGTCGGACGGCTGCGGGGCGAGATCAGGGGCTTCCTTGACGATACCGATACCGATCCCGCCGCATTCGGCCTGCCCTTCCCGGTGCTCGGCCCCATGGACGCCTACCGTCCGGCGGCCGACGAACGGGTGGTGGTGGCGGTGGGAGCGCCCCATGACCGTGAGACCGTCGTCCGGCGGCTGGAACAGCGCGGCGCCCGGTTCATTTCGGTCATCCACCCCCTGGCCTGGGTGGCCCAGCCGGCCTGGCTGGAGGAAGGCTGCATCGTCGCCCCCTTCGCCACCATCGGCATGAATGCCCGGCTCGGCCCCCATTGCCTGATCAACACCCATGCCGGAATCGGCCATGATGCCAGCCTGGGGGCCTGTTCGGTGATATCGCCCCATGCGGTGGTCAATGGCGGCGCCATCCTGGCCGAACGGGTCCTGCTCGGCTCCGGGGCGGTGATCACGCCGCGGCGGGTGATCGGCGAAGCCGCCTGTATCTCCGCCGGATCGGTGATCCAGTCCGACGTGGCCGCCGGGGTGACCATGTGGGGCAATCCCGCCCGCCCGCTGCCCAAGGGGTGAGATGATTTTTTAACGCCGGCCGACATATGCTAACTGACGGCACGCCCTAAGCTGAGTATACGAAGGCGGCATGGATAAGATTCGAGACCTGTTCCGCGAGAGCTTCGACCTGGACCCGGCCAGCGCCGTGGACGATCTCGCCTATCGCGGCATTCCCGCCTGGGATTCCGTCGGCCATATGCGTCTGGTGGCGGCGCTGGAGACCACGTTCGACATCATGCTGGACACCGACGACGTGCTGGACCTCGGCAGCTTCGCCAAGGCGCTGGCGATCCTGCGCAAATACGGCGTCGAGGTGTCCTGAATGGTGTTCGGGCTGGCCGAGCGCGGCACCGCAACCGGCCCGGCCCTGCTGGAACCGGCCAGCGGCACCAGCCTCAGCCATGCCGAACTCCATCACCGGGTGACCGGGCAGGCCGAACGCCTGCGCGATATGGCGAAGGGCAAGAGTCTGGTGATGCTGGCCTTCGCCTCCGATACGGATTCGGTGGTGACCTATCTGGCGGCGCTGGAGGCCGGACTGGCGGTGATGCCGCTGCCCCCTCAGCTGGATCAGCAACGGCTGGCGGAGCTGATCGCCCTTTACCGCCCCGAGATCATCGCCGGCTTTCTCGCGCCCGAGACAGACTATGAGCCGGCCGGCCCGGCGCTCCGGCGGCGAAGCCAAGGCCCCGCTTTTGATTGTCGCGACACCCCCATTCATCCCGACCTTGCCCTGCTACTCTCCACCTCGGGCAGCACCGGCAGCCCCAAAACCGTCCGCCTGACCCTGGCGGCGGTGGAGGCCAATGCCCGCCAGATCGTCCAGGCCCTGGAGATCGGACTGGCCGAGCGGGCGCCCACCACCCTGCCGCTGTCCTATTCCTACGGATTGTCGGTGCTCAACAGCCATCTCATGGCCGGCGCCGCGGTGATCCTGACCCAGGAGGGGCTGACCTCGCGCCGGCTATGGCAGTCGCTGACCGATTACGGCGCCACCTCCTTCACCGGGGTGCCGGCCTCCTACCAATTGCTGTGCCGCCTCGATCTGGAGGCACTGGCGCCGCCCTCGCTCACCACCCTGACCCAGGCGGGCGGCGCCTTGGCGCCGGCGCACCTGAACCGCCTGCGTGATTTCGTCGGACGACGCGGCGGACGGCTTTTCGTCATGTACGGCCAGACCGAAGCCACCGCCCGCATGGCGGTGCTGCCGCCCGAGGATCTGCCGTACTGCCCGGGCGCGGCGGGACGGGCGCTGCCCCATGGTCGAATCGAGGTGGTGGATGACGACGGCGCCCCCCTGCCCGCCGCCGCCATCGGTCATATCCGCTATCGCGGCCCCAATGTGATGATGGGCTATGGCGAGAGCCGCGCCGACCTTGCCCTGGGCGATCTGCTGGGCGGAAGCCTCGACACCGGCGATCTCGGCACCCTGGATGCCGGTGGCGTGCTGTGGATCACCGGCCGCCACAAGCGCATGGCCAAGATCAACGGGCTGCGCATCAATCTGGACGAGGTCGAGACTCTGGCCGCCGGCTTCGGCCTAGTCGCCGTCACCGCCGGGGACGAGACCGTGCAGGTCGCCCTGGTGGGGGCTGACCTGCCCGGGCCGGACCAAAGGCGGGATTTCGCCCGGCGGCTGGGGCTGCATTCGTCGCAACTCCGCTGGCGGCTGCTCGGGCAGCTGCCGCTGACCGATCACGGCAAGGTCGATTATGCCGCCCTGGCAGAGGGGCCATGATCGCCGACCCCATCCTGGCCCTGCCGCCTTACGGCCATGACCAGGCCCGCAAGGAGGCTTGGCTGGCCGACGGGCTACGACGCCTCACCCTCCACCATGCCGCCGCCTGCCCCGCCTATGGCGCCTGGGTGCGGGCGATGTTTCCGCCGCCGGAACGGACCGAACGCATGGCGGAACTGCCCTGGTTGCCGGTGGGGGTGTTCAAGAGCCACCTGCTGACGAGCGTGCCGGACTCCACCATCGTCCGCATCCTCACCAGCAGCGGCACCAGCGGTCAGGCGGTCAGCCGGATCCCGCTGGACGCCGCCACCGCCAACCGCCAAAGCCGCGCCCTGTCGGCGATCATGCAGACCCTGCTGGGCCCCCGGCGGCTGCCCATGCTGATCGTCGATCACGACGGCGCCATCGCCGGCGGCGGCCCGCTCTCGGCGCGCGGCGCCGGCATCCTGGGAATGATGCCGTTCGGCCGTCACCATACCTTCCTGCTGGACCAATCCCTGGCGGTGCGCCGCGACGCGCTGGCCGCCTTCCTCGCCCACCATGGCGGGGCGCCCTTCCTGATCTTCGGCATGACCGTCATGGCCTGGACCCATCTGCGGAACGCCGGGGCCGATCTGTCCAACGCCATCCTGATCCATGGTGGCGGCTGGAAGACCCTGGCCGAACAGGGAGTCGACAACGCCTCCTTCAAGGCCGAACTGCGGCGGCGAACCGGCCTGACGCGGGTGGTCGACTTCTACGGCATGGCGGAGCAGGTCGGCTCGATCTTCCTGGAGGGCGAGGACGGCTTTCTCCACCCCGCCGCCGCCGCCGACGTGATCATCCGCGACCCCGACAGCCTGCGGGAATGCCCCACCGGAACCCCCGGCCTGATCCAGGTGGTGAGCCTGCTTCCCCTCTCCTATCCCGGTCATTCCATCCTGACCGAGGATTGGGGGGTGGTGACCGCCATGGATGCGGGAACCTGGAAGGGCAAATCCTTCACCGTGCTGGGCCGCGTCAGGCAGGCCGAGCCGCGGGGATGCAGCGACGTGGCGGGAGGCGGGGCATGACCCTGCGGCGGCTGGCCCCCATCCCGGCCGAACTGCAACCGGCGGAACTGCTGGAGCGGCTGGGGCCGGCCCTGCCGCCGTTCGATCCCGAGATCGAGACGTTCGGCGCCCGGCTGTCGGCCCGGCTGTTCGCCGACCCCGCCGCCCGCGCCTTTCCCGATCTGGCCAGCCTGGCATTCTGGCTGCGCCCCGCCGCCACCGCCACACTGCGCGCCCATGTGGCGGGATTGGGGGAACACCGGGTCCCACGCGGCCTGGTCCTCCACGTGGCGCCCGCCAATGTGGAAACCCTGTTCGTCTATTCCTGGTGGCTGTCGGCGGTGGTGGGCAACCGGGCCATCGTGCGGCTGTCCGAGCGGGCCGGCGCCCGCACCGCCCTGCTGCTGCGCCTGATCTCCGAAACCCTGGCCGAACCCGGGTTCGCCCGCCTCGCCGCCGCCACCGCCATGGTGAGCTATCCCCGCGACGATGCCACCAGCCGCGCCCTGTCCCGGGCCGCCGACCTGCGGGTGATCTGGGGTGGAGACGCCACCGTCGACGCCTTCCGCGCCATACCGCTGCGGCTCGGGGCCACCGAACTGATCTTCCCCGACCGCAGATCGCTGGCGGTGATCATGGCGGCGGACACCCTGGCCCTCGACGACGCCGGCCGCGACGATCTGGCCGAGCGCTTCTACCGCGATTGCTTCTGGTTCGACCAGAAGGCCTGTGCGTCGCCGCTGCTGCTGGCCTGGGTGGGAGACGCCGCGTCCTGCGAGCGGGCCGCTGCCGATTTCTGGCCGCGCCTCGCCGGCTGGGCCGAACGGCAAGGCTACGCGGTGGCGCCCGCCACCCAGATGGCCAAGCTCACCGAAGCCGCCCGCCTGGTCCTGGACGGCGCCGCAACCACCGTCACCCGCCACGGCGCCACGGTCCTGGTGGCACGGGGAGGGGTGGCGCCGCCGCGACCCGCGACCTGCGGCAGCGGCCTGTTCCAGGAAACCATCCTGGCCGGCCTGGACGAGGTGGCCCGGTTGGTCGACCCCCGGATTCAGACCCTGACCCAGTTCGGCCTGTCCGAGGATGCCCGGGCCACCCTGGCCGGGTGGTTGGGCAGCAAGGGAGCCGAACGGCTGGTGCCGGTGGGACGGGCGCTGGACTTCCGCCATATCTGGGACGGCCAGGATCTGCTGGCGGCCATGACACGAAACGGTCGCGCGATAAATGAGGGCACGTCATCCCCCCATGGGGTATAATGAACGCCGGTGATATCCGACAAGGGGGGCGCCATGTTTCTTTGGAACATGTCCTTGGAAACCGGGATCGAGGGCATCGATCATGGGCGCCGGGTTCTGCTGGAAGCCATGGCCGATTTCTTCCAGATCGTCGACTCCCCCGGCCTCAACCAGAAGCTGGTGGCCGAGCGGACCGGCACCATCTATACCACCATGAAGGCGGCCTTCGCCGCCGAGGATGTCGTGCTGGCCCCCCTGGGCGAATCCGGAGACAGGCACAAAGCCGTCCATGCGGCCTTCCTGCTGGCGTATGTGGAGCTGTGCCGGAAACTGGTGCCGAAGATCAAATCCCTGAAACAGGCGCGGCAGGCCTGCCTGGAGATTTACCGCGTCATCGATACCGGCCCCTACCTTCACATCAAGGACGAGGTGCTGGCCTACAAACACATGGCCAAACACCCGGGAAGGCCGGAAGCGGCGCCCTGACGCGGCGGGGTGGCCTCAGTATTCCTTCTTGTTCTCCCACATGGATTCCTTGAAGCGCACCACCCGGTTGCGGCCGCCGTCCTTGGCCTGATAGAGCGCCACATCGGCGAACTTCACCGCCTGCCAGAAGGTATCGCTGTCGGAGGGGAAGTCGGACAGGCCGATGGAAATGGTCTTGCGCAACACCACCGAACCGGACTGGACCGTCATGGCCTCGACGGCGGCGCGGATCTTCTCGGCCACCAGATCGGCATCGGCCGACGGCGTATCCACCAGCACGATCAGGAATTCCTCGCCGCCGAACCGGATCACCAGATCGGAGCTCCGCACCGACTGGCGCAGCACCTTGGCCAGCGCCTTCAGCACGGTATCGCCGGCATCGTGGCCATAGGTGTCGTTGACCATCTTGAAGTGATCGAGATCGAGCATCATCACGGTCAGGCCCGACTTGCGCCGGTGAACATTGGCCACCAGGGTGTCCACATACTCTTCCAGGAAGCGCCGGTTGTTGAGTCCGGTCATGGGATCGCTGAGACTGGACTCGCGCAGCGTCTCCATCAGCCGCTTGGTTTCCAGCACCGGCGCCGCCTCGCGCAGATAGACGTTGACGAACGGAATCTGGCTGAGCAGACGGTCCTGGTTCGCCGCCGTCGTCACCAATTGCACCACATTGCCGACCTGCCCCGATTGGATGATCGGCAGGCAGATATATTTGTGATCGGACCCGTCATCCTGGGGCTGGAAGGCATAGCAGATGCCGGGACTGGTGATGCCGTCGACCCGATGGCCGGTCCGCCGGGCGCGGCAGCCCTCGCTGCGCACCAGGATCTGCGGGTCGCACCAGCGGCAGGCGGCATCCGGCACGCCATCGACGAACAGCGGCGTCATCTGGTTCTTGTTGGGAGTGATTTCGTAGAGCGAGAAGCTCTTGATCGCGAACTCCTCGTCCAGCATGCGGGCCAGCCGCTGGTGAATCTCGGCCTTGGTCTCGTCTTCCTCGATGGCCTGCTTGAACCGGGCGGCCCGTGACAGCCCATCCACCATGTCGATGGTGGCGTTGAGCAGATTCTCGTCGGCGCTGGGGGTACGGTTGGTCAGGCGGGCGACGCTGTCGCCGATACGGTTCAAGCCATTGTCCAGGAAGGTCAGCAGGCGGTTCATGTCGGCGGCGATCTGGCCGACCTCGTCCTCGGTGCGCTGCTCCACCTGGCCCTTGAAGTCGCCCCGCAGCGCCCGCTGCACCGCGAATTCCACGTTGAGGGCGGTGGTGGACACCGGTTGGATGACCCGGCGGATCAGCCAGAAGGTGACGGCGGAGAACAGCGCCACCGTCCCGATGATGCCGGCCACGGTGAAGACCGCCTTGATCTTCAAGTCTTCGATGGACATGGCCATGGTCACCGCGCCCAGCACCGCGCCTTCCTCGACCTGATGGCATTGCAGGCAGTTGGGCGACCCATGGGTCGAGGCGATGAAGGGAATGGTGCCGCGGAACAGGGTTCCCCGCTCGCCCTCCTCGACGCGATATTGCGGCTTGCCATCGCGCAGCACCTGCTGTTCGATATCGTCGCTGGGCGATTCGCGGCCCAGCCCCTTGCCGAACTGCTGCACCACCAGCGGCGAGCGCACCACCCGCGCCGTGTCCAGCCCCTGGACCTCCATCAGCCGCTGCAGGAAGCTTTCGCGCTTATCGATCACCCCGTTGATCATCGCCTCGGTCAGGTGTACCCGCACGATCTCGGCGGCGGTCCGGATATGCTCGGACGAGGTGGCGATGGAAAAGGAGCGGAAGGCGTATAAATTGATCGCCACCGACATGACGATCAAGCTGACGGCCATGGCGACGAAAAACATCGTCACCTTCGAATTCAGACTCATTATCGGCTCCACCCCCACGGCTCGGCATCTCACCCCGGAGGGGACTCGCGGTGTGCCGATACCCGAGCGGATACTAGCCATCCCCCGGCACGGAGGCAACCAGCCCCGTACAATACCCATGCTATAGGCGAATCATGCCCATGGCGACCGATGGCGGCGGCTTTTTCCACTCCGGCCCGTTGGACTATGACCCTCGGTATATATATACCCATGAGCCAATCCATTGACCCATTCCATGTCTTTGGAATCAGACACCCCGGTTCGCCGGTATTTGAAGAGTGGACAGGCCGGCGGGAGAGAACATGGCGGATCGGCACCGTGGAGTGAAGGCGTCCGGACGGTGGGTCCGGCGTCGGCTGGGGTTGATTTTCAGCCGGCATCGGCTGCGCAACCACGAGCCGGCCTTGATCCTGCTTTGCGCCCCCCTGGGGGCGGCGGTCGGTCTGGTCGTGGTAGCCATGCACGAGATCGTGTCCTGGCTCCACGTGGTGGATTTCGATCTGCCCGCCAATTCCTATCTCAGCAGCGGCACCGGCATCGCTCCGGATCGATTGGCCATGATCCCCGCCCTCGGAGGGCTTATCCTGGCCCTGGTGACACTGATCGGCAATCGCTTCCGGCCGCACGAAGGCGTCGATCCGATTGAAGCCAATGCCATCTACGGCGGCCGTATGTCGCTGATCGATTCCATGAGGCTGGCGGTGGCGACCATCATCTCCAACGCCGCCGGCGCGTCGCTCGGCATGGAGGCCGCCTATAGCCAGGTGGGTGCCGGCATGTTGTCGAGCATCGGCCAATGGTTGCGATTGCGCCGAACCGATCGCCGCGTTTTCGTGGCCGCCGGGGCCGCCGCTGCCATTGCCGCCGCATTCAATGCGCCGCTCGCCGGTGCGTTCTATGCCTTCGAACTGGTGCTGGGCAGCTACAGTCCGGCCAGCCTGGCCCAGGTGGCGACGGCGGCCCTGGCCGGCACCCTGGTGATGCGCGCGACCATCGGCGTCGCTCCCATCTTCCTTGTTCATGCCCCCACCATGGCGATTCAACACTGGGAATACTCGCTGTTCGCCCTGCTCGGCATCGCGGCGGCGGGAGTCGGCATCGCCACCATGCGCGCCGCCACATGGTGCGAGCATATCCTGCGCGGCCCCTGGATCCCCAATTGGCTGCGTCCCGCCATCGGCGGCGCCATCCTGAGCGCCATCGCCGGCGCCTTCCCCCAGGTCCTGGGCAGCGGCCACGGTGCGATCCAGGCGCTGTTCCGGGATTCGCCGCTGTTCATGCCGCTTGTTCTCCTCCTGCTCGCCAAACTGGCGGCCTCGGCCATATCCATCGGGGCGGGATTCCGGGGCGGCCTGTTCAGTTCGTCGCTTTTTCTCGGCTGCCTGTTCGGGGCCGCCCTGTGTCAGGCCCTGGGACTGTTCTTCCCGTGGCTGGCCACGCAGCAGACCATCTTCATGCTGGTGGGCATGGGCGCGGTCGCCGCCGCCATCGTCGGCGCGCCGGTCACCATGGTCTTGCTGGTTCTCGAGGTCACCGGCGACTTCGAGGTGGCACTCGGCGTGCTTGCCGGCGTCATCATGGCCGCCACCGTCACCCGCTACACCTTCGGCTATTCCTTCGCCACCTGGCGCTTCCAGTTGCGGGGCAAACCGATCCGCGGCGCCCACGACATCGGCTGGATCGCCGACCTGACCGTGGCCAATCTCGTTCGTGACGATGCCAGGACGGTGCGCCAGGACACCCCGCTGCTGCAGTTGCGCCGGCAGGTTCCCCTGGGCAGCCGCAGCCAGGTCTTCACGGTGGACGATAACGGTTGCTATGTGGGGGTCATCGATGTCGCCAGCGCGCACGATCCCGACATCGACGACGCCGCGGCGGGATTGGTCGCCACCGATCTGGCCAACGGCCGCAATCAGTTTCTGTTGCCGGACATGGACGTCCGGACCGTGCTGATCCGGTTCGAGGATGCCGAGGTCGAGGCAATGCCGGTGCTGGCCGGGGCCGATGACCGGCGGGTCATCGGCTATGTGACCGAGGCCTATGCCCTGCGCCGCTATACCCAGGAGATGGAGCGACTGCGTAGCGCGGAGCTTGGCGAACGCGACCTGTTCCGGACCGGCCGCATGGACGAGTAGCCTGCCGGCTACACCGTCACCTCATGTTCGAAATAGTCCTTGTTGCGGATATCGGCACCGGACTTGGTGCGGTCGATATAGACGACCTTCCAGCCCGGCTGTTCCTCCTTGATCCGGCGGGCCACGTTCATGGCACGGGTGGAATAGAAGTTGACGTCGTCGGGCAGCACGGTCTCCACATGGTCGAGGGAGTGCATCCAGGCCACGATCTCGGCCTTCAGGCTCGAACTGAGCGCCAGACGCGCCACATCGGCCTTGGCGTCATCGCTGTTCCAGACGCCGTCGGCACCGAAATAGCACATCAGGCGAACCCAGATGCTGCGATCGCCGGCGCGGCCGGAGGCGGGAGAGCCGACCACCGTCATGGCGCCGAGGCGCTTGTTCTCGGCCCGCAGCCGTTCGATCTCCGCCGCCCCCTGGTGGAGGAGGCCCGACAGGCAATTGGCGTCGTGCTGTCCGGTTTCGCCGGCTTGGCCGCCGCAGCGGCAGGCCGGGGCGGGAAAGGAGTGCAGGCGAGCAAGAATATCGGTGTCGGCCATGGTCCGGTACCTTCTTCCAGAGTTACAGAGCGTCGCAGTCACGCAGATTAACCGTTCCCGGCGGCGTCCCTCCCACGCCATCTCCGCCGGGCGGGCATGCGTCAGGCGGGACCTGATCCCCGGACAGCCAGCGGCAGGTCCAGGCCAGGGCGTCCTCCAGATTGGCGCCGGCGGCGCCGCTCAAGGGGGTGCCCAGCTCGAACGCCTCTCCGGCGATGACCAGCAATTGGCAGGGTGGCGGCGGTTTGGCCGTCATCGCCGCATAGACATGGAGGACGCCCTGCGGCGACAAGGCATGGGTGGTGAAGCTGGAATCGCGGGCAGGCCCCAGCCAGGTGACGCGGTAGGGACTGTCCAGCGCCTCGGCGGAGGCATCCACGAACAGCACCCGCCGCCGCCCTTCCAGGTCGAGGGCATGCTCCACCTGCAGTTGGAAATCGGTCAGCAGGTCCACCTCTCCCCATTCGGGATGGCCGGACCGCAACGCCTCGACCCGGTCGAGCAGCAGCGGCCCCAGGGCATCATCGCCCCGGCTGGGATTGCCCCAGCCGAAGATCAGGGTGGGAGCGATCACGCCAAGCCCTGCCGGATCTCGCCATCCCCCGTCTTGGCGATCCGGTCGATCACGCCGCCGCCGGCATCCACCAACGATATTTCCAGCGGCATCTTGCCGAGGGCGTGGGTGGCGCAAGACAGGCAGGGGTCGAAGCAACGGATCGCCACCTCGATGTGATTGAGCAGGCCCTCGGTCAGTTCGCGGCCGCTCAGATATTTCTTGGCCACCTCGCGCACCGCCACATTCATGGCGGTGTTGTTGTTGGTGGTCGAGACGATCAGATTGGCATAGGTGACCAGATCGTCGTCGTTGACGCGATAGTGATGGAACAAGGTGCCGCGCGGCGCCTCGATGACGCCGATGCCCTCCTGGCGGCGCGGACCGCCGGCCAGCAGATCGTAGCCCAGCACATCCTCGTCCACCAGCAGCGACTGAATGGTCTCGGCGGCGCACAGCATCTCGATCATGCGCGCCCAGTGGAAGGCCAGCGAGGCATGCTGGGGCTTGCCGTTGCCATGGGCGAGGAACTCCTTGCGCTCGGCCTCGGCCAGGGACGTGGGAATGCTGTCGCAGTTCTGGACGCGCGACAGCGGCCCCACCTTGTACCAGCCGGCCTCGTCACCCAGGGCGGTGATATAGGGGAACTTCATATAGCTCCAGGGCTTGACCCCCTCGGTCAGCAGGGTGTTGTAACCCTGATAGCTGACCTGGTCGAACATGGTCTCGCCGTCTTTGTCCTTGGCCCGGAGCGCGCCATGGTAGAAGTCCAGTTCGCCGCCGGGGCCGACCAGACTCATCATGGTGGCCGGCACCTGGCCGAAACTGTCGTAGAGCGCCGCGTTCTGGCAGTGCAGCTGCTTGATGATGCGAACCGCGTCACGGCTCCAGGCGACCATCTGGTCGGCATCCTTCAGCAGATAGTCGCGCTCCTCGGCACTCAGCGCCTTGTTGACGCCGCCGGGCACCGAGCCGGTACCGTGAACGCGCTTGCCCGAGGTGACGCGGATCACCTCCTGGCCGAATTTGCGCAGCAGCACCCCCTTCTTGGCCACCTCGGGATTGGCGGCGGCGACCCCGACGACATTGCGCCTGGCCACATCGGAATCGAAGCCGAACAGCAGATCCGGCGAGGACAGATGGAAGAAATGCAGGGCATGGGATTGCAGCATCTGGCCGTAATGCATCAGACGGCGGATCTTCTCGGCGGTGGGGGTCAGTTGGGTGGCGCCGACGATCATGTCCATGGCCTTGGAGGCGGCCAGATGATGCGACACCGGACAAATGCCGCACAGCCGCTGCACCAGCACCGGCACTTCCCAATAGGGCCGGCCCTCGATGAATTTCTCGAAGCCCCGGAACTCGACGATGTGCAGGCGCACCTGATGGACCTTGTTGTCGTCGTCCAGCAGGATGGTGACCTTGCCGTGGCCTTCCACCCGCGACACCGGCTCGATGACAATCCGGCGCAGTTCGTCGGGGTTCTTGGCGGTCTCTAGTTCGAATTGATACATGACGTGCGACCCCTTGCATTCAGTCGAAGTGGATCAGGCCATGGCCCAGGCTGGGCGTGCGGCCGGCCAGGAGGTCGGTGAGAAACGTCCAGATGGCATCGCCCGAGGGGGGGCAACCCGGCAGGAAATAGTCGATCTTGACCACCTCATGCAGCGGATGCACCTCGTTCAGCAGCAGCGGAATTTCGGGATCGTTGGGAATATGGACACCGCGTCCGGGCTGGGCATAGACCGCGGCCAGGATATCGCGGATGTCCAGGCTGTTGCGCTGGGCCGGCAGGCCGCCGTTGATGGCGCAAGCCCCGATGGCGATCAGGATCTTGCAGTTCTTGCGGAACTCGTGCAGGACGTGGACATTCTCGGCATTGCAGACCCCGCCCTCGATGATGCCGATATCGCAATTGGGGCTGCAATGCTTGATATCGGTGAGCGGCGAACGGTCGAACTCGATCAGTTCGACCAGATCGAGAATCCGCTCGTCGATGTCGAGAATCGACATGTGGCAGCCGAAGCAGCCGGCCAGCGAGGTGGTGGCGACCTTCAGCTTGCGCTTGATGGGAGTGGTGGCGTTCATCAGACCTGCTCCTTCACCGGCGCGTATTGGACGGGATTGTCGCTGATCGGAGCCTTGTCGAAGCGGCGCTGACCGTAGGGCACCTCGAAACCGTGGCGCTTGTGCAGGATCACCCCCACCGGGCAGACATTGGCGGCCTTGTCGGTGGCGGCCAGATTGGTGTCGCCCAGTTTGCCGCTTTCGCTGTTGCAGATCAGGTGCTTGGTGTTGCCGCGTCCCGACAGGGAGAACACGTTCTTCTTGTCGACCTCGGCGCTGGCCCGCACGCACAGTTCGCACAAGATGCAACGGTTGAAGTCCAGCAGAACGTCGGGATGGGTGGCGTCCACTTCGCGCTTGGAGAAATATTGCGGGAAGTGCGGACTCATCACCCCCAGGTCATAGGCCAGCCCCTGGAGCATGCATTTTCCGCTCTTCTCACAGGACGGGCAGAA
>Ga0316222_1003137_pt1 | contig 16570 bp, 12 predicted proteins | sample TBH18011metaG_FD_206008 | JGI IMG/M metagenome (GOLD analysis project Ga0316222, IMG submission 206008) | Freshwater microbial communities from Trout Bog Lake, Wisconsin, USA - TBH18011 | ecosystem: Environmental > Aquatic > Freshwater > Lake > Hypolimnion/Profundal zone | place: USA: Wisconsin...
GCCTTCGGGGAGCGCGTAGAACGTGCTGCGCTCAGCCACCCGGATATGCGCCGACGATGCCAATTCCAGCCCGCCGCCGACGGTCGCGCCATGCAACACGGCGATCACCGGCATTTCTGCCTTTTCAATCTTGGCAAACGCCCGATGCCACGCCCGCGAATGCAATACGGCCTCGTAAGCATCGGTTTCGGTCAGGCTGGAAAGGTCGAGCCCGGCGCAGAAATGATCGCCCTCGCCATGGATCACCACGGCGCGGATGTCGTGCGGCAGAGTGGAGAAGAACAGATCGATGCCCGCAATCATCGTATTGTCGATGGCGTTGCGCTTCTCCGGCCGGGTCAGGCGCAGAATGGCAATGTTGTCCACACGGGAAGCCTGCAAACTGTCGGGAAGGCCCGGCAGTGCGACGGCTGTGGCGGCGTTCTCATCCACGATTCCTCCAGCCCCAAGCGATTGGGGGTATTTGTTATGAACCATAAGCAAATCTCATCTCACGCTGTCAAGCTTTGCGTGATGTGGTATAAATCTGCTTGCGATTGGGGCAGGCAGGGCATAGAGGCAGATTATGCCGCCATCAGAGCATTCCCCGCACGTCGCCAGCCGCATCGATTTGCAGCGCCTGGAAAATATGACCGGATTTTTGGTGCGTTTGGCGCAGCTGAAAATCTACGACGCTTTTCACGAATCGCAGTCTGACAAATCACTCACACCGGCGCGTTACTCGCTGCTGGCGGTTTTGCACGACAATCCGGACAGCCGTCCCGGCCAGATTGCGGATGCACTGCGCGTCAAACCCTCCAACCTTGCGGCGTTGCTGACGCAGTTTGAACTGGATGGGTTGATCGTGCGCGTGGCCGATCCGGGTGAACGTCGCGCGGCGTTGATCCGACTGTCGAGCAAGGGTGAGGCGTTGTTTCAGGAAGTCGATCCGCAAGTGCGTGCGCTGGAAGACCGGGCGGTGGAGATGCTGGCCCCGGACGAGCGCGCGGTGCTGTGCAATCTGTTGCTGCGGCTGTCGGCGAGCGAATAATCCGCCCTTCAATCATCAGTTCCGGCTGACGATGCGGATTGTGATGTCAGCCGGTGTGCTCCTATTTATGAAGCTTCCGATAATGTTGTGCGGTTGCGTATCATGGCGGTGCTATCAGTGCTGATGCGCAAGAACATCTTCGGCAGTCGGCTTCGCATCGACTGGCAGGATATCGTCTGGTCTGGAAAAAACTGATGGACACCATGCTGCTCACCCCCGCCGAAATGGGTGCGATGGATCGGGCAGCTTCGGCATCGGGCATTGCCGGTGCGGTGCTGATGGAAAATGCCGGGCGTGCTGTGGCCTCCGCCGTGCTGGCGCGCTGGCCCAATCGTCCGACACTGGTGCTGTGTGGTCCTGGCAACAACGGTGGTGACGGCTTCGTTGTTGCACGTCGGTTGGCGATGGCCGGATGGCCGGTACGCTTGGCACTGATCGGCAAAATGCCCGGCGGCGATGCGGCGCTGCATGCGGCGTTGTGGAATGGCAAGATCGAGGCGTTTTCGTCCGACATGCTCGACGATTCGCCGCTGGTGATCGACGCGCTGTTCGGTGCCGGTCTGTCGCGTGACATTGAAGGCGATGCGGCGGTGGCGATTTCGCTGCTGATCGCACGCGGCGTGGATATCTGCGCGGTTGACGTGCCAAGCGGCCTTGATGGTGCCACCGGACAGGTGCGCGGCGTGGCAGCGCCCGCCCAACTCACCGTGACATTCTTTCGCAAAAAGCCGGGTCATGTGTTGCAGCCAGGGCGGGAGTTGTGCGGCGAAGTGGTGTTGGCCGATATCGGCATTCCCACCGCGCTGCTGGCGCAAAGCCCGGCGCGCTGTTGGGAAAACGCCCCCGATCTGTGGCGCGCAGCCATGCCCAGCCTGCGGGCTACGAGCAACAAATACCATCGCGGCCATGCGCTGATTTGGGGCGGTGCGGTGCTCACCGGAGCGGCCCGCCTCTCAGCGCTGGCGGCGATGCGGATCGGGGCCGGGTTGTTGACGGTCGCAGCGCCCCGTGCGGCGTGGAGCGTCTATGCTGGCACGTTGGTCTCGGCGATGGTGCAGCCGATGGTCGACGATGTGGTCGATTTCAAAGCCCTGCTCGCCGACCACCGCCGCAACGCCATCCTGATCGGTCCCGGTGCCGGTCTGGAGGACGCCACGCGCGAGGCGGTGCTGGCCAGCCTCGCCACCGGGCGGGCGATGGTGATCGACGCTGATGCGATCACCAGTTTCGCCCGAGAGCCCGCCCAACTTTTCGAGGCCATCGTCGGCCCCTGTGTGTTGACCCCGCATGAAGGCGAGTTCGCCCGGCTATTCACCGTCACCGGCGACAAACTCAGCCGCGTGCGCGCGGCGGCGGCGCAGTCGGGGGCGGTGGTGTTGCTCAAGGGCTCCGACACGGTGATCGCCGCCCCGGACGGGCGCGCGGTGATCAACACCAACGCCCCTCCCACACTCGCCACCGGCGGTGCGGGTGACGTGTTGGCCGGAATGATCACCGGCTTCCTCGCCCAAGGCATGCCCACCTTCGATGCCGCGTGTGCCGCCGCATGGGTGCACGGGGCGGCAGCGCAGAGTTTTGGCGTGGGGCTGATTGCCGAGGATTTGCCGGGGTTGATTCCGGGTGTGTTGTCTAAGCTGTCGCAAACGTAGGATCGGTGAGCGGGGCGCTATCCATCCGCTCGCTGCGCTCGCAATGACGATAAAATTTAGGCGTCATTGCGAGCCGCTCTCTCAACAGCCCAACTGATCCGCCATATCCTCAATCGACGTGGCGATCACATCCCAATCGCTCTCTGCCCGCAGATCCTTGCTCTGCTTGGGACCATATTCCGTCGGTCGCGCAATAAAGCCGGTGCGCATGCCCAGCGCGCGGGCGGCGGAGAGGTCGTAATTATGGGCCGCGGCCATCATCACTTCATGGGGCTGGCAACCCAGCATGGAGCACGCGCCAAGATAGACTTGCGGGTCGGGCTTATAGGCGCGCGGGATTTCCGAGCCGAACACCATGTCCCACGGAATGCCTGCGAATTTCGCCATATTCACCAGCAGCGCCACATTGCCGTTGGACAGCGGCGCGATGATGAATGTGCGCTTCAACCGCGTCAGCCCCGCCACCGAATCCGGCCAGCCGTGCAGCCGGTGCCAGCCCTTGGTCAGATGGGCGAGATCATCGTCGGACAGGCCGGTGATGCCGAATTTTGCCACCAGCATCTCCAGCGATTCCCGGTGCAGCGTATCCAGGATCGTCCACGGCACTTCGCTCGTGCGCACCCGATCCATCGATGGCTTATAGGCATCGCGCCACGCATCGACGAACGCCATCCAATCGACATCCAACCCGCGTGCGGCGCCGAATGCGCCAAGCTCGGCAATCAGGCTGCCACGCCAATCGACCACTGTGCCGAAGGTGTCGAACAGAATGGCTTTCAATCCCTGCATTTTGGTTATCCTCGTCTGATCAATTACCGAATAGGTCAAAAAAATTACGCAGCACCCCCGGCGTGAGGGCCGAGAGCGGGTTCACCCCCACATTCGGGTCATCCAGGCTGCCGCGAACGCTGTAGGACACCGCCAGCAATCCGCCATCGGTCTCCGGGCTGAACAACTTACCCAACAGCGGCAATTTGCCGAGCATCGAGTTGAAAAAATACATCGGAACCACCGTGCCCTCAATATCGGCCACATGGGTGTTCAGATCGATGCCACCCTTGGCGGTGAAGCCGAGCGAGGCGGAATAGGCGCGCACATTGCGCAAGGTCAGCGCGTCATCGGTCAACCGGAACGGGGCGATGGCCTTGGTGAAGCCTAGACCCGGCCCGCGTGCAATCTCGATCAGGCCGTAGAGAGACATGCCCTGCAACAGCCGCACCACCGCCGGCGCATCGCGCACGCGGAACTCGTCAATCTCCGCACTGCCGTCGAGCGGGTGGGTGGCGTCGGCATCGTTGTAATGCCCGGTGGCGACCAGTTGGCCGCCCTCCATACGCTCGGACAGATCGAGTGCGCCGAGCATCGCGCCGGCATCATCGGCTTTGGCGCTCAACTCTCGCCCGCCATCGGAGGGGGTGATGCGAATGGTTGTGCGGCCATCTCCGGCCATGGCATCGACGCTGGCATGGGTGGTGATCAGCCCGTCACTGGCCACATCGGCCACCACGTTCTGCCACACCCGCTTATTGGCCATCGTCGCGCGGGCGATGTTGGCGATCACGTGATAGGCCGGACCCCGCGCCTTGCGGTCGGTGGCGCGATGCACCAACAGGCGGGAGAGGTCGATGGCAGCCCCGTTGAGGGTGATGTCGGTGGCCGCATCAGGGCCGGGCGCGCGATGCAGCGTGGCGGCAAGATCGGTGGTCTCGCCCAAATGCAGCGTGTCGATATGAATGGTGCTGCCGAGGGTAGGGGAGACTGTCGCCGTGCCGCGCAGCACAAGGCCGGGGGCGTCGGCGGAGATGCGGTCAAGCGCGGAGACTGCGCCGTCACGCAACACGGCGTGAACTTCCATCCGCCCGGCGCTCTTGGGCAATTTGCTCCAGGCGATCCGTGGATCGGCAATGCCCATCCCACTCAGATCGCCTTGCACGCGCACTTCGCCCTCACCGCTGCGGCGTTCCAAATAGGAGAGCTGCAACTTCGCCGCCCCGGTCAATGTGCCGCCGCTGTCCAGGCCCAGCGCTGTCATCCGCTCAACCGGCAATGTGGCGCTGGCATCCACCTGTTCGGTGATCTGGCTGGCCGGGCCACCTCGGAAATCCATCTTTCCGGTTACGTTGCCCGTCACGCCTGCCACTTCGGCGATGCCAGCGAGTTGCAGCCCTTTTTTATCGACGCTGAAATCAATGCCCGCATGATCCACATCATACCCTGACGCCAGCCCGCCAATATGGGCGTCGATCAGCTTGCCGCTGGCGTGGATATCCACATCGTCGAACAGCATATTGGTCTTCAGCGGTAACTCGATCTTCAGATGTCCGGTCATCTGTCCGGATGGATCGCGCACTGTCAGATGGCTTCGTTGCAGCAGATGAATGCGCGGATGCTTCAGCAGCCCCACCACGTCGGCCAATTTTCCCGCCATATCGGCGTCGATGGACATGAACTGGTCATGCCCGGCCAGCCCCCAGAATTTCAGGAGTGCCTGATTGGTGACGAGATCGGTGCCCGCTTGATGCGCGGTATTGACCTGGATTTCCATCGTATCCGGCCCAGTGAAGACGAGCTTGCCGCTGGCGTGTTCCAGCGGTGGCACGGTTGGCAGCCAACTGGCGCCGCAATCCGTCCCGTCCAGCCCGCCCTCCAGTCGCGATACCACGGCATCGGAAAAGTCGAGCGGGGCGCTCAAGCTGAGGGCGAAATGCGCATTATGGGCCGAGCCGCCATGCAGATTGGCCACCAGCCAAGGCCGCGTGCCCGGCCCGCCCACGCCGAGCGGCCAAATGGCCGGCAAATCGTCCACCGCCACCTGATCGGCATTCAGGGTCAGATCAGCGGCAAGCCCCGGCTGGCCCGCAAAGGGTGCCAAATGCGCGGAGAGTGTCGCGGAGACATGGCTCGGCGGATTGGCGGGATTGGGCTGCAAGACCAATTGATGCAGGGTGAGTGTCAGGTCATCCGGCGTCAGCACGGTATGAAGCTCGGCACTGCGCACCGGCATCACGCCATCAGCCAGCAGCAGACTGCCCGCCTGTGCCAGAACATCAAGCCCCGCATCGTGCAGGGAGAGGTCGCTGTTGAGATGAACATTGCCGTTGATCGCCATCGGCAATTGCGCCGCCAACAGCGGTGCCAATAGGTCGGCACTGCTGGCGAGCAGCGCTGGGGTGAAGGGCTCGACGGCGAAATGCAGCTGCACATCATCTGTCTTCGCCGGCAGACTTGCCGCGGCACGCAGCTTGATCGTCGCCTGACCAATGACAATTTTGCCTTCCGCATTCAAACCGGCCCCGCCATCTGGGGCTCGGCTGAGATCGAATTGCAGGCCGGAGAGGTCGGCCACCACTCCGGTGACGGGTTCATGCACCGTGATCGCCGTGTTGGAGACGCGCAGCCGCAGCAAGCGGCCCCAGATCGTGGCGGATTGGATGCCGCTTTTCTGGGTGGGTTTGCGCAATTCCTTGAGCAGCGAGGCTGCCTGAGCACGCCAATCGGTGTTGGAGACAATCGCGGTATCGGCGGTGTCATGCTGCCAAACAGCCGACACACCATCCAGCGCCACCGCACGCGGCACAAAACGGCCCTGCACGGCGTCAAACAACGACAGCGACACCGCCGCACGCGGCACAGTCAGCACAAGGCCGCTGGCCGGGTCGTCCAGATGCACGCCGCGCAGCACCACATCGATGGGGCGATCGATTCCACGCTGAAATCCCTCCCAGGTGATTTCTGCCCCGCCAACCTGCACGTTGCGACCATCGCCGCTCAACGCCGTCGCCGCCTGACGTGCGAGCCATGCTGCGGGCAAAGGACCCTGGCTCAGCCGCACCGCCGCAGCACCGATCACCACCAGCGTTGCCAGCACGGCACCGACCAGGAACTGGCCGATGAAATGCAATTGCCGCGCATGGCGCAAAGCAGCTTCGCGGGCACCGTGACGTGCCGCTTGACCGGGCGTGCGGGTCATGCCCAGCCTCGCATATGACAAGCCAATCCGCACAGAAATGGCCCGCGTCTTGGCCCGCGCCGGTCGATCTCAAAGCCGCCGATCTGCTCATCGAGCGATTTGCCGAAATTGGCCCTGCACAGGCCGAACTTGCCGCTGGTGCGGGCAGGGCGGTGCTTGCCTGCCTGGGCGGCAATAGCCCGTATTTGTCTGATCTGGCGCTGCGCGAATCCGACAGCTTCGCCCGCGTGCTGCGCGAGGGGCCGAGTGGGGTGGTGGAAGACGCCCTCGCCCGAGTCGCCGCCCTGCCACACGCCGCCCCGCAACCGCAGCTTGCGGCCCTGATGCGGCAGGCGAAGCGGCAAGTGGCGTTGGCGACGGCGTTGGCCGATATCGGCGGCGTCTGGACGCTGGAGCGCGTCACCGAAGCCCTGTCCGACCTTGCTGAGATCACGTTGCGTGCAGCCGTGGCGCACCTGCTCGCCGCCGGACATGCGCGGGGTGATCTGGTGCTGCCGGACCCGGCGCGACCTGAATGGGGCAGCGGGTTCGTGGTGCTCGCTATGGGTAAGCTTGGCGCACGCGAGTTGAATTATTCGAGCGATATCGATCTTGTGCTTCTCCACGACCAAGAGGCCGGAATCTATCGCGGCGATCAGGCCACATCTTGGTTTAGCAGATTGGCACGCAATCTCGTCACCCTCATGGAGGCTCGTGATGCAAATGGTTACGTGTTTCGGACCGATTTGCGCCTGCGCCCCGATCCAGCGGCCACCCCGCCCAGCCTGAGCGTGCATGCTGCCCTGATCTATTACGAGAGCATGGGGCAGAATTGGGAACGTGCCGCCATGCTCAAGGCGCGACCTGTGGCGGGGGATTTGGCGGCGGGTTGGCATTTCTTGGATGCGATACGGCCTTTCGTCTGGCGTCGCCACCTGGATTTCGCAGCCATTGCTGACATTCACGCAATGAAGCGTCGCATTGATGAGCATCGCAAAACCGGATTGGCCGAGAGCGCCTCACCGCAATCGCGGGTGGTGGGGCACAATGTTAAACTCGGCCAGGGCGGGATTCGGGAAATCGAGTTCCTGGTGCAGACGCTGCAACTGGTCTGGGGCGGTCGCAATCCCGAACTGCGCGACCGCCGCACGCTGCCCGCCTTGCGCCTTCTCGCGCGGGCCGGTCACGTGAACCCGCAAACCGCGCGCGATCTGGCGATCTCTTATCGGGCGCTGCGCCGGGTGGAGCATCGTCTGCAAATGGTCGCTGACCGGCAGACCCATGTGTTGCCAGACCGCTTGCACGCGCTGGCCGATTTTGCCGTCTTTTTCGGCGAGCCGAATGCCGAGCGATTTGCCGGGTGGCTGTTGCGCCATCTGGAGCGGGTATCATATTGTTTCGACGAGCTGTTTTCCACATTGGAGGGCGCTGGTGGTCATGGGTTGGTGTTCGGCGATGTGGAAGCACGGCACGAGACATTAGCGAAATTGCGGGAGATGGGGTTTGCCGAACCGGCGCGGATTGCCGATGTCGTGGCAGGCTGGCTTGCCGGACGGGCGCGGGCGTTGCGGTCGGAGCGGGCGCGGGAATTGCTCGGCACCGTGCTGCCGCCGCTGCTCACTGCACTCGCCCGTCAACGCGAGCCAGACGCCGCCTTCATGCGCTTTGCCCGCTTTATCGAGAATCTTCCCGCAGGCGTGCAGATTCTCTCTCTCGTTCAACGCAATCCCGGCCTGGCTGCGCGGATTGCTGACGTGCTGGGGGCGGCTCCGCAACTGGCCGAACATCTCGCCCAAACCCCTTCGGCACTGGAGGGGCTGCTCACCTTGCCAGACCCGACGCCCGCTGCGCGCCGGATGCGGCTGCGATTGGCGGCGGCGTCGGATTTGGAGGAGGCGGTGGCGGCGGTGCGCGGCACGGTGCGTGAGCGCGATTTCGCCATTTCGGTGGCAACGCTCGAAGGCCGGATGAACGCCGATGAGGCCGGGCTGCTGCGTGCCGATTTGGCCGATGCCGCGATGTCGTCGCTGTTGCCACGGGTGTTGCAGGATTTCACCCATCGCCACGGCGAGATGAAGGGCGGCGGCTTGGTGGTGGTGGCGCTCGGCAAGGCGGGTGGGCGGGAGACGATGGCGGGGTCGGATCTCGATTTGATGCTGATCTACGACCACAAGCCGAAAATCACCCACAGCGAGGGCAGCCGCTCGATGCCCGCCAGCCAGTGGTTCATCCATGCCGTGCGCGCTTATGTGAACGCGCTGACCTCATCGGATGCTGAGGGGCCGACCTATGAGGTCGATATGCGGCTGCGACCGTCTGGCAATAAGGGGCCGGTGGCGGTGTCGCTGGCATCCTTCACCGGCTATCACGCCCGCGATGCCTGGACGTGGGAGCGGATGTCGCTCACCCGTGCCCGTGTTGTCGCCGGTCCGCCCGCCTTGCGCCGTAAAGTGGAGGCGGCGATCCGGGTGGCAATCAGCAGTGGTGATCCGGCGAAAATCCGCTCCGATGCGGTGGCGATGCGCGCCCGCGTGCTGCGCGATCTGCCAGCCTCCGGCCCGTGGGATGTCAAACAGCGGCGCGGCGGTCAGGTGGAGGTGGAGTTCATCGCCCAGGTGCTGCAATTGCTGCACGGCCCGGTTTCCCCCACGCTGCGCTTGGCGGTGGCGGGGCTGGAGACACAGGGCCATATCGCGCCGGAGGATGCCAAGCTGGTCATCCGAGCCGACCGCATCTGGCGCGCGCTGCAATCCATCCTCCGCCTCACGCATGGCGGCAAACCGCCGCAAGACCTCGCCCCCAGTGCGATACCCGCCATTTTGGAGGCGATGCGGCATGCAGGCGTGGAGGCGGTTGACGTCAGCGAGTTGCAGATCATCTTGGAGAGATTGGCGCGTGATGTGCGTGCGCTGTTTGTCCGCCTGATTGGAGATCCCGAGATATGAGCCTTTCCGTTGGTGACGCCGCCCCCGATTTCACTCTGCCCGCCAGCGGTGGCCGCAGCCTGAGCTTGGAAGGGCTGAAGGGCAGCCCGTTCGTGCTGTATTTCTACCCCAAAGCCGACACCCCCGGCTGCACCAAGGAAGCCTGCGCGTTTCAGGAAGCGCTGCCGCAATTGGGCACATTGGGGGTGACGGTGATTGGCGTGTCGAAAGACAAGATGAAGCCGATTGAGAAATTCGCCGAAAAATACGGCCTGACTTTTCCGCTGGCCTCAGACGAGGACACCAGCGTGGCGCGGGCCTATGGCGCGTGGGTGGAGAAGTCGATGTATGGCCGCAAATATATGGGCCTGGAACGCAGCACCTTCCTCGTCAACGCCGAGGGCAAGATTGCGGCCATCTGGCCGAAGGTGAAGATTGACGGGCATGCGGCGGAGGTGGGGAAGGCAGTGGCGGCGTTGTAAGTCGTAGGGCGGACCAGCGCAGCCCTGGTCCGCCCTACACGTGTCTAACTCACACCACCGACCAAGCCGTCTGAGCGCCGCCGCCGAAGACCACGACATTATCCTGCTCAACCGCCACGCATTCCGGCGCGTGGCCGCTGCGTTTCTCCAGCGTGACCTTCCCGGCATTGACCGGCAGACCGTAAAACGCCGGGCCATTCAGCGACGCGAAGGCTTCGAAATTGGCGAGCGCGCCTTCCTCATCAAACACCTGCACATAAGTCTGCAACGCGGTGGGCGCGACAAAACAGCCCGCACAGCCACACGCGGCTTCCTTCAGTTTCGCCATATGCGGCGCGGTGTCGGTGCCGAGGAAGAAGCACGCCTCCCCACCCGTCGCCGCTTTGCGCAACGCCAGACGGTGCTTTTCGCGCTTGGCAATCGGCAGGCAATACAGATGCGGACGAATGCCGCCCTGGAAGATTGAGGTGCGGTTGATCACCAGATGATGCGGCGTGATGGTGCAGGCCATGTGGCTTTGATGCGCGCGCACGAAATCCACCGAGTCTTCCGTGGTGGCGTGTTCGAGCACAATCTTCAGCCCCGGATGCGCTTTGGCCAAGGGTGCCATCTTGGTCTCTAGGAACACCGCCTCCCGGTCGAAAATATCCACCGCCGGGTCGGTCACTTCCCCATGCACCAGCAATTTCATGCCGATCTTTTCCATCCGCTCCAGCACCGGACGGATGAGCGCGATGTCGGTCACACCGCTGTGCGAATTCGTCGTCGCCCCCGCCGGATAGAGCTTGGCGGCAACCCAGATACCTTCGTTGTAGCCGCGTTCGAGCTCGTCCGGGTCGGTGGTGTTGGTGAGGTAGCAGGTCATTAGGGGCTGAAAATCCGAGCCCTCGGGCAGGGCGGCGACAATCCGGTCGCGATAGGCGGCGGCCAACGCGGCAGTTGTCACCGGCGGCACCAGATTGGGCATAATGATCGCGCGGGCGAATTGCGCCGCCGTGTAGGGCAGCACCGCCTGCATCATCGCGCCATCGCGCAGATGCACGTGCCAGTCGTCCGGGCGGAGGATGGTGAGGCTCTGGGTGCTCATGCGCGTTGTGCCCTCTCGGTCAGTGCAGTGCGGAGGATGTCTGCACCTTGCATGAAATCCTCCATCGTCATCGCCTCGCGTGGATTATGCGAGCCGTGCTCATTGCGCACGAACAGCATGACACTGGGTATCCCGGCAAGGGCGAAGCTGGTGGAATCGTGGCCAGCGCCGCTGGCAATCGTCTCATCCGCAATCCCCGCCGCCCGAATCGCCGCGCGCATCACCGCCACCAAATCCGGGTCCATCACCGAAGGCAGCACATCCACCCGCCGCCCGGTGTCGAAACGCACGCCGCGTTCGGTGGAAATCCGCGCGCATTCGGCCAGGAACAGCGCATGGAAGCGTTCCAGCGTCTCCTGCGACTGGCTGCGCAATTCGAACGAGAAACTCACCTTGCCCGGAATACGGCTCATCGCGTGCTCGGCGGGGTCCGTGCCGACCACGCCGGTGGTGACGACCAGATCCTCGCCAGCCTCAATCGCTTTTTGCCAATGCTGATCGATCACGTGCAGCAATTCGGCGACGGCGAACATCGCGTCATGTCGCAGCCAACGCGGCACCGCGCCGGAATGGCCAGGCTCGCCGTGGCAGACCACGGCACGATGCCGCACATTGCCGCGAATGCCTGTCACCGCTGCCACCGGCACATCGCGCGCCACCAGCACCGGGCCTTGTTCAATATGCAGTTCGAACCACGCATCGACCGTGGCCGGATCAAGCAGCATCTCACCGCGCGCAATCCGCGCCACATCGGCCCCCACCTCACGCATCGCGTTGCGCAACAGGCGGCCGGATTTTACATGCGGTAGGTTCAAATCGGCGTCTGACAATTGGCCGAGCAACGCCGAGGAGCCGACCAATGCGCGACCGAAGAAGGCACTTTCCTCGCAGCGCATCGCATAGAGCTTGATCGTCCGACGCGGCACGATGCCGTCCTGTTTCAATCGGGCGAGCGCCATCAGCCCGGCCAGCACACCCGCCGCCCCGTCGAAATTCCCGCCTTGCGGTACGCTGTCCACATGCGAGCCACAGGCGACGAAGGGCAGATCGGGTTCTGAGCCTTGCAAGGTGACAACCAGATTGGCCGCGTCATCGCGGGTTGTCGTCAGGCCGCGCGCGCGGGCGGTGCGGTCGATCAACTCCATCGCCGCCTGTTCGCCGGTGGCATAGGCTTCGCGGGTGATGCCCACACCGTCATCGCCGATGCGGCGCAATTCGTCGAACATCACCTCAGCCATCGCCCATCCGGCAGGATCGTTGAGCCGGGCTTCGGGCAGCATCGCGTTCACGTCACGGTCTCCATTTCTGCCGTCTCGGCATGATCGGCCTCCAGCCGGATCGCCCCGGTGAGCGCCGCCACCCGTGCGATGCCACGGCGGATGCAGAAGCGGTCGAGGCCATCGATCACGTCGAGCATGGTGTCGGATTTGAGGAAGCTCGCGGTGCCCACCTGCACCGCAGACGCCCCCGCGATCATGTATTCGGCGGCATCCTCGGCACTCGAAATTCCGCCGCAGCCAATCACCGGAATGCGCACGGCGCGGGCGGTTTGATAAACTTGGCGCAGCACAATCGGCTTGATCGCAGGCCCAGACAGCCCGCCCAGCGTGTTGCCGAGCTTGGGGCGGAAATTTTCCAGATCAATCGACATCGCCAAAATGGTGTTTGCCACCACCACCGCCTCGGCCCCCGCCGCCTCCGCCGCACGGGCGATCTCAGCGATGTCGCCGACATTCGGGCTGAGCTTGGCCCAGATCGGCAGCGCGGTGGCGGCACAAATCTGCCGGATTACCGCCTCCGTCGCCCCCGCGCGCTGGGCGAAAGCGCGGCCATCTTCTTCGATGTTGGGGCAGGAAATATTCGCCTCAATCGCCGCCACACCGGGAACACTCACCTCGGCGGCAATGACGGCGAAATCCTCGGCGGTGGGGGCGGAGATTGAGACCACCAGCGGCGCGCGACAGGCACGATAGAGCGGCAATGTGTGCGCCAGGAAATAGGGCACGCCCTTGGAGGGAATGCCGATGGCATTGAGCATCCCGCCGCGCACCTCGGCCACCCGTGGCAGCGGATTGCCCGCGCGCAATTCGGCGGTGATCGTCTTTGTCACCAATGCGCCCAGCCGGTTGAGATCGAACACCCTGGCCATCCCCTCGGCAAACGTGCCGGAGGCGGGCATCACCGGGTTGGCGAGCGTCAGGCGACCGATGCGGACCGACATCTCCGTCATGCCACCGCCTCCAGCAGATCGAACACCGGCCCATCCCAGCAGACGCGCTGATGCACTGTCTCGCCGCCCACATTGAAATCGCGCACGCAGCAGAAACACATGCCCAGACCGCAGGCCATTTGCTGCTCCAGCGCCACCTGACCGGGGATGTCGAATTCACGGGCCAGATCTTGCAGCAGGCGCAGAATGCGCGACGAGCCGCAGGTGAACAGCGCGTCGCAGCGACCATCGGCGATCATCATGCATAAAAGGCGACGGAGTTTGGCGGGATCGGAACTGCCGTCACTATCCGTCACGGTGAGCACCTCGACCCCGTTGCTGCGAAACAGCTCTTCGGACATCACAAGGTCAGACCGGCGGGCGGAGAGAATGGCCGTCATGCCAATCCCCGCCGCCTTTGCCGCCACCGCAAGCGGCCCCAACGTTGCCAGACCAGCCCCCCGGCCAATGGCAACCACATGCCGCCATGCGGGGTCGAGCACAAAGCCCTGACCGAGTGGGCCGAGCAGCGGCAGCGCGTCACCGGGCCGTAGGGTGGCCAGCCCGCGCGTGCCGACACCGGCCACTTTGTAGAGAAACGAGACGGTGTTGGCCGTGATGTCCGCGCCATAGACGCTCATCGGCCTGCGGAAGAACGGCGCTTCACCGGGCGGAGCGGGGCAGAGCAGTTGGAAGAACTGCCCAGCCTGTGCCTGCGCCGCGAGCGCAGAGGTTCGCACCACCAGATGGCGATATTCGCCGTTCACGATCTCGTTTTGCAGCACCACGCTCACCTCCTCCGCCACTTGCGGGCGGAAGGCACCAGCGCAGGAGGCGGGGGAGATGAAGTCCATGGCTCAGGTCAGCTCCGCGCCGCGCCGTTCCGGGATCAGGAACCAGAAGGCGATGATGTCCAGCACATAGATCAGCGAGAGCAGCGCGATGGCGGTGTTGAAGCCATAGTCTTTCGTCCAGGCGGCAATCGCCACCGGCCCCAGACCACCGACGGCACGACCGATGTTGAACAGCACGTTCTGTGCCGTCGCACGGGCAGCGGTGGGATAGAGTTCACTCATCAGCGCGCCGTAACCACCCAGCATGCCGTTGACGAAGAAGCCCATCGTGGCCCCGCCGATCAGCAGCGTGTTGGGGGAGGCCAGTTGCGAATACACCAGCACCATCACCGCCGAGCCAACCATCCAGGTCAAGAACGCCGGGCGACGACCGATCAGATCGGCGACCATGCCGAAGACGTAAATGCCCAGCGCCATGCCCAGGATTGTCACTGCCGTCCAGGTGGCCGATTGCGTCAGACCGAAGCCGAACCGGCTGGACAGGTAATTCGGCAGCCAGATCATCACGCCGAAATAGCCGAAATTCTGCACCGAACAGAGCACGACCATACCCAGGCTGATCCGCATCGTCGGGCCGTCTTTGACCAGCAGTTTCAGGGCCGATTGCTTCGGCGCACCGGCGGTGCGGGCGACGAAGAATTCCGGCTCATCCAGCCCACGCCGGATGAAGAACGCCGCCACTGCGGGCAGCATGCCGACGACGAACATGCCGCGCCAGCCGATCATCGGCAGCAGCAGCGGGGTGACGAGGGCGGCGGCCAGAACGCCCGCCTGCCAGCCAAGCCCGACATAGGACGATGCCCGCGCCCGCTTTGAGGCAGGCCACGCTTCGGCCACCATCGCCATGCCGATGCCGAATTCACCACCCAGGCCGGTGCCTGCGATGGTGCGGAAGGCGAGCAAGCTCCAATAGCCCTGCGCCAGCGCACACAGGCCGGTGAACAGCGCGAAAATCAGGATGGAATAGGTGAGAACCTTCACCCGGCCAATGCGGTCGGACAGCATGCCGAAGCCCACGCCGCCAATCACCGCACCAAACAACGTGGCGGTGACGAGGGTGGCGGATTGTGCCGGGCCGAAGCCCAACTCGGCGGAAATCGCCCGCAGCATGAAGCCCAGGATGAGCAGGTCGAACCCGTCCATCGCATAGCCCACAGCGGAGCCGATCAGCGCACGTCGCGCTGCCGGGGTGACGGCATCTTCCGTCAGAGACGTTGGTTGCAAGCTGCTCGACACGACCACACCCTCCAAAGCCCGGATTACCGGGAAAAGAGAAGCCTCGGCCCATCGATGCCGCTCGCACAAGCGCAGATTTTGATGCAGGCTGATGCCAAATCGGCATCAGGAGAGCTGAGTGAAAGATCCGCGTGTACGCATCCATGCCGCAGCACTGCATTATTTCGACGCGGTGCGGCGGGCGGGCTCGATCCGGGCGGCGGCGCGGCGGCTGAATGTGGCCTCGTCAGCGGTAAACCGGCAGATTTTGGCGCTGGAGGCGGAGGTGCAATCGCCGCTGTTTGATCGTCTGCCCGGTGGGCTGAAACTGACGGCAGCGGGCGAGATTTTGGCGCATCACGTCATCGGCGTGCTGCGTGATGCCGAGCGTGTGCAATCTGAATTGGCGGCTTTACGTGGCTTGGAGACCGGGCATGTGGAGATCGTCACGTTGGAGGGCGTGTGTCACCGCATTCTGCCCGCAGCCATTGCCGCAGCCCATGCCCGCTCACCGCGTGTGACGATTGGCGTGGGCATTCTCGGCACTGAGGATATTCCGCGCGCCTTGGTCGAGGGGGAGGCGCATCTGGCGCTGGCGTTTGAGGTGCGGCGCAGGCCGGAATTGCGGTTGATTGCCGCGCGCAAATTTCGCATCGGCGCGGTGGTGTTGCCCGATTCACCGTTGGCGCGCGAGGCGAGCCTGAGTGTGACGGCATTGCGCGGGCAGCATCTGATTTTGCCGAAAGCCAATTTCGCCAACCGCCAGCAACTGCATTCTGCCCTCACACCCGATGAATTCGCCGCTGGTGGCCGGATTGAGGCGGGATCGATTGACCTGATGAAGCAACTGGTGCTGCGCGGCCTGGGGGTGGGGTTGATGACGATGGTGGGGGTGGAGGACGAAATGGAGTCCGGCCGTCTGGTGCATGTGCCGCTGCGCCAGGGGCGGGGTTATCTGGAAAGCGACCTCGGCCTTTACGCCCGCGCCGACACCGCGCTTCCTCTGGCAGCAGAGGTGTTTGCGCAGCATCTGGCGGGCGCGTTGGCCGGGGGAGCGTGACTATGCCGGCCGATGCATGTCGAACCGGGTCTCTGGGGTGATCTTCGCATAGGCCGATGGCCCGCCCGCGCGCAGGATGATGCCCGCGTTGAAGGTGTCGAAGACGCCATC
>Ga0316222_1003140_pt1 | contig 16546 bp, 7 predicted proteins | sample TBH18011metaG_FD_206008 | JGI IMG/M metagenome (GOLD analysis project Ga0316222, IMG submission 206008) | Freshwater microbial communities from Trout Bog Lake, Wisconsin, USA - TBH18011 | ecosystem: Environmental > Aquatic > Freshwater > Lake > Hypolimnion/Profundal zone | place: USA: Wisconsin...
TTCAAGCCCAGTAATCCCAACATGCCAGTGCCAAACAACCACACAGCGCCTGGTACCGGCACGGCGTTCACTTGTCCGGGGCTGACTGCCCATGCATAAAGATGGTTGTACTTAACGTTGTAGTTCTGGTAGCCATAGTAGGTAATGAAGTACCATGCGTCGTTAGGATAGGACGCATACTCCGTACCAGACCAGTACACATAGGCTTGAACATTGCTGAACGGGCCTGAGGGGATGGAACTGCCTGCTGTGCCACCCAATTCGTTGTAAAACAATTCACCCAGTTGGCTGCCGTTATCATAGCCAAAAACGGCATTACTAGTTGGCAAAGCCCATTGGCTGGAACCGCCGTAATTCTGGGTATTCAGATAGTGTACCAATGCTTGACCGGCCCACCAGTCCACTGTGCCGCCACCGCTAAAGTCCGCAGCCGTCAGGTTGTAAGTGCCATTATCATAACCATTGGGGGTGTCATGAATCACGCCGCCGCTGGCATTGATGATGGCAGTCACAATATTAGTGTAGCTGGTAGATTGATAAGCCCCTTCCCAAGTGCCTAATAGATTGGCGTCCTGTGTCCAGGTGGTGTTATTGCCGGAGTCGTAGACCAGATTTTGACCGTTGACCGTTTCGCTGGTCAGTGTCGCCTGGGCGTTAAAGCTGGCCAGACCGAATACTAGGCTGGCGGCCAGCAGGGTTTTTCCTTGTAGCATGGGGGATTCTCCTTTCTTTAAGTTTTGATTGGTTCAGGTAGAGTGCAGCACAATCGGCTGACCCAGGCTTTTTTACCAACCCAAAATAAAGATATGGCTAGGGGCTAGGGGCTAGGGGCTAGGGGCTAGGGGCTAGGGGCTAGGGGCTAGGGGCTAGGGGCTAGGGGCTAGGGGCTAGGGGCTAGGGGCTAGGGGCTAATTGTACGCAAGCGTACATTATCATATTTGCCAATTATTTCACATTAAATTTTTGTGACAATCTATGCTTAGAGCTTGTCTGCTCATAACTACTGGATTAATAGGCCCTAAAACAAGTAAAGCTTGAGATAGAATATCAATTATTCCAGAGCCACTGCCCGCAATCGCTTCGATAGGGATGCGGTCTAACGCTTAACCAACTGCTGTAAACCGCGTTTGTTGATATAAGTATTGAGTGCGATGTGACTCGAATAGCCTAACACTTTTGCGATTTTCCTGACAGAAAGGCCATAGCCGAGCAATTCCTTGATGCGATCCAAGCTATTGTCGAATTTACTTTTCTGTAAAGTACCTTTTGGCTTGCCAAGTTGCTGACCACTGGCCTTTTTTGCGGCTAAAGCTTCTTTGGTGCGCAAACTGATCAAATCTCTCTCCAATTCGCCAAACAGCGAGAACAGCGTAACAATGATCTTGGAATTCATATCCTGATTCGCAATATCCAGATTTTGCTTGATGGTAATGACGCGGATATTGCGTAGTACCAGGGCATTGATTAACGCGATGACCTCTGCTGTACTTCGCCCCAGTCGGCTAAGTTCTGTGACTACCAGCGTATCGGTCTCTGTCAGCATTCCCGCCAATTCATCTATCCGGCGTTGTTTGCTGGTTTTGCGCGATGAGATTGTGATTTCGACAAATTCATCAATCCGTATCTCCTTTTTCCGCGCAAATTCCAAAATTTCCAACTTTTGGTGATTCAAGTCTTGCTTGTCGGTAGAAGCACGCAAATAAGCGACGATTTTCCCCATAAATACTGCCTGTTAAGTTTTAACCTAAAATATACCGTAAAACAATCCATTATGGATATGTCTTTCATTATATTTCATCTAGCCATTATGGTGCTATATTAACGCTCGTTTTTACCTATACAATTTGTATGTGATCTATGCTGACTAAAAGCGAAAGACTTAACATACTGTCCAGCCAGGAGCAATTCGCCTTGTATGGACTGCCTGATTTTGACGACAGCCAGCGTATGGAATATTTTATCTTCACCGAACAGGAGTTGGCACGGATACTCGACCAACGGAGTGTGCATGCTCAAGTTTACTGCGCATTGCAAATGGGTTATTTCAAGGCCAAACAGGCTTTCTTTCAATTTTCCTGGGATGAAGTCAAAGATGACTGTGCTTTTATCCTGACCCGCTACTTCAATGATTTGGCCTTTCTTCCGACACCGATAACCAAGCATGAATATTACGCACAGCGCGCGCTGATCGTTAACTTGTTTGGCTATCGGCTATGGGCGGTGGATTTTTTACCGTCACTTGTCGAAAGAGCTACTCAGGTTGTCTCTCGCGATGTCACGCCCAGCTTTATCTTGGTTGAGCTTATCGCCTATTTAAATGATCAAAAGATCGTTCGACCAGGCTATACAACATTGCAGTCGCTCATCAGCGAAACACTGTCCAACGAACGTAAGCGGCTGGGCGTGTTACTCACTGAGATACTAGATGATTCAGCAAAAACGGCGCTCCAGCAACTTCTTGTACGCGATGATACGTTGTCCGGACTGGCCGCTCTCAAACAAGACGCAAAACACTTTGGTTACCGCATGATGGTTTTGGAGCGGCAGAAGCGTACCGCCTTGGAACCCTTATATCAACTAGCTAAAACGCTCTTGCCAAAATTGGAAATTTCTCAGCAAAACCTCAACTATTATGCGAGTCTAGCGCATTTTTACACGATCTATGATCTTCGCCGCCTGAAGCAGGATCAGACTCATCTATACTTATTATGTTACGTCTGGCTTCGCTATCGGCAACTGACTGATAATCTGGTTGACGCCTTGGGTTACCGAATGAAGCAACTCGAAGACGACACCAAGCTCAAGGCTAACAAGCTTATCACCCAGCATCAGGCTAATCGACAACAGGAAACCTCTCAGATTGGGCGCTTGTTACTAATCTATGTCGATGAGCAGGTTATCGATGACACTTCTTTCGGCGAAGTCCGTCAGCAGGCCTTTGCCATCATGCCTAAAGATACATTACAAATCACTGGTCAACGCTTATGCGAGAAACCGTTAAATAAAATGGAATTGCGGTGGCAAGTGGTGGAACAGTTGTCTGGTCATTGTCGCAAGCACTTGCGTCCACTTTATTGCGCACTCGATTTTGCCAGTACGGTGCCGGATAACCCGTGGTTGGCAGCGCTAGCTTTAATGAAGGGCGTGTTTGCCAAACAACAACGCTTGTCGCAGCAACCGATGAACGAGTGCTTAGAAAAGACCGTCTCGCCGCGATTGCGACGCTATCTGCTAACCATTGATGCGGAAGGAAAAGCCACAGGTGTGCAGGCTGACCGGTACGAATTTTGGATTTATAGGCAAATCAGGAAACGCTTCAAGTCAGGTGAGCTCTATCTGGCAGATAGCGTCCAGCATCAATATTTCACGCATGAACTTGTTTCCCTGGAAAAGATGCCGTCTGTGCTTCAGCAATTAGACATTCCCTGGGTACGTCAGCCCATAGAAGCTCAACTTAAAGTCTTGACCGATGAACTTCATAGCTTGTGGCTGGCATTCGACAGCGATCTCCGCCAAGGAAAGCTAAAACACCTTGAATACGATAGTGAGCTTAAAACCCTCACATGGCATAAATACAAGGCCAGCAACGATAAAGCACTCCAGGAAAGTTTCTATAGCAAGCTGGGCTTCTGCAATATTGCCGATGTACTTCGTTTTGTTAATGAGCAATGTCACTTTTTGTCGGCAATGACACCGTTGCAGCCGCGTTATGCTAAGCAAATCGCCGACAAGGACAGTCTGTTTGCGGTTATCATGGCTCAATCGATGAATTATGGCAATCTTAAAATGGCACAGACCAGCGATATTCCCTATCACATCCTGGAGACCACGCATCAGCAATACTTACGGCGAGCCACTCTGAAAAAAGCAAACGATGCCATCAGCAATGCTATCGCCGATCTTTCTATTTTTCCACATTACTCGTTCGATCTAGGGGTATTGTACGGTGCCGTTGATGGGCAAAAACTTGGGGTCGAACACCCAACCATCAAAGCGCGGCATTCCAGAAAACATTTTGGCAAGGGGAAAGGCGTGGTGGCCTACACCATGCTATGTAACCATGTGCCCGTGAATGGCGGGCTGATCGGTGCCCATGAATATGAGGCTCATTTTGTTTTCGACATCTGGTACCAGAATACATCCGACATCGTGCCAATGGTGATTACTGGTGATATGCATAGCGTTAATAAGGCCAATTTCGCAATCACGCACTGGTTCGGATTGCGATTCGAACCGCGCTTCACTAACCTTGAGACGCAATTGAAGAATCTATATTGTTGCGGCGATCCTATGAAATACGAGAAATGCCTGATCAAGCCGGTTGGGAGTATCGACTTACAAGCGGTTCAAGACGAAAAATCCAATATCGACCAGATCGTGGCCACTCTGGGGATCAAGGAAATGACTCAAAGTACGCTGATTCGGAAATTATGTACCTACACGCAATCAAACCCAACCCGTAGCGCGGTCTTCGAGTTCGATAAGCTAATCCGCAGCATTTACACATTGCGATATTTGCGCGACCCACAAATCGAGCGCAACTCGCATCGTTCGCAAAACCGGATCGAATCTTATCACCAACTGCGAGCAGCAATCGCGCAGGTTGGCGGCAAGAAGGAACTCACTGGCAGGACGGATCTGGATATTGAGGTCAGTAACGAATGTGGGCGGCTAATCGCAAATGCGATCATTTATTATAATTCCGCTATCCTGTCACGGATACTCGACAAATATGAAGCATCCCCCAAACTGAAGATTTTGGCACTCATCAAGAAAGTCTCGCCTGCGGCCTGGCGGAATATTCATTTTAATGGCCATTATGCTTTCAGAGATAGCGGACAGAGTATAGACCTTGATGCAATTGTAGCTAAATTGGAGCTGGAATAATGGGGCTGTAACGCTTGAAAACGATTCGCCGGAATTTTCGGCGGTTTGGGCTTACACCCCCTGTATCATATTACCGATTGACCACCTCAAGGAAATAAGTATGAATCTTCTGGAAAAATCAGACGAAGAAATTCTCAATGAAATAACCCCCATCATGGATCATATGATGGAAGGTTCCACCGAAATTAATCATGCAAAGCATTCTCGTGACTTTACCGATAGAATGAAGGCTATTGTCACCCCTGAAAGCCTTGAATATATGTGCAAGGACTACCAGTCAATGTGGGGCTTATTCGGTAAACGAGAGTTTGTTGCTTTATTTAGACGTAGGGATTCGGTGGCGGTAGTCTGGAAGCAATATTGTTCTAACTCAACAGATGAGTACGTTGCCGAAGCGGTATTCGTCGAGCATGATAATCGATTACTGATAGATCATGCTATGGTCTATTAAAGAACGGGTAGCCTCCTGTTCCACAACAGACATTGCATCTTCGCGGATTTGGTTGTACCTTTTTTCTGCTGATGTCTGCTGTGGCTGTAAAGATTCATAGCGGCAAGCGCATTATTTCTTAATAAACATCCCTCACATAACGTTTTTCTTTTTTCAGCTGATTAACATATTCCGCCGCTTCCAGCAGCGTTTTGCCGCCGTGGTTGCGAATGATGTCGTGCAGGGCTTGATCTACGTCTTTCGCCATCCGGTACGCATCGCCGCAGACGAAGAAATAGCCGCCTTGTTCCAGCCAGGCGTAGAGTTCTGCGCCGTGTTCCTGCATTTTGTCCTGTACATAGATTTTTTCGGCTTGATCGCGGGAGAAGGCTAAGTCCAGGCGGGTCAGTAGGCCGCTGCTTTGTAGGGCTTCGATTTCTTCTCGGTAGATAAAATCGGTAGCCGCATTGCGGTCGCCGAAAAACAACCAGTTTTTGCCGGCGGCATTGCGGAATTGGCGTTCCTGCAGGAAGGCGCGGAACGGCGCTATGCCGGTGCCGGGGCCGACCATGATGATAGGGCGGCTGTCGTCGTTCGGTACCCGGAAGCTGTTATTGGGCGTGAAGAATACGTTGACCGCCGTGTCGGCATCCACCAAATCAGCCAGATAGGTTGAGCAAACGCCTTTATGTTGGCGGCCGTGTGCTTGATAGCGAACGCTGGCGACGGTTAAATGCACGCTGTCTGGATGGGCTTTGCCGCTGGAGGATATGGAATAAGCTCTATGTTGCAAGGGTTTCAGCAATCGTAAAAATTCGGCGGCGGTAAATTCGGCAGCGGGAAATTCCAGTAATAAATCCAGAATATCGCGTCCCCATAAATAGGCTTCCAGTTGTTCTTTGTCGCCGGACAATAGGCCGTTTAGAGTTTGGTCGCCTGAGCGTTTGGCAATTTCTTCCAGCAATTCTTTGCCGGGCAGTTTGATTTCAAAACGAGTGCGCAAGGCTTCTGATAAAGTCAGCAGTTCGCCGTTGACTGGTTCGTCTTCTTCGCCGCTGCATTTAAGCGCCTGGACAATCGCCGCTACCAGGTCAGGGCAGTTGCTGGGGATCACGCATAAAGCGTCGCCTGCTTCGTAACTTAAGCCGGAACCCGCTATGGATATTTCGTAATGGCGAGTTTCTTTGGAGGAATCCAGTGCGGTGAGGATACGGTTGACCAGTAATTTGGCTGGGAACGGATTTTTGCGGTTATAGGTGGATTTAGCCGGTTGCGCAGCCGTATCCAATACTGCGATGGTTTCGGCGCCTTCCGCCAGCAAGGGAATTACTTCGCTAAGCCAGTGTTCGGCAGCAGCCTCAAAATCCGTATCGCAATCGACCCGCTCCAGTACCCGGTTGGCGCCTAACTCCGCCAGACGGTTATCCCAGTTGATACCGGCCTGACAGAATAAATCGTAGCTGGTGTCGCCCAGCGCCAACACCGAGTAATTAACTTGCTCCAGACGCGGCGCGGCATCGCTGTTGGCTGTCTGCCACAGCAACTCGGCGTTGTCGGGCATTGCCCCTTCGCCATAAGTACTGGTAATAATCAGCAGATACTGCATATCGGCAAGTTGCTGAATGTCCACTTCGTCCATGCTTTTAACTACCGGCACCAGCCCGTGACTTTTAGCAGCGGCGGCGGCATCATGAGCCAGCGATTCAGAGTTGCCGGTTTGGCTGCCAAACAAAATATGCAACAGACGGGCATTAGCCTGATTGATGCTCCCGGCACTGTGTACCATATGGCTGTGCATCCCGGCAAAAAAGCCGTTCAACCAAGCGCGTTGGGTTTCACTGTAAGGGGCGTTATCTGGGATTGTAAGTATTTTCATTTCGTTACCATCTATGGACAGTTGTCGTGTGTCCAGTCAATTTGTGATAGCCCATCGAGCAACAGAGCGGCTTGCCGCCGCCCTGTTCAGGATTAGGCCGACTCGCTTTCCAGCATGTCTTTAACGATCGCCAGACTTTCCAGGCTGGCGAGATTTTTGTCCACGGCAGGGGTGTCGGCCAAAGCCAGCCGATTTTTTCTGTCCTGAGCAATAATCCAGGCAGTAGAGCCTATCGAGTAGATGCTCTGCACATCGCGCAGTTTTAGCGTGGTCTTATAATCATTAAGACGTTTTTCCGCCATCAGCGCGGCGAGTTGTTGATCGTCGTACTGGCTATAGGCTTCGCGGATATTTTTAACCAACGCGTCCTGTAGTTTGCGTGGCCGCTCCATGACTAATTGATAGGCGTGTTGATCTATCAATCGGTTATCGACCTGCCGGCCGGCTTTCAACAACTGATCTTTAGCAATTTGCCGGGCTTTGTCCAGCACCGCAAAGCTGTTGATTAATTGGATGGTCAGCTGGCTGTCGGTTTCGCCAAAACCAGGTATTGCGCCATCGAACAAATTAGTAGCGGTTTGATATGCCTGTTTAATCTGCTCGATTTGCCCTTGGGCAAAGGCCACCGCCAGTTCTTCTATCATGGCTTTGCGATCCAGAGTTTTGCTGAGAAATTCAGCCGTCTGGGTTCTGTTCAGCCATAGCGGCATCGCAAATTTGAAGTGTCGGCGTTCGCCTGCCCAGTTAACCAGGATGGCCTTGGCTTTTTCCGAGCCGGTATGCTCTATGTGCTGCGCCAGCATGTACAAAATAAATTGCTCATGACCAATAGCGGCTTCATCATCGCTGTTCAGGCTATGGATGGTGACGGAAGTACTGTCGTACAAGTCTTTTAGTTTATCTTCAGGGTCGTACTGGTAAGCATTGCCGCCGGACATACCGGTACAAAAACCTTTACCAAAACCACCCAGATTCAACACCGCGCCGTTGATCATGTATTCGCAGCCGAAGTCACCAACGCCTTCGACCACTGCCATGGCACCGGAGTTGCGTACCGCAAAACGGTCGCCGGCTTCGCCGTTGATAAACAGCTTGCCGCCGGACGCACCAAATAATGCGAAGTTGCCGATCAAGACGTTTTCACCAGGTAAATTGGAGCCGCCGCCCGGCGATTTGATCACAATCACGCCACCGCACGCGGTTTTGCCCACGCCGTCGTTACAGGTACCGGTGTGCTCCATCCGCATACCGTCGTTATTAAAGGCTGCATAACTTTGCCCCGCTGAACCGGTCGTGCGGATAATGATGCTGTCATCTCTTAGATAACGGCGACCGTGCTGATTGGTGTAAATAATAGGAATGCTTTGTGCTTGCTCGGCGTTAAATTCATAAGCCAGCAAGCGTTCCAGGTCAATTGCCGTTTGCCCGCCTACAGTTTTATTGCGGTTATTCAATTTAAACTCAGTACCTTCAATAATCACTTGCGGTTGACGGTTAATGAACAGTTCCGATTTAACCCTGGCAAAAATTTTGTCATCAATCGCAAAATCTTTTTCCAAATAAATCGGTTTGTCGATTTTGATTTCGTTAACAGCAGCCAGCAGTTTTTTCAGGGAAATTTGCCCTACCATGCTGTCGTGATTGATTAAATGCAGTAATTCGGTTTTACCACGGATTTCCTGCAGGCTGCTGTAGCCCAGATCAGCGAGAATTTCCCGCACTTCGTGAGCCAGATTCATAAAATACTGCGCCAATACCCGTGGATCGCCTTTAAATTCTTCATGGGCAGTGGTTAAACCGGCCGGGCAACGGATGTTACAGTTTTTTGCCATCACGCAACGCAGCATCATCAACGCCGAGGTGCCGAATTCAAAAGAATCTGCGCCTAATATGGCGGATTTCACCACATCCACGCCATTTTGATGGGCGGCGCTGCCACGCAGAATGACTTTTTCCCGCAAGCCGTTTACCGCCAGGGCTTGATGTACCTCAGCAATGCCGATTTCCGGCGAACGACCGGTATTCTTCAGACTGGTAACCGCTGCCGCGCCGGTGCCGCCGGTGTTGCCGGCTACGTTGATCACATCCGCACCGGCTTTAGCCACACCGACTGCGATAGTGCCTATGCCTTCTGAGGATACCAGCTTAACGACCACCCGGACGCGTGCGGCTTTAGCGTCGTGTATTAATTGCCCTAAGTCTTCAATAGAGTAGGTATCATGATGCGGCGGTGGGCTGACCAGCTCAACTTTAGGAGTGCCGCCGCGTAAGGCGGCAATTTCGACTGATACTTTGGCAGCCGGTAACTGGCCGCCTTCGCCGGGTTTAGCCCCCTGACCGATTTTAATTTCAATTTCTTCAAGATTAGGGTCGGCCAGATAACCGGCCCAAACACCAAAACGACCGGAAGCGAATTGTTTGATTTTGCTGGAGCGGATGGTGCCGAACCGGCTGGAATGCTCGCCGCCTTCCCCGGAATTGCTCATTGCCCCGGCAATATTAGTGCCTTGCGCCACTGCTTCGTGAGCTTCAGCCAGCAAGGCGCCATGACTCATTGCCCCGGAAGCAAAACAGGGGGTAATTTGGTGAGCCGGTTGTACCAGGCTCAAATCCAGGCGGTCACAGGTGCTGCGCAAATTGCTCAGATAGCCGTATATTAGGCTGTCAGAGTTGCTGGTTTGCAAGTTTAGGCCATTTGCGTTGAGGCTTACGCTAAAGTCCTGAGCAGCGAAGCGACCTTGCAGATGTTCGGCCAGCGCGGTCAGCCGGGCATTGCTGTTGTTTGCGGTGAATTCAATCGCAAATTGCAGTTCGCTAGGGTGACTGACGGTGAGGCCACGTACCAAAAAGTTGAGATTGCCTAACAAGTTTTGGCTGCCCAGTAAACGATCAAAATCGGCTTTGTGGTCAGCGGCACTGATGTCAACCGGAAAAGCCATCACATCGCGTAAGGCCGCCGGGCGTTTACTGCGCTCTAGGCTAAGATTATGCGAAAAACTGCGATAAGCCGGGGTGATGCCGAAAGTGTCGATTTGCGCTGGACTGCGTTTTTCATAACCAAAATCCAGATAAGCCGTGTCTTCTGCTACAGCGGCTTGTTGCTGCGGAATATAGAGTATCCCTTCATCGGTCATGTTGATGTATTCACGCACTGCTGTGTTGCCAAAGGTGTGCCCGGCACCTTCATTGCGTTCTTTAAACAGCCCCAGAAAAGGAATGTCGTTTTCATCGTTAACCGACAAGGCTTTGTGATGCCATTCAGTGGCACTGGCGGCAATATCGGTATAACGCACCCCGCCTACCGAAGCGTGGATATTGGGGAAGTAGGGTTGTAGTTGCGGTTCGTCGGTGTCCAGATAATTGGATTCAAAAAACTCGCCGCCGATATAGCTTTCCACGGTGCAAAGGCCGAATTTGCCCATGGTTTTCATCAGCGATTTTTCTACGCCTTTTTGATAATGATATAAGGCGGTTTGTCGGTCTTGATTGTCGGCATACTCGGTCAGCACCCGGTTATGGACGCTTAATGGACAAATTGCCGATGCACCGAAGCCTAAGATGGTGGCAATATCGTGCGGGCTGACGGCCTGACCGGTTTCCAAAATCAATGAAGAATTAAAGCGCAAGCCTTGTTTGACCAGTTGCTGATTGGCGGCAGCCACCATCAGCAGGGCAGGGATGGCCGCCCGATCTGCTCGAATATTGGTGTCACTGAGGATGATAATGCCGGTATTGCTGCGGGCCGCGTCTTCCACCTGCCGACTGACATCCTGCACTGCTTGTAATAAAGCTTGCTGGTTTTGCTCGGCATCAGCAAAATTTGGACTGTACAACATATCCAGCGTCAGGGTTTTAAGTTGGCTTTGCCGACGAATTTGTTCCAGCTGGGTGCGTTGCAATATCGGTGACTCCAGCATCAATTGCTTGCTGTTGCCTGCCGAAAAAGTCGGTTTAGCGCCCAGCGCCACTCGTAGTGTCATGCCGTCGCTTTCCCGCAGGGAATCCAGCGGCGGATTGGTGACTTGGGCAAAGCGTTGGCTGAAGTACCGGAACATGCCGCCTTCGCTGGCATTCAGCGCGTTGGGAGTTAACCCATAGCCCATAGCCGAGACTTTTTCCAAGCCGGTTTGTAAGATAGGGTCCAGCAGAAATTTAAAGCTTTCCTGATTTAAGGAGTAAGCCGTATGGCGCTGGTTAACATTGAGCGGATGATCGTTATTGATTTCAGAAAATTCCACCTTAGGCAAGTCTTTAATATCGATACGGCTTTGCAGCAGCAGAGTTTTGTAATCTTTTTCCTTGGCCAGTCGCTCCATTACTTGCAGGCTGTTATAAGATTCGCCGGTGTTATGGTCGAAATATAACATGCCGCCCGCTTCAATACGGCCACGGCGCAGCACTTGTTCCGGCGGGAAATCGATTTGCCCGGCTTCCGACATGACGACCAGATATTCGGCAGTTTCCACAGAACGCAAAGGACGTAAGCCCAGTCTATCCAGACGGGCACCAACCCGAATGCCGTCATTAAACACCAGCGCGGCCGGGCCGTCGTTCTTCTCTTCGTATAGGCTGAAATACTCCAGCATGGCCCTGACATCTTCGGATAAAGTGGGGTCGTTTTCCCAGGCCGGCGGCATCATTGCTAAAATAGCGGTAACAATGTCCAGACCGTCTTCGTTGATGCGGCGGGTGAGGGTTTGATCCAGACGGCTGGAATCTGACTGGCCGCGCGGGAAGATCACATGCTTGTTGTTTTGCCGGGCGATAGCGTTTTCGCTGAGACGATTTTTCTTGTCGGTGTTCAATTCGCCGTTGTGCGCCATATACCGGAAAGGCTGGGCCATCATCGTCGCCGGCGCGGTGTTGGTGGAAAAACGAGTATGGAAAAACAGCGTGTTGATTTCGTGATCTTTATCATATAAATCAATAAAGTACGGAATAACCTCAAAGGAGTTTAGCCGTCCTTTGTAAACCTGAGTGCGAGAACTCATGGATAAAGGATAAAAACCTTGCAGCTCGCTACGGCTAAAGCCATCCACTTCTATAGTCAGCAGTGCGGCTTGGATATGGGTTTCAAATTCGGCATGGCTGGCATTTGCCAAAGCCGGCGGCCGGCCAAAAATCACCTGTTTGATAGGTAATTGCGCTTTGCGGGCAGCGGCATTGATGGTGGTGACGTCAACCGGCACATCCCGCCAAGTAATGATAGGCAGCTGATATTCATTAAAGTGGTCTTCCACCAGCTTTCTGGCTGCGGTATCGTAGCTGACGTGATTTTCTGGAAAAAAGAAGTTCGCTACGCCAAATTGCCCCAGCGCTAACTCAGCATTACCGGTAATCTTGCGGAAAAAGCTTAAAGACAGATCTATATTAACGCCCGCGCCATCGCCTATACCTTCTGAGCTCATCCCGCCACGATGCGGAATGGTGCAAAGCGCCTCATGGGATTTAAGCAAAAGGTCGTGCGTTTGTCGGCCGTCTTTGCGGGTGATAAATCCAACGCCGCAGCTATCCTGAGATAAGCCGGCGTCGTAAAGTGTTACAGTCGTGTTGTTTTTCTGGGCGTAATTTATCATGGCTATCCAGATCCTGTCATGCCGGTTCAATACGTTATCCGGTATCTTCCTTACCGATAACGCTGTTTATGGTCTTTCTGTCTGCTGCGTGTTAGAGTCACCCTTAAGTAACGCGAAACGAGCATGTTTAATTGCTTTTCAGTTAGTGAAACCTGTCAATTATATCATGCGGATACCATTCTGTCATTTTGCAAAGCATGAGACAACAGCGAGTCGCTAGTTTAAACCCTAAATCCGCTTAAGGAGCACAAAAAATAGCAAGTAAGCATTTTGTGCGGTTTTTAAAGAATTAAAAATCAAACTCATCGCTTAACTTATGGTAGACACGCAGTTGGTGTTGATCACATACTTACCAATAACGGTAACATTTTTCTATCAACTTTGAGCGAAAGATTATAATTTTAAGTCAGTCCCAACCGGGGCTTTTTTGGGCTGCATAACGAAACGGTAAAGCGTATGAAAGAAGAATTTGATGTGGTGATAGTCGGCGGCGGCATGGTGGGGGCAGCGGTAGCCGCTTGTCTTGGCGGCAGCGAGTTACGGGTGGCGGTGATTGAAGCACAGGCGCCGCAGGCTTTTGCCGACGACCAACCGCATGATTTGCGGGTGTCGGCGCTGAGCATAGCCTCAAAAAATATTCTGGAAGCGGTGGGCGCCTGGCAGGGCGTGATTTCACGGCGCTGCTGCCCGTTTCGGCGGATGCGGGTATGGGAGAGCGTTGGCGACACTACTTTTAATAGTGGTGATATTAGCCGGCAAGAACTAGGGTATATCGTCGAAAACCGGATAACCCAGTTGGCGCTGCTGGAATCTTTAAGCCGTTTCGATAATATTGAACTATTGATGCCGCAAACCATTACGCGTATCGATTATAACGGCGTCAACGCGCAGTTGTTGCTGGATGATGGTCGTGAACTGCAAGCCAAGCTGCTGGTCGCGGCGGATGGCGGTCAGTCACGCGTTAGGCGTAAGGTAGGTCTTGGCGTGACCAGCTGGGATTACGATCAGCAGGCACTGGTGATCTATATTGAAACCGGCGATGATCAGCAGGATATTACCTGGCAACGCTTTGTGCCTAGCGGCCCGCAAGCCTTTTTACCGTTAACCGGTCATTACGGTTCCATCGTCTGGTATAACTCAGCCGATGAAGTACGGCGCTTGCAGGCGCTGCCGCCGCAGCAGTTGCAGGCGGAATTGGCGGCTACTTTCCCTGATTGCCTGGGTGAAGTTAAACAGGTATTGGGGGTGGTCAGCTTCCCGCTTAAACGACAACATGCCCAGCATTATGTCAAGCAAGGCGTGGCGCTGGTGGGTGATGCGGCGCATATGATCAATCCTTTGGCCGGGCAGGGCGTCAATATCGGTCTGCTGGATGCGGCAGCATTAGCCGAAGTAGTGGTGCAGGCACATAAAAACGGCAAAAATATCGGCGACTTAAGCGTATTGCAGCGTTATGAAAGTCAGCGTCGTAACGAAAACCTGAAAATGATGACCTTAATGGATGTTTTCTATCGCGCCTTCAGCAACGATATATTGCCATTAAAAGTGCTGCGCAACTTTGGTTTGGGCTTTACACAACGCATTTCGCCGTTGCGCAATAAATTAATGAAAGCCGCCATGGGGCTGGAAGGGCGCTTGCCTAAGCTGGCCAGGGGCGAGGGGCTGGGTTATTAAGCCTTAGAACAAAACATGTACTTTGCCGATAACAGCCTCGTAAGGTGTGATGTGCCAACCAACGGGCGGCGCAGTGCGACTGGCATGGTAGTTAGCCAGCTGGTGAAAGTCCAGCCATTGCCCTGTGAGAAGGGAAAATGTAGGTGAAGGCAAGGGTGTCCAAAGAAACTCTGTATTGCTACCCAAGGGGGAAGCGCGGTAATAGAGAGCCAATGCGGAATCTGAAGGAAGCCTTAGCCAAATTGGTCACCTAAACGAAAGTGAACCTTCGTCAGGCGGAAACAGTGGGTAAGGTGCCTGTAACCACCAAAGCCCGATATTCTCACCGTCAGCTGTTGACGTAATGAAGGTAGGTGGATCAAGAAAAGGGTGACTACCTTACCCAGTGAAGAGCCGTTGATTTGGGTCGGTGTAACTGCGACACCTTAAGCCCTAAGCACTGCCGCAATGCAGATGTGATGAGTCAAGGGTTTACAGATGAAGCCGTAGTAGTCGTAAAAGTCGATGCCGATGATTTCATGGTGACATGGATGAGGGTAAAACATCGAAACAGTGACAGGAGGTTGGAGGCGAAGGGTGGAACACGGAAGCGGTGAAGGCCGTTAATTAAAGACTGGAGGATTGAGATTAGCCAAATAGGAGCCAGTGGATACTCACGACGTAAACAGGGAGCGAATCACGGGTGCAAATTGCTGAAAATCTTCTACAAATAAGAGTGAAATAAACGACATGAACCCACGCATTGAGAAAGAGAGTCTCTTCGAAGACCTGTGCTACTTATCGTATCTGAGAGTAGGGTTTTACGATGTCAAAGAGAATAAAGGCAAACCCGGTATAGACGGAGTGAGCCTACAAGACTTTGAGTATCGATTAGAAGAAGAGCTAAGTCGATTACAGCAGGAGCTGCTGAACTGGACTTACAAACCATCGTCGGTACGGCGAGTAGAAATACCCAAGCCTAATGGAGGGGTACGCTTACTCGGTATACCAACGGTACGTGACCGAGTGGTGCAAACGGCACTAAAGCTACTGTTAGAACCGATCTTTGAACCGCATTTCTCACCGAACAGTTATGGATTTCGTCCTGGACGTAGCCCACACCAAGCGGTGCAAGCGGCGCAAAGCATCATTAACAGTGGAAAGCCGTATGTGGTGGATATTGATTTATCGAAATTCTTTGATCGTATCCACCATGATCGATTGATAACTCGAATGGGACAACGAATCACCGATAAGCGGATACTGCGTTTAGTGGGTCTTATGCTGAGAAGTGGCATTATGATAAACGGCGTAGTGATTCGGAGCGAAGAAGGAACGATGCAGGGAGGGCCACTAAGCCCGTTACTGAGTAACATTGTTCTGGACGAACTGGATAAGGAGCTGGAAAAGCGCGACCTGGAGTTTTGCAGGTTCGCCGATGACTGCAACATTTTTGTGAAATCGCAAAAAGCGGCGGAACGAGTCATGGAGAGCATCAGCCAGTTCATAGAAGGTAAGCTAAAGCTAGTGGTGAATCGAGAGAAAAGCCAAGTGGCGAGGTCGGAAAGGGTAAAGTTTTTGGGCTTTACGATAGTTGACGGAACGATAGCTGTAGCCCGTAAAGCCCTGAAAACAGCCCTGGAGAAAGTCAAAGCCCTAACGCCACGAGGCACCAATAAGGATATAGAAACCACCCTGAAAACGGTGAACCAATGGTATGTTGGCTGGGCTAATTATTTTAGTCTGAGCCACTATCCGGCGCAACTTGCCAGTATAGAAGCACATATTCGACGGCGACTGAGGTCTAGGTTGGTTGATCAGCAGAAACGGAGAAAGAATCTGGTTCAAACGCTGGTTAAGAGAGGGGTATCAAGAAAGGTTGCGGCCAAAACCGTATTTTCCAACCGTAAAAGATGGGCGCTTAGCAAAACCTATGCTATGTCCAAGGCCTACCCGAACGAGTGGTTTAAACGGAAAGGGCAAATCATACGGTCTGACCAGAAAGAAGCGCATTGGTTTGATGTATCTAAATGGGTGTATCTTGCGTGATGAGCCGTGTACGGACCCGTACGCACGGTTCTGTGGGCAGACGGAGGCTGCGGCCTCCTCTGACCCGATTCAATC
>Ga0316222_1003144_pt1 | contig 16532 bp, 13 predicted proteins | sample TBH18011metaG_FD_206008 | JGI IMG/M metagenome (GOLD analysis project Ga0316222, IMG submission 206008) | Freshwater microbial communities from Trout Bog Lake, Wisconsin, USA - TBH18011 | ecosystem: Environmental > Aquatic > Freshwater > Lake > Hypolimnion/Profundal zone | place: USA: Wisconsin...
ATCACCAGGCCGCAGACCGCGCCCTTGGCCACCAGCGGAACACACACGAATTCGGCGGGAAAGGTGGTGCCGTCGCGCCGCGCCAGAACAGCCTCGCCTTTGATCGGCGGCGCCGTCGGGACCTGGGCCAAGGTTTGCGTTAATGGGCGGGCGGCCTCCTCGCCCGGAGAGAACAGCACGTCGCCAGGGCGACCGACCAGATCGCGCTCGCCGCACCCGATCATCGTCAGCGCCGCGTGGTTGACGAAGGTGACCCGGCCTTGGCCATCCATGCCACAGACCCCCTCGCCCACCGCCTCAAGGATCAGCCGCGTCTTTTCCAACGAGGATTGAAGCTCCAGCGCCGCGCGCTGACGTATCAAGGCGCCCCCGATCAACCCGGCAACGCCCAGCAGAACCTCCAGGGTGTGGGACGGCGGCGGGCGCAGGCCTTCATAGCCGATCAACAGCACCGCCTCGATGGCCCCTTGGACGCCGACCGGAAACGCCACGTAGGTGACGGGAGTGGCCGGATCGCCGCCGGTCTCCATGGCCATGAACCCGGTTTCCAGCACCTGAGCGACGGCCTCGCTCGCTGCCTTGTGATCGGTGGGAGCAGCGACGTCGGGCACGCCCCGGCACAGGCGCACCAGATCGGGCGCAAAAATGGCGCCGACGACCTGGATGCTTTCGGCCACGACATCGGCCGTGGCCAACATGGCGGCAAAATACTGCGCCGCCCGGACGAAGCCCTGGTTGCAGAAGTCTCGGTCGAAGCGGTCAGGCGGCTGGGACAGCATGATTCCAGTCAGGACGATGGACGGAGATAGAGGTGCTCGAAAAACAGGTCGGCGAAGTCCCCATCCAGGGACAGGTTGATCAATTTCACGTCGGGCCGAACGCGATCAAGCGCGCGCTGGGCCCGATCGGACAGCAATAGGTCGATGGCGCCATGCAAGGCGGTGTTGCCGGCCAGACGGATCCGCTCGGCCGGAACCTGCGGCAACAGGCCGATTCGCTGGGCGTTGGCAATGTCGAGATGTTCGCCGAAACTGCCGGCGACGTAGATCGCGGCGATCTTGCCGGGAGCGAGTCCGGCGCGCCGACACAGCACCTCGATACCCGCACCGATGGCCGCCTTGGCCTGCTGCAAGACGTCGATATCGGCCTTGCTCAAACTGAAATCAGCCCCATCGACTGGGATGGCCAGCGGCTCGCGTAGCGGCCGGCCGCGCTCGTCGATTTCCCCCGTCTCGCGCAGGATGGCCAGCGCATCGACCAGGCCGGAACCGCAGATGCCGGTGGCCGGAGCGGCATCGATGACCTCGCCCCGCCAGGCGCCGTCGCAGCCCCGCGCCAGATGGCGAACGGCGCCCGGCTCGGCCGGCAGGCCGCAGCCGATGCCAGTCCCCTCGAAGGCGGGGCCGCCAGCCGCCGCCGTCACCCACAGCCGCGCCCCGTCCCACAGGGCGATTTCGGTATTGGTGCCGAAATCCACCAGCAGCTCCGGATCGGTGGCATCGGTCATGCGGCAATGGATGATGCCGGCCAATAGATCCGATCCAATGAAACCGCCGATTGGCGCCACCGCGCCAATATCGACCTCGGCGCCCAACGTCCACGCCCGCGCCAGCGAGTCCACATCGTCCAGCCCACAATCGAACGGCGCCGTCCATTGAACCGGGTCGAGCAGTTCCTCGGCCGGCCGTCCCGCCAGCAGCGCCAGCATGGCGGTATTGCCGACCACCCTTACGGATTTGACGCTGGGCAGAGCGATGCCCTCGCGACGCGAGAGGTTCATCACAGCGGCGCCGATGGCCTCGATGGCCAGATGCTGTAACCGAGCCGCGATCTCTGGCGAGCGGGCGGCGGCGCGGAGACGGCCGATCACGTCGGCGCCCTGGCCCGCCTGCGGATTCGGTCCCGTCCGCACAGCGATGCGGCGCCCATTGGCCCGATCGCAGATCGCCACCGTAATGTGAGTGGTGCCAAGATCGACAGCCACGCCCAGGCGCGCATCGCCCTCGGCTTCGGCGGCGTTCAACGGATAGGAGGCGCTATAGGTCGGCAGGGTGGGCGTGCGCCAGGGCGACGGCCGTGCCTGCCGCAACACAGTCACATCCATGTCGCCGGTGGGAATGATCTGGCAAGCCAGCCGGGTCTTATCGGCCGCGACCTCGTCCCCGAGATGCAGCAATTCGGCGGTGGTGGGAGACCCGGCCGCCCCGGCATCAATGCGAACCCGGCACAAACCACAGGCGCCAATGCCCGAACAGGCCGAGTGAACCGGCACACTGGTACGGTCGAGAATTTCGCGCAAGCTGGGGCCGGGCATATAGCCGATCCGGCGTACCGCCTCGTCGCCCTCGCCGCGTAGCCGCACCCCGATGTGATAGGCCTCTTCTCCACTGGCATTCCCACGGCTCGCGCCCCATTCGGTCGCCGCCCGCACCAGCGCGGCGACATTGGCTTCGCTCGCCTCGGGGGGGATTTCGCAGCCCGAGGACAGGATGAAGCCGCCGCGGCGTTCGAACAGCCCCAGCAGGCGCCGCGCCTCGGTCTCGATCTCCGCTGGCATGTCGGTTACGAAAGCGAGCGATTTGATATTGCCATCCAGGCACAGATCGTTATCGCCCATGATGGACAGCAGCCGCTCGGGATCGATGCAATAATCGAAATTGCCAATATCGGCACCCAGCCCCCGATAGCTTGGCAAGATGGCCTGGCAGCGGCCGGCGATGTGCAGCCAATTGACCTCGGCGCCGGCCCGCTTAAAGGCGGCGAACAGCTGGGCCAGGCGGGGGCCGATCATCTCGCGGAACAACCCCGCCGGCACCACTTCGGGGCAACCGGCCGGTTCGAACACCATCACCACATGCGCCCCCGCCTCCAACTGAGCCAGACCGAAAGCCTCGGCGACGCGGGTGGTGTGGTCGAGCAGACGCAGGAAATGATCGGGATCATCGGCGGCAAGAAATAACGCCCGCTCCATGCCAAGGAATTGCACGGCCAAGGTCATCGGCCCCTGGACCAAGCCGACCACCACCGCATCGTCGCCGATTCCGGCGCGCAGCCGCCGCGTCATCTCCAATTGCATCGGCAGACGGCCGGCGCTCCTTGGGTCGGGGATCGGTAGCTGGTGGAAGTCGGCATCGGCTTGGTAGGGCGGCCGGCCGATGGCCGGATAGCAACCGGCATGGACCTGAACAGAGCCACCGATCGCTTCGGCCTCCAGCGTCAGGTCAAGCACCGCGAATACCGCGTCATAGCCGTAGCGCGCCTGGGCGGCGAGTTGGCACTCGGCAGCGACGGCGGCGGACGAGCGATAGTCCTCGATGGTGCGGCCGCACAGCACCGCCGCATGGGCGAAGACCTGGGCCACCACCGGCGGCCGGTCGGTGGGCTGGAAAGCGAGGGTACGCCGAAAGCGCTCAAGCGCGTCCATATCCGGTCTCGACCATGGAGTTGAGATAGGCGACGGCGTCAAAGGCGGTCTGACCGACGAAATCGACATTGAGATCGTCGGCATCGCATTGCTTGAGAGCGGCGCCGCCGGCCAGTACCCGCACCCCGCTCAGCCCCGCCGCATCCAGGGCCGGCCTCAAATCGCGCACCTGGGGAATGATGCTGGAAATCAGGCCGCTGACGCACACCGCCGCCGCGCCGCACTGCGCCACGGCGCGCACCACACTGGCCACCGACGCGTCCTTGCCACAATCGACCGCCCGAAAACGGCTCCCACCCAGCAGAATTTTAAGGATCGACTTGCCGATGTCGTGGATGTCACCCTCAAGCACCGCCACCACCACCACCGCCCGCGGCGCGGGCAAATCGGTATCCTCGGGAAACAGCCGGTGAATCACCGCCACCACCGCGCGCCCTGCCAGCATAATTTCCAGGAGATTGAACTGCTCGGCGGTGCATTTCTTGTCGAGGGCGGTCATCGCGCGCTCGATGCCGCCAGTGACAATGTCGAGGGAACTCATCCCCTCCCTGACCAGAGCATCGACGATCACCAGGGAAAGGTCGCGCTCGCCTTCGGTCAACGCCTGAACCAGGGATTCCAGATCGAATGGCATGGGTCCCACCCCCAGGTTGACCATCCAAGACCACTACAAAAGTATGTCATCTCAGCACCAACGCACAACCGCGCACGACGCATGGCCTCCCCGCGCCGTCGCCGGCTCCGGCCGGGTGACCGCCTTGGCAACGTCTTTACGGCAAAGGGTCTGGAGTTTCGGAGCGACAGCATCCATATATGGGGGGCCAAGGCCATTTCTCGCCAAGGCGGGGGAATATCAGCGAGGAGCATCGGCCATGCCGTCCACCGTGAAGTCGCGCATTTACACCCTTGTCGCCGTCGGCGCGGTGGGCCTTATCGCGGTGGCGATCATCGCTTCGGTGTCGCTGCGCCAAAGCATGCTGAACGACAAGATCGACTTCACCCGCCACATGGTGGAATCGGTGCGCGACATCGCCAAGGTGTTCGACGAAAAGGCCAAGACCGGCGAGATGACCCCGGCGGCGGCCCAGGACGCGGCGAAGGCCGCGATCCGCGGCATGCATTACGGCGATGACGGCTACTTCTTCGTCTACGATTACAACGGCACCAACATCGTGCATGGCGTGAAATCGGATCGCGAGGGCAAGAACTTCCTCGATTCCAAGGATGATCATGGCCACGCCTATATCGCCGATTTGATCGCCACCGGCCGCGCCGGCAGCGGCTATGTCACCTATTACTTCGGCAAGCCCGGTGCCACCGGCACCTTTCTTAAGGTGTCCTCGGCGGTGGTCTACGAGCCGTGGGGCTGGGTGGTAGGGACGGGGGTCTATGTCGATGACATTGATGCCGAATTCACCAATCTCGCGCTCAAGCTCGGGCTGATCGCGCTGCTGGTGCTGGCGGCAACGGTGGTGATCGCTTGGCGGGTGGGCGGCTCGATCGGCACCAACATGGCCAATCTGCGTTCCAAGATGGGGAAGATGGCCGATGGCGATCTGGAAATCGCCATCCCCGAGGCCGACCGCAACGATGAAATCGGCGGCATGGCCAAGGCCATGGAGACCTTCCGCGCCAAGTTGGTCAAAGGGCGCCAGTTGGACGAGTTACAAAAGCAGCAGCAGGAGGAGATCGAAAAGGCTGGCCAGGCCCAGGGGCGCCTGATCGAGGAATTCAACTCCAAGATCGTCGAGGTGATCGGCACGGTGATCGCTTCGGCCGGGCAGCTTGAGGGCAACGCCCAGACCATGACCCACATCTCCGACGAGACCGGCCAGCGCACCGCCGCAGTGGCAGCGGCGAGCGAGGAGGCGGCCGCCAACGTCCAGACCGTGGCCGCCGCGTCCGAAGAACTGGCGGCGTCGAGCCGCGAGATCGCCTCCCAGGTCGAGCGCGCCAGCACCATCGCTCAGAACGCGGCGAGCGAAGCGGCTACCACCGACCAATTGGTGCGCGGACTGGCCGAGGCCGCCACTAAGATCGGCGACGTGGTGAAGCTGATCAACGACATCGCCAGCCAGACCAACCTGTTGGCCTTGAACGCCACCATCGAAGCGGCGCGGGCCGGTGAGGCCGGCAAGGGCTTCGCGGTGGTCGCCAACGAGGTCAAGCATCTGGCCAACCAGACCGGCAAGGCGACCGAAGAGATCGGCGCCCAGATTGCCTCGGTCCAGCAGCAGACCGAACAGGCGGTCCGAGCGATCAACGGCATCGCCGCGACCATTCGCGAGATGGACGAGGTCTCAGGCGCCATCGCCAACGCCGTCGAGGAACAGGGCTTGGCCACCCAGGAAATCACCCGCAACATCCAAGAGGCCCATACCGGCACCGCCGAGGTGGCCCGCAATGTGGTGGAAGTCAGCAACGGGGCCAGGGAAAGCAGCCACGCCGCCGAGGCGGTGTTCCACGCCTCCCGCGAGCTGAGCCGCGAGGCCGAGGCGATGCGGGCGGTGGCCGACGATTTCCTGATCCGCTTGCAAAGCGGCGGCGCCACCCTGGAATGGGGTGCTGCTTGGCTGACCGGCCATCCGGTGATCGACGCCGATCACAAGATGCTGGTTCAGTACGTCAACGACCTCAGCCACGCCATGCATGCCGGCGAGGGCCGCAGCGTCGCCGCCGACATCCTGGCCAAGCTGGTGCAATACACCCGCGACCACTTCGCCCGCGAAGAGGTCATCTGGAAGGAAGGTGGCCTAGCCACCTTGCCCCAGCACCTGCAAACCCATACCAGCCTAGTGAGCAAGGTCGAGGCGTTCCAGAGTGAATTCCTGGCCGGCAAGGCCACCTTGACCGCCGATTTGATGTCATTCCTGCGCGAGTGGCTGATCAACCACGTCTTCAAGACCGACAAGGCGGGGGTGAAGGAGATTCAGTCCCGCGCCTGATCGGCTCAGGTTGGGCCGACCGGCGGGCGCTTGGCCGGGAACGAGGTGCGCGCCAGGGCGGCGATCACCTTGACCGGGGTGCCTTGGTCGATGCCGGCGGCGCGGGCGCGGGCGATCAGCTTGGCCATTACCTCGACCCGGCCGGGATTGCCGAAGGTCTCGCCGAAAACGGTATCGCCGAGGGCGGCATTGGCCGAGATCAGCAGCACCGCCAACTGATCCACCCGCATACCCAATTCGCCCACCAGCATCTTGGCCGGAATACCACCCACCATCGACAGCACCTGGGCGATATGGACCATGGCGCCCGCATCAGGCAGCACCTCTCGCACCGCCGGATCAAGCAGCGCGGCGGTAAAGGCCGCCGGCTTCAGACGGCGACCGTCGGCGGTCAGCACATCCTCAATGCGCGCCCGCTGGTCGGCCTGCCCTCGGTCGCCCGACAGACGCGGCAGCGGCGGCGGCGAGAAGGGCGACACGCCGGGGGTATCGGCCTTGCCGACAACCGGGCCAGCCGCCTGTGGTGCAGCGGCGGGAGAATCGGGCGGCGCCAATAACGGCCTGACTTCCACCGGGGTCGGAACCGGCAGGTTGTGGGGGTTCTCCTTCAGGGCGCGGATATCGTCCACCACATGGTAATCGAGGATGCGCGGCCCCAGCCGGCGCACCAGTTGCGGCGACAGGGTCGCGTATTCCGGTACCAGTGGCACCTGCCAATCGTGACGCAGATTGTCCTGGAAGGCGTCATAAAGAAGGCGGCCCCGGCTCTTGGGCGGCGCGACCCGCTTGGGGTGCGACACCAGCGACATCAGCCGGCTGAACAGCGAGGCCTCGGCCGCCTTGGCCTGCCGCCCCCGCAGAGGCCGGCTGTTGCCGTCAAGGCTGCGGCGGAAATGGCGCTTGGCCGCAGTGCGCACCACCATCGCCACCACGTCCTCAAGCGTACGGCCGCATTTGAGCACCTCGTCGGCGGTCTTGACCGGAACCTTGTGCTGATTGACCAGCAGATGACGGAAGCGCTCGGGGTTGTCGCGGAAGGCGGTGAAGCAACGCTCCAACAGGGCGACGTCATCGAAGATGACTTCCAGCACCCGCCGACGGGGAATGTCGCGGACCTCTGGTACCAATTGCGCCAGCACATCGGCCACCGCCCCTTCGAGGGCGGCGTTGATCTGCTGGACGATCTCGGACTTGGCCCCGGTCGGCTTGCCCATCGGCGTCCTCCTCGGTCAATGATTAGCGGAGGATCATGTCGGGCGCAATCGCTACCGCAAGATCAGCCCCTCATTGACCGGGAGGCGCCCATTCAATTCCGCGCGGTGCGGAACTTGGTCCAGGCCCTTGTGCGGGTGCGGTCAAAGTCGCGAGACGCTGGAGGCAGGGCGGCGAACAGCTTGGCCTTGACCTCGGGCGGCGGATAGATCACCGGATCGCTGGCGATGGCCGGGCTGACGAAGGCCAGCGAAGCCGGCACAGCGTTGGCGTAGCCGGTGGTGTTGGTAATGTCGGCGATGATATCGGGGCGCAGGATGAAGTTGATGAAGGCCAGCGCCGCCTCGGGGTGGGGGGCGTCGGCCGGAATGGCCATGACGTCGATATTGACCAGCGCCCCCTCCTTGGGGATGACGATGGCGATGTTCTGCTTCTTTTTGGCCTCGGCGGCGCGGGCGCGCGACTGGACCAGATCGCCGACATAGCCCTGGGCGACACAGATATCGCCGGCGGCCAAATCGGCGCGGTACTTCTCGCTGTTGAGATAGCGGAAATTGGACCTGAGCGGCATCAGGGCGACGATGGCCGCGTCCAACTCGCCGCTGTTCTGGACCAAGGGATCGTGACCGAGATAGGCCAGCATGGCCGGAATAACCTCGGTGGGGGCATCGAGCAGGGTGGCGCCACAGGATTTCAGCTTGGACACCACCGCCGGATCGAACAGCATCCGCCAGGAATCCTTGGGCGCATCGGGGGCCAGACGGGCAACCGCATCGACGTTATAGCCGATGCCGGTGGCCGCCATCATGTAGGGCAGGCCATGGGGGCCACCGGGATCGACCTTGGCCAAGCTGGCCGTCACCGCCGGATCGACGCCCTTGGCATTGGGGATCTTGGACAAATCCAACGGGCGGTAGATGCCGGCCTTGACCTGCTGGGCGAAGAACGGCGAGGCCGAGGGGAACACCACGTCATAGCCCGAGCGCCCGGTCATCAGCTTGGCGTCAAGCGTCTCATTGTCGCCATAGGTGTCGTACTTGACCTTGATGCCGGTTGCGGCGGTGAACTTCTCCAGCGTGTCCTTGGCGATATAGTCGGACCAATTGTAGACATTCAGCACCAAATCCTCGGCCCGAGCCGGGATTCCGGTCGCGATCACGGCCACCACCGTGGCGACGGACAAGATCCAGCGGAAACGCATTGGCAATCCCCCCTATCGGCGATGGGGAAATATTCGACTTCCCGAGCCCCCGAGTCAACCAGCCGACTGTAACCCTCCGTTTCAGCGGCGTGATATCGAAACGACGAATGTTGCATTGTCGTCGCTATTAGACGACATTGGCCCGGAGTGTGACTCAGTCCTTACTTCACGGTCGCTGCAATGGGAATTTCTGCCCTCCTTGTTCTCGGTCTGGCGGCGGGCGTCGTGTTGGTCGTCGGCGGCGGGCTGATGATGTACATGTCGAACCTTGTCCGCAGCGCCTACGAAATCAAGGTGCAGATCAACAACGACGTGGACGAGCGCCTGGGCAAAATGGCCGAGGACCTCGACAAAAAATCCCGTTGGATCAAGCGCGACCTGCTGGAGGAACTGGACAAGATCAAGGTGGCCTTCGCCACCGACAACGCCTCCAAGGTCAGCGCCCTGTCCGAGCCTCTGCTCAAAAAGGTCGAGGGGGTCGAGCAAATGCTGCGCGACGAGCGGACGGAGTGGATGAAGGCGGTGGAAGCCGACCGCCAGAGCATCGCCGCGCTGGAGAACAAGGTCAAACTGATGCGCCGCGACATAAAGCGGGTGGAAGAACGGGTGGGATTGAGTTCCGCCCCAACGCCAAGTGGCGATGATTCCGCCCCGTCGCTTTCCGCAGAACCAAAACTGATGGGCGCCATTCCAGGGGCGGCGGCGACGCCCCGGCCACCACCGACCGGACCGCAATCGGTTCGCGACTTCCTACCGGATTTGGCCTAGAAATAAAGCCTATTCCCAGTTGTCATCCCGACAGAGCAAAGCGAAGAGGGATCTTTCACGCGAGAACGTCTGGCATCGGTGCGTGAAATATCCCTCTCTACGCTCGGGATGACAGCCTATTACTCCCTACGCCTTGTAGCGCAGGTCGATTTCGTCAACGGTTTCCTTGAGCACGGCACGAACCTGCTCGACGTCGCAGCCCATCAACGCGGCATCCTCCAGCAAATCGAGGGCCTGCGCGCGGAATTCCGCCAGGTTCTGCTCCAAAACCTTGAGCTTCTCGCTGCACGAAACAGGCGCTCCGTCCGGAGCCCGCCAAACCGCCTTCGCCCGCCTAGTCATTGCCTCGCCACCGAATTGTCATGCTGCGATTTTGCCGCCCCGCCCCGCTCAATACAAGTGCTGGCCGCCGGTGATGAACACCTCGGTGCCGGTGACGTAGCCGAAATCGTCGCCGCACAGGCGAAAGATGGTGCCGGCGACGTCCTCGGGCGTGCCCATGCGATCAAGGGGAATACGCGGCACCAGCGCCTCGTATTCGGCCGAGATCATCTCGGTGCGGATTTCACCCGGCGCCACCGCGTTGACCCGCACTCCCAATTGGGCCAACTCCACCGCCATCTCGCGGGTCAGTCCGGACAGTGCCGCCTTGGAGGTCGAATAGGCCGAACCGGCGAAGGGGTGGACGAAATGGCCGGCGATTGAGGTGACGTTGACAATCGCCCCCTTGCCGCGATGCAGCGCCCCGGCGAAGCCCCGCGCCAGCCGGAGCGGCGTGAAGAAGTTCAGTTCGAACACATCACGCCAGCCATCGATCGAGCCGTTGAGTACCCCCAGCCGTTCGCGGTAGGGGGTCTTGGGACTGACCCCGGCATTGTTAATCAAGGCATGGAGCGGCTGGTCACCCAACAGAGCGTTGACCTCGTCGATGAAGCGGCCGGTGCTGACCGGATCGAACAGATCGGTGACGATGTGGGTGGCCCAGCCCGGCACCAGCCGGCATTGCGGCGGCACGTCGGCGCGGGCGCAGGTGATGACGCGCCAGCCCTCGGCCAGAAAGCGCCGAGCGGTGGCGTGACCGATGCCCCGGCTGGCGCCGGTGATGACAACCGTTTTCGGAGGGGATTCGGTCATCAGCGCAATCCTTCCGGCGGCAGCATCAACTCGCCCGCTGCGCCACTGGCCTCCAGGCGGGCGGCCAAGGGCGCGGCGACGCGGGCCAGGCGCAGCAAAGCGCGCATGCCCGAGGCGTCACCTGACGAGGCCAACTCCGCCAGCATTTGCCAGGGCGCCTTAGGCCGGGGGAAATCGACCAAATCGACCGCTTCGCCCGCCCTCACCCCAGCCAGGCCGCGCGCTTCGGCCAAGGCGGTATCGAAGCCCCCAAGCGCATCGACCAGCCCGCGCGCCTTGGCGTCAGCGCCGCTCCAGATGCGACCGCGGGCAACGGCATCGATCTGCTGGGGTGACAGCTTGCGAGCGGCCCCGGCCTTGGTGGTAAAATCCCCATAGATGGCGTCGAGCATGGAATTGACCCTCGCCCAGGCCTCGGGGGTGAAGGGCCGGTTGGCGCTCCACATGGTGGCGTTGTCGCCGCGATGCATCTCGTCCCAGGAAATGCCCAGCTTGGACCAGAAATCCTGGAGCACCATCTTGCCGGCGAACACCCCAATCGAGCCGGTGATGGTGCCTGGCTCGGCGACAATGCGATCGGCGGCCATGGCGATGAAATAGCCGCCCGAGGCGGCAAGGTTGCCCATCGACACCACCACCGGCTTACCGGCGGCGCGCGCGGCACCCACCGCATGCCAAACGGTGTCGGCGGCGACATACGAGCCGCCGGGGCTGTCGATGCGCAGCACGATCGCCCGCACCTTGTCATCCTCGGCCGCCTGGCGCAGGGCCTTGGCCATAGTGGCGGCGCCGATGCCCTGGTCGTCGGCGAAGGGCTGGTCCGAGCTGCCGCGATGGATGGTGCCGATGCCGGTGATTACCGCGATCTTGGCGCCCTGATGGAGATTGGTGGCGCGGGCGTATTCGGTCAGGTCGATCTCGCCGGTTTTGCCGGAACCGCCGCCGGCCGCCGCCAGGGCCGCCTCGCGATAGCCCAGCCGATCCACCAGGCCGGCCTTCAGCGCCTCGGCCGCCAGCAATGGCCCCTTCCCCACCAGATCGCGCACGGCCTCGACCGGCAGATGGCGCGAGGCGGCGATGCCCTCGGTGGTCTGGACCGTCCACGAATCCAGCAGCGCCCCCAGGTTCTCCTTGTGGGCGGCGGTAAACTTCTTCTCGGTGAACATGTCGATGGCCGACTTGTATTCGTAGCGGCCACCGAATTGCGGCTGGATACCGAGTAGGTCGAAGGTTCCCTTGAGGAACGGGCTTTCGGCGACGAAGCCGGTGAGGCCGACATCGCCCGAGGGCTGTAGCCAGACTTGGCCGAAGGCCGAGGCGAGGTAATAATCCAGGGTGCCATTGCCGAAATCGCCAATGGTCTCGGCGAACAGCACCGCCGGTTTGCCGGAGGCGCGGAAGCGCGCAATCGCGTCGCGCAATTCCTGGGCCCCGGCGATTCCCAGCTTGGCGGAGCCGGCGGTGGCGAACAAAGCCGTCACCCGGTCATCGACAGCGGCACGGTCAAGGGCGGCCACGGCGTCGCGCAGCAGGTAGCTTTTCTCGCCGGTCAGGCGGGCCAGCGGCGAGGCATCCGGGACCTGGCGGAACTCCCCCTCAAGATCGAGCGACAGCACCATCCGGCTCGGCAGGGACGGCGCGGCTTGGCCGTCGAAGCGAGCGGCGGCCCACCAGCCCAATCCCAGCGCACTGACGAACAACAGGCCAACCACGGCCAAAAAGGCGACGACGACCCGGCCCAGGCGGCGCATGAGGCTATCCCGATCGGTGGAGGCTCCCCCTGATGTAGCGGCCAGAACCCTGATGGTCAAGGAAGAGGCGTGAGGGGGCGTTGACGGCACCTGCCTCCGCCCCCTATCCTCCGCCCGCCCCCGTCCCTGGGGAAATCAAGAGTCCGCCGATGACCCGCCGTATCGCCCTGCTGTTCTGTCTGGTGGTGCTGGCCGCCCTGCCCGTCCAGGCCGGCGGACCATCGCCGCGTCTAGTGGCGATGGTGCCGATGCTGCCGCTATCGCCCGGCCCGCACCCCGACATTGAGGATCTGCTGCAGCGGCACTGGCGGGACTATTTCGAGGGAACCGGCGCCCACGCCTTCACCCTCGCCGAGGTGCGCGCCGGCCGTATCGATCTTGATGGCGACGGCGATGACGAGCTGGTGCTGATGATCGACCGCGCCGATTGGCAATCCGACGAAGGCAAGCCGCTGGTGGTGGCCACCTGGACCGAACGCCACTGGCTGCCGGTGGGTTGGGGCTGGGGCGACGAGGACCAGATATTCGTCACCGACGAGGTGATCGATGGCTGGCACACCCTGGATGCCGGCAAGTTCCTGATGCGCTGGACGCCCAAGGGCTATCGGCGGGACCCGAAGTAGGGTGCGATCAAGCCGAACAGGGGCCTTTGACGATGGCGGTGAAGACTGATCGCGACGTGAAACCGCCCCGGCGGGTCAAAGCAGCTTGCCCTCCGGCCAGAAGTCTGCGGCCATGATCTGGTCGAACGTCCACGGGCAGGCGACCGGAAAGGTCGCCTCGGTCAACCCCGTTTCGCGCTCGGCCTCAAGCATGGCATCGCCGTAGGCGTCAACAATCGCCTCCGGTAAGCGGCCATCGAGACTGGGATTGTCGCGGAGGTGACGCGCAAGCTGGCGGCGCTGCTCCTTCACGGTCAAGCGCCAGCTATTGCCGCGCAAGCCGGGCTGGAACTCCCACGTCAGCAAGTGCAGCAAGAGGACGGCCAGCCGGTTCACAAGCTCGCGCATTTCGCTGCGGCCCATGCTCTCGATCTCCTCGGCGATATGGTCGATGTCGGCGGCCGAAATCTGTCCGGCGCGAAGAAGCGCTGCTTGTTCGTTGGCCCATCCGTAAAAGTCACGGTCGTAAAGGCTGGGGTTGGGCATGGCGTAGCCTCCTGTCGGCACTGACTCGCTTTCCGCCGGAAACGTGGTTGACGCAAACACCGAGCGTCCAACGGGGGCTAGAACCGGCGGCCATCCAGCCCCCTTCGGGCGGTTCGCGGTGGTATCCGCCACCACTAGCCCAAGAATAGCATGGGCCAACCACCGGCGCACCTGACATGCCGCGCGTCTGGATTACCCGCCGCATTGCGCCCGGTGGCGCAGCAGGTGGTCGGCCAGGACCACCGCCAGCATCGCCTCGGCGACCGGGACGGCGCGGATGGCGACGCACGGATCGTGGCGGCCCTTGGTCGAGACCTCGACCTCGCGGCCCAAGGCGTCGATGCTTCTGGTCGGAGTGAGGATCGAACTGGTCGGCTTGACCGCCAAGCGCACCACCACGTCCTGGCCGGTGGAGATGCCGCCAAGAATGCCGCCGGCATGGTTGGCCAGGAATTTGACCCCGCCATCCTCCGCGATCCGCATCTCGTCGGCGTTGTCCTCGCCACGCAAGGCCGCGGCGGCGAATCCGTCGCCAATCTCGACCCCCTTGACCGCGTTGATGCTCATCATCGCCTTGGCGATGTCGGCGTCGAGCTTGTCGTAGACCGGAGCCCCCAGGCCCACCGGCACGCCGGAGGCCACCACTTCGACCACCCCGCCCAGGGACGAACCGGCCTTGCGCACGGAATCGAGACGCGCCTCCCAGGCCGGGACGCTGGCGGCATCGGGGCACCAGAACGGATTGGCCTCGCACGAATCCCAATCCCAGCGGGAGCGGTCGATACTCTCCGGCCCCATCGCCACCAGGGCGCCGCGCAGGCTGATTCCACCCGGCACCAGGGCGTTCAGCACCGCCCGCGCCACCGCGCCAGCTGCCACCCGCATGGCGGTTTCGCGCGCCGAGGAGCGGCCACCGCCACGATAATCGCGAATGCCATATTTTTGCTGATAGACCCAATCGGCGTGGCCGGGCCGGTAGGTGTCCTTGATGTCACCGTAATCCTTCGAGCGCTGGTCGGTGTTCTCGATCAACAGCCCGATCGGGGTGCCGGTGGTCCGCCCCTCGAACACGCCGGACAGGATGCGGACCTGATCCGCCTCCTGGCGCTGGGTGGTGAAGCGGTTCTGGCCCGGCCGGCGACGGTCGAGCCAGGGCTGGATATCGGCCTCGCTCAACTCCAGAAGCGGCGGCACCCCGTCAATGACGCAGCCGATGGCTGGGCCATGGCTTTCGCCAAAGGTGGTGAACCGAAAGAGATGGCCGAATCCGTTGCCCGACATGGAACCTTTAGCCTAGTCCTTGGCCGCCACATTGATATCGGGGGCATCGACCGCCTTCATGCCGACCACGTGGTAGCCGCAATCGACGTGATGGGTCTCGCCCGAAACGCCCGACGACAGCCCCGACAGCAGATACAAGCCGGCCCCCCCAATGTCTTCCAGAGTAACGTTGCGCTTCAAGGGGGTATTGTACTGGTTCCACTTGAGGATATAGCGGAAATCGCCAATGCCCGAAGCTGCCAGAGTCTTGATCGGACCAGCCGACAGCGCGTTGACGCGGATGCCGCGACCACCGAAATCGACCGCCAGATAGCGCACCGAGGCTTCCAGCGCCGCCTTGGCCACACCCATCACATTGTAGTGCGGCATCACCCGCTCGGCACCGTAATAGGTCAGGGTCACCATCGAGCCGCCATCATTCATCATGGCGGCGGCGCGGCGCGCCACCGAGGTGAACGAGTAGACCGAGATGTGCATGGTCTTCAGGAAGTTGTCGAGGCTGGTATCGGCGTAGCTGCCGCGCAGTTCCTCCTTGTCCGAATAGCCGATAGCGTGGACCAGGAAGTCGAGCTTGCCCCACTTTTGCTCCAGCGCGGCGAACACCGCGTCGATCGAGGCCTCGTCGGAAACGTCGCAAGGCAGCACGATCTCGGAGCCGACTTCGGCCGCCAGCGGACGCACCCGCTTTTCCAGCGCCTCGCCCTGATAGGTGAAGGCGAGTTCGGCGCCCTGGGCGCGCGCCGCCTGAGCGATGCCCCAAGCGATGCTGCGATCATTGGCGACACCCATGACCAGGCCCTTCTTGCCGGCCATCAGCGGGGCGAAAGTAGTCATCAGGCGGGAACCTCTCATCTCGTGGTATGGTGGGGCTTAACGAAGCGGCGGGCATCCTACACGAAAGACCCGTGCGGGGCAAAGCCGCAAGCGGCATGGTCAAGGGGAGATGGGAGCATGGACAGGGGCCGGCTGAGGGCGATGGTGGCGTTCATCGTCCATGTGGCCAAGCGCTATCAGCAGGATCGCGCGTCGAGCGTGGCCGCAGCGTTGAGCTACAGCGCACTGCTATCGCTGGTGCCGCTGCTGGCCATCGCCCTGGCGATGCTCGCCGCCTTTCCCGCTTTCGGCTCTACCCGCGCCACCATCGAACGTTGGGTCTTCGCCAATTTCGTCCCTGCCGTCGGCAACGCCGTCGAGGATCAGGTCTCGACCTTCGTTGCCAATGCCGGCAGCCTCAGCGCCATTGGCTTGATCGGTCTGGGGATCAGCGCCGTCACCATGCTGATCACCATCGAAAGCGAATTCAACGTGGTGTTCCGGGTGGCCGAGCCGCGCGGCTTGGTGGCGCGGTTGCTGCTCTATTGGTCCCTGGTGACGTTGGGACCGCTGCTGATCGGCGCCTCGCTGTCGATCGAGGGGGCGCTGATCGCCCTCAATCCCGACCAGCCCGGAATTCAGGTGGTCGCCCCCCTCCTCGCCATCCTCGCGGTGCCGCTACCCACCCTGCTGTCGATCGCCGCCTTCTCGCTGCTGTTCGCCCAAGCGCCCAACCGCCCGGTACGCGGGTTCGATGCCGTCATCGGGGGCGCCGTCGCCGGATTGCTGTTCGCGCTGCTGCGCTGGGGGTTCGCCGTCTACATCACCCGCTCGCATTCCTACGCCACCATTTAC
>Ga0316222_1003149_pt1 | contig 16519 bp, 12 predicted proteins | sample TBH18011metaG_FD_206008 | JGI IMG/M metagenome (GOLD analysis project Ga0316222, IMG submission 206008) | Freshwater microbial communities from Trout Bog Lake, Wisconsin, USA - TBH18011 | ecosystem: Environmental > Aquatic > Freshwater > Lake > Hypolimnion/Profundal zone | place: USA: Wisconsin...
TGCGGGGGTCATCTAATTGTCCAAAAATATCTAAAAAATCCATTTTCTCCAGTTCCATCATTACTTACTATGTTCTTGTTGTTCAAAACGGTTTATTTTACAGCATTATTTTAATGAGGTGGCCCTGATCAGAACCCCCGCTAACATCTCATCAATCTGGCAAAAAATATCTGCAACTATTTTTATTTTGATGGCATTTTAAATATTCAGAACATCAAAAACTTTTTTAAATTTAATACGAAATAGGGTTAGTCCTTTCAGTACCCTTAAAGCTCGCAAAGGAGGGTTAGCCACTAAAAGCGGAACAACAATGTAGAAATTATAGGGGGCGCATCTGTTGCGATCGATGCGCCTCACGCTGTTCGGCACATCTTACGGGCTGGCAAGGATCGGCCAATTGTAGACATTGACTTCATAAAATAACCTTGGAAAATTCGCTAGACTTTAAGCTAAGGACAAACTTATAGGATGCCGACGACGACAGGAGGCGCATCAATCGAGTACAGAAGCAAATCAGGTATTTTTCCAGCCAATTGGGGGCTATTTAACATTAATGCGAGCGAATAACGCGACAGATTCGCCTATCGGCAGCATCCTATGGGGTCTTCGTTTTTATTTAAGCACATCTTATCGAGTTGAAATCCACCGCCTAAGAATAACTATTTGCCACTTGCCATCTCCCAATGACAGGCCGATAATTCAAACCGTTTTCAATCTTATTGTTAAGAAGATTTATGTCTATCTCCACTACCGCGCTTTCCAGCAACGGCCAGATCAACATTCCCATAGAAATCTTGAATGAATTGCATTGGGAAGCCGGACATCAACTCAGCATTGAAACCACCGAAGCTGGGGTATTACTCAAATCCATACCCAAGAAAAAGAAACTCAGACTTGAAGATTTACGCGGATTTCTGAAATACGATGGCCCACCAGTCTCAAATATCGATTATTTCTACGTTAGATAATCAAGCTATCGCTGCCACCTGTACCAGATTATCGGAAAATGTCGGTGCATGACCCATATTGACGAATTCAGCCGAACTGATGGTGTTGACCGTTCCTTTGTTTAACTGTCGCCAATAACCCAGCGTTGCGACGATCAGCCCCGGGTTAACATCAGAGGTGATTCTGGCCTCGCCTTCAAAAGCGCCACGATCATTAAAGACCCGCACCGTGTCGCCATGACTAATGCTGCGTTCATTGGCGTCAAGCGCATTGATCAGCACGAATTGTTCGCCTTGAACCTTGATTTTTTGCTCCATATTGGCGTAGCAGGAATTCAGGAAACCGTGGCTTTTCGGCGAGATGATATTTAACGGATATTTTTTTGCCAGTTCAGGGTTGGTTGCCAGCGTTTCTCTGGGAGGTACATAATCCGGCAATGAATCCAATAGTTCGCCGGACTGGAAGCCTTCATACATCTGACGAAAGGGGCCGGCGACAAAGTTTGTTGCGCCTGTTATTTCAAATTCGCATTTGCCGGACGGTGTTGGAAAATTCCCTGCTTTATGTGGTGCGCGATTATCCTTGGTTCCGACATTAAGACGGGCAAAACCTTGCGCGCGCAGGGATGCCAGAGTGATGTCCTCGCAAACGGGCGAATCCCAGTCTACATAATTTTCCAGGCATTCCGAATCGGACCAAAGAAAATTGTCTTCTTCATAACCCATGCGTGCCGCCAGTCGGCGGAAGATTTCGTTATTCGGAATGGCCTCGCCCGGTGACTCGATACATTTGGCATTGTAGGTCAGATATAGATGACCCCAGGACAGGATTATGTCTTCCATCTCCGCGCCCATGGATGCAGGCAAAAGAATGTCAGCATAACAGGCGGTATCTGAGATGAAATGCTCCGCCGAAACCAGAAACAGGTCTTCGTTGCTCAGACCTTGAACTATCTTGTCGGTCTCCGGTGCCTGGGTGACGGGATTGGCATTCCAGCACATCATCGATTTAATCGGTACCCCGGCCAGCGGTTCATCCGTTAGCGCGCGGCCCAACTGCAACGCATTAATAACGCGTGTGCCTTCAGGAATTAAATCCGGCCGACAGATGATGCCAAATTTGTAGGGATGCTCCCAGACCGGCATCTGTAATGCACCGCCGCCAACATGACGCCATGCGCCGGTTAACGCAGGTAGACAGCTGACGGCGCGGATGGTTTGACCACCGCCATAATGTCTTTCCAGCGCCACGCCCAGACGAATCACCGCAGGCTGTGTCGTTGCATAATCTCTGGACAGCATTCGTATCGCTTCAGCCGGTATTCCGGTAATAGCTTCCGCCCATTCCGGGGTACGTATTTTCGCGCGTTCTTTTAAGGCTTCAAAACCGACGGTGTAATTATCGACATAATCCTGATCGACTAGGCCTTCTTCAATAATCGTATGTATCATCGCCATCGCCAAGGCGCCATCGGTACCAGGTTTAGGCGCGATATGAACATCGGCTTCCTTGGCCGTTTTAGACGCATAGCTATCGATTACGACAACTTTTGAGCCTTTTTTCTGGGCTTCTTTAATAATGTGCCAGTGGTGCAAATTGGTGCTGACCGAATTGCAGGCCCAGATGATGATGTACTTGGCATGAATAAAGCTTTCAGGATCGACGCCAGCCGTTGGCCCCACGGTCAGCAGCCAGGCAGTACAAGAACCTTCGCCGCAAAAAGTGCGCTCGGTGATGGTCGCGCCCATCCGGTTAAAGAATGCATCGCCCCCATTCAATCCATGCACCAGGCCCTGATTGCCTAAATAACTGTAGGGAACAATTGCCTGCGGGCCGTGCTCTGCAATAATATCCTTCCAGCGAGTAGTGATTTCATTCAGCGCTTCATCCCAGGTGATACGTTGAAACTGCTTGCTGCCTTTGGGGCCGCTGCGGCGCATCGGATATAGTAATCGGTCGGGATGATAATGCCGCTTTTCATAATCTTTCAATTTAACGCAGAGACCGCCGCGCGTCATTGGATGGTCAGGATTGCCTTTAACACCGGTCAGCTTGCCGTTCTCAACCTCAAATACCATTGAGCAGGTATCCGGACAATCGTGCGGACATCCGCCGTGATGCGTTGTTTTCAGTCCTACAGCCATTGTCTATTTCCTCGCCTAGCTTCTGTTAAAAGGGCAAAACCATCATTACAGCATCAGTTTTTAAAATATTTGGCATCATTAAAAAACTTACCGGTCAGTCTAGTTTGGATTGTAGTATACCTGTCGGTATATAGCAAAATATTTATCAACCTTTACTTCTTTGTCTATGGCTAAAATTCTGCAAGAAAAAATCTTAGCTGCTGCATCCGAACTGTTTTATAGACAAAGACAAATTACTGGCTGTTTTTGATGTGATAGGCGAAGGGATGGACATTCCGGGGGAGTGTTGACGCTAAGGCAGATATGAAAAAAGCCTTCCTGCTATCAGCAGGAAGGCCAATGCAACATATTTAGACTGTAAACGTCTTTTTATTACACAGCAAACGCCTAACCACCGCAACCAGTCTATCAATTTCCTCATAGGTGTTGTAAAACGCCAACGAAGGTCTGACTGTGGTTTCCAGACCGAAGCGGCGCAGGATAGGTTGGGCGCAATGGTGTCCGGTGCGTACTGCAATACCCACCTGATTCAATGCATTACCGACATCCTGAGTGCTGTGACCAGCCACCACAAAAGACATTACGCTGGTTTTATCCGGCGCGGTGCCTATCAGTCTGACGCCAGGTATGTTTTGCAGAGCATGCATACCATACACCAGCAGTTCGTGTTCGTAACGGGCGATATTCTCAAGACCGACTTTGTTCACATATTCCAGCGCAGCGCCCAAACCTACCGCATCGGCGATATTACCGGTGCCGGCTTCAAATTTAGCCGGTGCCGGTTGGTAGATAGTGCGCTCGAAGGTGACATCTTCAATCATATTGCCGCCGCCCTGCCAGGGTGGTGTGGATTCCAACAGTTCCGATTTGCCGTACAGCACACCGATGCCGGTGGGGCCAAAGATTTTGTGACCGGAAAACACAAACCAGTCACAATCCAGCGCCTGTACGTCCACCCGCAAATGTGATATTGATTGTGCACCGTCCAATAAAACTCTAGCGCCGGCGCGATGCGCCATGGCTATCATTTCTTGTGCCGGTGTCACGGTACCCAGGGCATTAGAGACTTGAGTAAACGATACCAGCTTGGTGCGTGGATTCAACAACCGTTGATACTCTGCCAGCAAGATCTGACCATGATCGTCAACCGGAATCACCCGCAATATCGCACCGGTTTCGGCACACAATTGCTGCCAAGGTACGATATTGGCGTGATGTTCCAGCCAGCTGATGATGATCTCATCGCCTTCCCGGATGTTTTGCTTGCCCCAGCTTTTTGCCACCAGATTGATGGCTTCGGTGGTGCCGCGTACGAACACGACTTCATTGACCGATGACGCATTGATAAAGCGGGAAACAATATTCCTGGCCCCTTCATAAGCGTCGGTAGCTCGTGCCGCCAGTTCATGCGCAGCACGGTGGATATTCGAGTTTTCATGGCGGTAAAACTCGGACAGCCGATCAATCACCGCTTGCGGTTTTTGCGTGGTAGCCGCATTATCCAGCCAAGCCAATTGATGGCCATTGACGCGTTCCTGCAAAATCGGAAAATCGCGACGGATGGCATGGACATCAAAGGCAGGGTGGGCCGAGGTAACAGCATGAAGTTGCGGATTACGGGCATGCGCAGACAATTCGCTGACAAAGTAAAACGGCGAACCGCTACTGCCAACTATTGACGGTACAGGCGCAAATTCGCCGGGCGAGCTAAGTTGTTTTTTCAGCTCAGCTTCTCCTGGTGCACCAATGCTGCGCTGCGCTAACGCCGATAAGGCCGCCTCGTCTATACCGGGCAAAACCCCAAAATGGCTGGGCGCTGCCGCAGCAATGCTGGTTGGCGCTGCTGTGGTCGGCACCGTATCAAGCGCATCACTTGAGGTGGGTGGTTCGGCATAAAACTGATTTGCCAGCCGGGTCAAGTCGGCCAGATCAGGTAGACCGGGCAGAGACGGTTGGCCGCCTCCCATCGCTTGCTGTACCAATCCTGATAAATCAGCGTTATTTGTACTCATAGTATTTGCCTACTTCGACATTCTCCAGCACACCGATTGCGTCTTCGGTTAATACCGCCAGAGAGCAATACAGCGAGATCAGATAAGAGGCAATCGCTTTATGGTTAATGCCCATAAAGCGGACAGACAAGCCCATGCTCAGTTCATCGGTCAGATTAGGTTGATAAAGACCTACTACACCTTGACGGCTTTCACCGGTGCGCAGCAGTAAAATATTGGTTTTGCCGTCGACGATTTTCAGTTTGTCGGTAGGAATCAGCGGTAAGCCTCTCCAGGTTAAAAACTGTGAACCGAACAGACTGACGGTTGGTGGTGGTGTGCCGCGACGGGTCGCTTCGCGTCCGAATGCCGCAATCGCGCGTGGATGAGCAAGGAAGAAGCCGGGCTCTTTCCAGACTCTGGCGATCAACTCATCCAGATCATCAGGAGTTGGCGCGCCGTCACGCGGTTGCACTTTTTGTTCCGGCGCGACATTATTCAGTAGGCCGTATTCCGCATTATTGATCAATTCGCTTTCTTGACGTTCTTTAACGGTTTCGATAGTCAAACGCAATTGTTCATGGATTTGGTTGTGTGGGCTGCTGTACAGATCGGCAACGCGGGTATGGACATCCAGCACGGTGTTAACTGCATTCAAACGATATTCACGGCCCCATTCTTCGTAATCAACAAAGGTTTGCGGCAGCACTTTTTCGTCCAGACTGGAGCAATCAACCGCAATGCTGGTTTCGCTTTTTACTTTATTGACGCGATAAATACCCGCTTCAACCGGCACCCATTGCAGCAGATGTACCAGCCAGCGCGGGGTGATGGTGCCCATCATCGGCACAGTTTTGGTGGCGTTCGATAAAGTACGCGCGGCGACGTCGCCTAACGCGGTATGAGCTTGATGTATATCAGACATGGTGATTTTCCTGTATTATAGTTCTGTTAATAATTGTAAATGCCTTGCAATTACAGTGGTTTGTGACGAGGTTGAGGTTGTTAACAATCCCAGTCACGCTAAAGGTGGCAGCCTTTAGCGTGACTAGGGCCAAAAATCAGCTGGTCAGCATGACCGCTAAAACTTTATCGTTTGGAGAGATTTCCATTACTAAATACCAGCTCCCCCTTCAAACATTTCGCTACGCGCCTGCGCCTGACTAATATGACTGCCGGGTGGAACGCTGTGCGTCAGCCAGACATTACCGCCTATCGTGGAGCCATGGCCTATGGTAATGCGGCCCAAAATGGTGGCGCCGGCATAGACCACGACATCGTCTTCCACAATGGGATGGCGGGTGTTGCCTTTTATCAGAATGCCGTTATCATCTTTGGCGAAGCGCTTGGCACCCAGGGTAACCGCCTGATACAGCCGTACCCGTTTGCCGATGATGGCAGTTTCGCCTATCACCACGCCGGTGCCGTGGTCGATGAAAAAGCTCTCATCAATCTGGGCGCCGGGGTGGATATCAATGCCCGTATCGGAATGAGCAATTTCGGCGATAACCCGGGCCACTAAAGGGGCTCCGAGCCGATAAAGCTGATGGGCCAGACGATGGTGGATCACAGCAGTGATGCCCGGATAGCAGATCAGCACTTCATCAGGGCTGGTCGCTGCCGGATCGCCTTCATAAGCGGCTTGAATGTCAGTATCCAGCAAGTTGCGGATTTTGGGCAACTGGGCCGCAAACTCGCGGGTGATTTTGTCTGCCTGGTCTTTAGTGTTCTCACTGCGGCCTTGCTGTTCGGCCAGAAACTGCAGTTCAAGCTCGATTTGCCGGTTTAACTGGCGTAGCAAACTGTCTAGCGTGTGGCCGACGAAGTAATCTATGCCTTCTTCGTTAAGATCTGGTTGTCCCAAGCGGTTAGGAAACATCACCGCCCCCAAATTATCTACGATATGTCGGACTATTTTGCTGGATGGCAATTTCGGCGGATGATTGAGGCGCTGACGATTCTCCAGAGATTGCAGGCGGATTGCCCGCAAGTCCTTGACCAGCGCGTCTATGCTCCAATGGCTGCCGTTGTTCGGTAAACTCATGCCGCTACACCTTGGGTGTCGAACAAGCCTTCAAACAGTGCCGAACTTAGATAGCGTTCGCCGGAATCCGGTAAAATTACCACAATGGTTTTGCCGGCATTTTCCGGGCGTTTAGCCACTCGTACGGCAACGGCAACGGCTGCGCCGCAAGAGATGCCCGACAAAATACCTTCTTCACGCGCCAGACGGCGGGCATAACTGATGGCTTCTTCATTGCTGACGGATTCAATTTCGTCCACCAAAGATAAATCCAGCACATCAGGCACAAAGCCTGCGCCTATGCCTTGAATTTTGTGGGGTGCGGGTTTAATTTCCGCGCCGGAACGCGATTGCGCCAAAACCGGGCTGGCTTCGGGCTCTACGGCAATGGAAATAATGGCTTTGTTTTGGGTTTGTTTAATATAACGAGATACGCCGGTAATCGTACCGCCGGTACCCACGCCTGATACCAGAATATCAATTGCACCGTCGCTGTCGTTCCAGATTTCCGGGCCGGTAGTTAGCTCATGAATTTGCGGGTTGGCGGGATTTTTGAATTGTTGCAGCAGTACATAACGTTCAGGATCGGAGGCGGCAATTTCTTCCGCTTTGGCGATGGCCCCTTTCATGCCTTTGGCACCTTCTGTCAAAACCAGTTTAGCGCCGTAAGCCACCAGCAATTTGCGCCGTTCCAGGCTCATAGTGTCGGGCATGGTCAAAGTCAGCGGAATGCCGCGCGCCGCGGAAACAAAAGCCAAGGCTATGCCTGTGTTGCCGCTGGTGGGTTCTATCAATTCTTTGCCGGGGCCAAGTAAGCCGCGTTTTTCGGCGTCGTTAATCATTGCGGCACCGATTCTGCATTTTACTGAGTAGGCGGGATTACGCCCTTCCACTTTGGCTAGCAGGGTAACGGGAGCGCCTTCGGTAATACGGTTGAGGCGAACCAATGGCGTATTGCCAATAGATTGAGAATTATCGGGATACCAATGTGACATGTTTTTTCCTTGTTTAAATTAAGCCAAAAAAAGTCCTGCCCTTGCGGTTAATTGGCTTCCGGCAGTCCGGTCAGCATCTGTGCGATGCTTAAGTTACTTGGTTTAGCCAAACGCTGTCAAGGCCTGGAAATTCGGGTTCTATAGTTTGTATTACAATATTAGATATATAAATCTAAAAATATCATATGTGGATGAGCTTGAAATTCGCTTGTTTATCATGTAGTGATTTAAGGTCTTGTTTTTGCAGGCTTAAGATGGCGTTAAAAAAAATTGGCGGCAACTATATGATATTTTTTGAAGTATAATTCTGATTATATCGTTTTTCTGATTCCCGGCGCTGTCGGTACTATGCACATTACCTGATTTTATTCAAAGGATATGAGCATGACGCGTCTAAAAAGACATTTATTAACAACAACTTCCCTGTTATTTCTAGCCGCTGCTATACCTGCGCAGGCGACTGATGGTTATTTTGAGAATGCTTACGGTACCCGCAGCAAAGGCTTGGCCGGTGCGGACGTGGCTTTTTCGCAGGATTCTATTGCCGCAGCGCTTAATCCGGCCGGATTGGCGTATGTGGGGGATAGGCTGGATGTAGAAGGGGAGTTTTTTAGTCCGTTGCGGCAGTATAGTGTCAACGGTGAGGGTAATCCAGGTCCCGGCAGTTTTCCGCTAACACCAGGCACCACGCAAAGCCATAAGAATTATTATGTCATCCCCACCGTGGGTTGGAGCCATAAGCTGGATGATAAACAGACGCTTGGCGTGGTGTTGTACGGTAACGGCGGCATGAATACCGATTATGTTAACGTCACCAACCCTGTCGGGTATCCGCCGGGTACTTTTTATGGTGGCCGAGCCGGTGTCGATATGGCGCAAGGTTTTTTGGCTGCCACTTATGCGCGTTCGTTTGACAATGGCCGTTATGCCTTAGGGGTTTCGCCCATTCTGGCGGTGGAATATTTTGAAGCGCAAGGCTTGGCGGCTTTTTCTGGTTTTTCCAGCAATCCATCGCAACTGACCAATAATGGTCGGGAATATTCATTTGGAGTGGGCTACAAGGTTGGCGGTCAGGCGGAAATTATCGATGGGGTGCGCTTGGGCGTGGCTTATAAAAGTAGGACTTATATGTCGCAGCTGAGCAACTATGCGGGCTTATTCACTGGGCAGGGTAGCTTTGATATTCCCTCCAGTTTGGATACGGGTCTATCTTGGGCGGTGAATAATTCTGTCACCACAGCCTTTGATGTCCAGCAAATTTTTTACAGCGAGGTTAACTCGGTGGGCAACCCCTTCTCGCAGGCGGTACTGCAGAGTGGTGCGCAATTAGGGGCCGGCAACGGGCCGGGTTTCGGCTGGAAAGATATGACGGTCTATAAGTTTGGCGCGCAATGGAAACAAAGCGATCAACTTACTTTGCGCGGCGGTTTCAGTTACGGGCATCAACCGATTCCCAATTCTCAGGTATTATTAAACATTCTGGCACCGGCGGTGCAGGAATGGCATCTGGATGGTGGATTAAGTTATAAATTACCTAATCAAGATGAATTGAGTTTTGCGTTTATGTATTCGCCGCAAAGCAGTGTTTCCGGCCCCAATCCATTAAATCCCGGCCAAAACATCGCACTGTCGATGACGCAATATTCCTTGCAAGTCGGTTGGTCGCGACGGTTTTAATTTTTTAATATAGAAGAGATACGCGTATGGCAGAAATAACGGTGTTTTCAGCATTAACAGGGGGGGTGATTATTGGTGGGGCCGCCGCGTTACTATTGTATAAGCATCAACGCGTCGCCGGTATTTCCGGGATAGCTGCCGGTTTACTCTCACCTTGGGGTGCAGAAAGTGGTTGGCGGTTATGGTTTTTACTAGGCTTGCTGGCCAGTGCGCCGCTGTATAGATTAATCGGCGGCCATATTCCGGTGCAGCTCAATGCTTCTTTGGCCGTGCTGGCTGGTGCTGGATTATTGGTCGGTTATGGTAGCCGGCTCGGCGGCGGCTGTACCAGTGGTCATGGGGTTTGCGGGATAGCCCGGTTATCGTTGCGATCTGTGGTGGCGACACTGGTTTTTATGCTGACCGCAGGCGTTTCGGTTTATTTAGTTCGGCATGTATTTTAAGTGTAAAAGGCGATGGCTAAAAATTTTTATGCGTTTGTATTTGGTTTGTTGTTTGGCTTGGGTTTGATTATCGCGCAGATGACTAATCCAAACAAAGTGCAGGCCTTTTTGGATGTAGCCGGCGATTGGGACCCCAGTTTGGCATTGGTGATGGCGTCTGCGTTAGTCGTATTAGGTATTTCCCAGCGCTTGATGCCGGCCAGCGCTCAGGAAGCGGATCAGCAAGCTTGTGATGCCCCGAAAGCCGGAATAGATCGGCAATTGATTGCCGGGGCGGCCATTTTCGGCATAGGCTGGGGGCTGTCCGGGATATGCCCAGGGCCGGGGCTGGTGGGGTTGAGCAGCGGGCTGCCGGGGTTTTATGTGTTTGTTGCGGCGATGTTTGGTGGCTTTTACCTGTTTAAACAATTGCATCGAAAATAGTGATTTGTAATTCCCTCGTCTCAAAATTTCAATAATCTGATTTTTTCCTGCTATTTTTATTTCGTCTGTTTCGGGTAATCTTCTTTTCTGACAGTGCCAAGTGGCATAAGAATGCTCGCTCGCTAGGTCTTTGATTCCGCGGGGGTACAGACAGTATTTGTCAGGCTGTGTGTGGGCGAGAGGAAGCCGTAAATTGGCTTGGACATCTTGCTAATCAGCTTTTACTCTTGCAGCCCCGCAAAGTCTCTTACAGTTTTAAAAACTATTTATTGCTTAGCTAAAATTAAAAAAATATAATCCCCGCCTTTTTTCAAGGCATAATCCGTTTTTAAAACACTTTCATGGCTTTAGTAAAATGAGTACACATATCATGCCCACTTATGTTCGTCAGGCAGTGACTTTTGAGCGTGGCGAAGGCGCTTGGCTTTGGGATGAGAACGGCAAGCGTTATCTGGATGCGATAGCGGGTGTGGCTGTTTGTAATCTGGGTCATGCCCATCCTGCCGTACATAAAGCGCTTTGTGAACAAAGCGGCAAGTTGCTGCATACTTCCAATATTTACGGCATAGCACTGCAAACTAAGCTGGCTGATAAATTAACGGCGCTTAGCGGCATGGAGAATGTGTTTTTTTGCAATTCCGGTGCTGAGGCTAATGAGGCGGCGATTAAAATTGCCCGCAAATATGGGCAGCAGCAGGGGATAGCGCAGCCGGTGGTGCTAACCACAGAGAAAAGTTTTCATGGTCGTACCATGGCTACTTTAAGCGCTTCCGGTAATGCCAAGATAAAACAAGGTTTTTATCCTTTGCTGGCTGGTTTTGTGCATGTGCCTTATAACGATGTTGAGGCCATTAAAGCCGCTATTGCCGGCAATCAAGACATCGTGGCGATTTTAGTTGAGCCGGTGCAGGGTGAAGGTGGCGTCAATGTGCCTGATGCGGATTATTTAAATCAAATTAGAGCCTTGTGCGATCAGCACGACTTATTGATGATGATAGACGAAATTCAGACCGGCGTTGGCCGTACCGGCCGGTTTTTGGCTTATCAACATAACGGCATTTTGCCCGATGTCTGTACCATGGCCAAAGGCCTGGGCAATGGTATGCCTATCGGTGCTTGTCTGGCCAGCAAGCGGGCTGCCGAAATTTTAACGGCGGGCAGCCACGGCTCTACCTTTGGTGGCAACCCGTTAGCCTGCAGTGCGGCCAATGCCGTGCTGGATGTACTGGCCGATGGTACACTGATTGCCGAAGCTGTTGGTAAAGGTGAGGCAATTTGCCGGCAAATCGCAGCTAAAACTGCCGGTAATTCGCATGTGGTCGCCATTCGCCATTTGGGCTTGATGATAGGAATAGAACTGGATCAGTCTTGTACGGATTTGGTCGGCGCGGCTTTGGACAAAGGCGTGTTAATCAATGTGACTGCCGACAGCACTATTCGGTTATTGCCGCCGCTATTGATAGACGAAGCACAAATCGAGATGCTGACCGATGTTTTGGCAGCGATTATCAAAGAATACACCCTTGACCATATCGACCATGCAAGTTAGACATTTTACCAGTTTGCTGGATTTATCCAGCGCGGAATTACGCGGTCTGATGTATCGCGCCATTGAGCTTAAAAAAAATCGCGATTCCAGTTTTCTACCGTTAAAAGGTAAGGTGCTGGCGATGATTTTTGAGAAATCTTCAACCCGTACCCGGTTGTCGTTTGAAACCGGCATGGTACAGTTTGGCGGGCACGCGATTTTTTTATCGCCGCGCGATACGCAATTGGGGCGTGGCGAGCCGCTGGAAGACAGTGCTAAAGTGATTTCCAGCATGGTCGATTGTATTATGCTGCGTACTCATAAACACGAAACGGTGCTGACGTTTGCCAAACATTCCAGTGTGCCAGTCATTAACGGCTTAACCGATTTGCTGCATCCTTGTCAGTTATTGGCGGATATGCAGACTTATTTCGAACAGCGTGGTGACATAGCCGGTAAAACAGTGGCCTGGATTGGCGATGGCAATAATATGTGTCATTCCTATATCAATGCCGCCCGGCAATTCGATTTCAAACTGAACATAGCTTGCCCAGCAGACTATCGACCGCTGCAGAGCATAGTCGAGCCAGCCGGTTCACGCATTGCTTTTTTCGACAGTCCGTTATCGGCAGCGCAAAATGCCGACCTGGTGGTCACTGATGTTTGGGCCAGCATGGGGCAGGAGGACGAGCAAAAACATCGGGAACAAGCGTTCCAAAATTTTCAGGTCAATGCGCAAACCATGCAGGTAGCTAAAGCCGATGCGTTGTTTATGCATTGTCTGCCGGCGCATAGAGGCGAAGAAGTGACTGCCGAAGTGATTGATGGTCCGCAAAGCGTGGTGTTTCCTGAGGCCGAAAATCGGCTTCATGCACAAAAAGCGTTGCTGGAATTTCTCATCTGCCGATAATTTGGCTAGAATTACAGATTTATACCCATTTCTTGAGAGTGTAACCGTGAAAAGATCGTTAGCCTGTTTGTTTGTTCTGTTCAGTTTCAGCGGCTTGGCGAATGCCAGAACGGTTTATGTTACCGACAACATTGAAATTCCCTTGCGTAGCGGGGAGAGTGAACGCAGTAAAATTGTAAAAATGCTGACTAACGGCACGCAGCTGAATGTGCTGGAGGAAAATAACGAAAACGGTTATACCTATGTGCAGGCCGGCAATGGTGCAGAAGGCTATATTTTGACGCGCTACCTGACTAATACCCCTATCAGTCGTACCCAGCTGGAAACAGCCAGCAAAAAATTGGAAGCATTGCAGGAAGAAAATAAGCAGCTTAAAGCCTCGCAGTTTGCTAATCAGGATGTCGGTAAGGAACGTGACCGGCTGAGTACCGAATTGACTGAATTGCAGCAAACTGCTGCCAACGCCATCCAATTAAAACAGCAGCGCGATCAGTTACAAGAGCAGGTCATCAGCAATGAAAGAGAACTGCAACAGCTAAAACGCGAAAATCAGGCGCTGACCGATAGCAGTAACCAGGACTGGTTTCTGTATGGCGGCGGTTTGTCTTTATTCGGGGTGCTGCTTGGCTTTATCCTGCCAAAATTGAGCTGGCGTCGTCGTTCCAGCGGTTGGGGCGATAGTTTCTAAATTTGGCTGAACTAAAATTCGGTGCCATTTGGGTAATATTTACCGCAAATGGCCCACCCCTTTGTTTTATCTTGAATTAACGGATAAGCTATTTCGCTCCTTTTTAGTAACATAACTGTAATGCTCAGTCGCTATACTTGTTTTATTTGCGTTAATGAGGAGTCTTTTATGAATACTGCTGAGCTGACGATAGCAGAATCTGTTGGTTCGCGGCCCCATCTTGATCATAAGGCTGGGCCGATTACCGCGCTGATTTTTTTTGGAATGTTGATCATAGGCGTGTTTTATGGCGCTTATAGCTTAGTGAGCGACATTACCGAAGCAGGTAATATGGCCATCACTTGGCTGCCTTATATACTGTTGGGTTTAGCGTTATTGATCGCCTTGGGGTTTGAGTTTGTCAACGGCTTCCATGATACTGCAAACGCGGTGGCGACGGTCATTTACACCAATTCGTTGCCGGCTAATTTCGCGGTGTTATGGTCGGGTTTTTTCAATTTTCTCGGTGTACTGACGTCCAGCGGAGCTGTCGCCTTCGGAATTATATCACTGCTGCCGGTGGAACTGATTTTACAAGTAGGTTCCAGTGCCGGTTTTGCAATGGTATTTGCTTTACTGATTGCGGCGATTATCTGGAATCTCGGCACTTGGTTGCTGGGGTTGCCGGCATCTTCATCTCACACCTTGATTGGTTCGATTATTGGTGTTGGTGTTGCTAATGCTTTAATGCGTGGCCGTGATGGTCTTAGTGGTGTCGATTGGGCTCAGGCAACCAAGGTGGGCTATTCGCTGTTGCTTTCACCTTTGATCGGTTTTGGTTGCGCAGCGCTGTTACTGCTGGTGTTACGGTCTTTGGTTAAAAATCAGGAATTGTACGAAGCTCCTTCCGGCAAAACCCCGCCGCCGCTGTGGATACGTGGTCTGCTGATTTTAACCTGTACCGGGGTTTCTTTCGCACACGGTTCCAACGATGGTCAAAAAGGTATGGGTTTGATCATGCTGATATTGGTGGGTACCGTGCCGATGGCTTACGCTTTGAATCGGGCGATGCCGGTGGATCATATGACGCAGTTTGTGGCGATGTCTCAAGTCACTGAAGGTACTCTCGCTAAATCCGCCACAGGCACACCGGCCGATTCCCGTGCGGCGCTGTCCGAATATGTACGCACAAAAGCTTATCAGCCGGAAGTAGTCGCAGCGTTGGCTGATGTGGTCGGCGATATCGGCGAGCAGGTCAAGCAGTATGGCAGCTTTGCGCACTTGCCGATGGAAGCAGTGTCTAATGTACGTAATGATATGTATCTGGCTTCTGAAGCAATCCGCTTTCTGGAAAAAAGCGAAGCGGTAAAATTTGATAACGATACCAAGGCTAATCTGAAAGCTTTCAAAAAAGAAATAGACGATGCGACGAAATTTATTCCGCTGTGGGTGAAAGTGACTGTCGCTATTGCATTAGGTTTAGGCACGATGGTGGGCTGGAAACGCATCGTGATCACCGTCGGCGAAAAAATCGGTAAATCCCATTTGACATATGCACAAGGCGCTTCGGCGGAATTGGTGGCGATGACCACTATCGGTGCTGCGGATATGTTTGGTTTGCCGGTTTCCACCACGCAAGTGCTGTCTTCCGGGGTAGCGGGGGCGATGGCTGCCAACAAATCCGGTTTGCAGTTGGGTACTCTCCGCAATTTGGCGATGGCTTGGGTGCTAACACTGCCTGTTGCTATGCTGTTATCCGGTTCTTTGTATTGGCTGTTTGCTAAATTATTCTAAATCCTTAACCAATAGGAAGCATGGGTTTATTGATACACCGGTAACGCCGCAATCCGCTGATCAATAAGCTGTATCATATCTTTATAGGCGGCGCTCTCTACGCCGCCGTAATTTTGTTTAAATGTCTCTTCGTCCATATGCTCTGGCAAGCCTTCAATATTGGGGAGAACGGCGGAATAATCCTTTATTTCCGCCATATTTTCCTGTAGTTTTCGGGCTTGTTGCGGGGAGGCTATGGCAAGTTGGCCAAAGCGGATTCCCGCTCGATCTGCGCTGATATCAATAAAACTGAAGCCGCTGCCGTACTGGGAATCGCCCATCTCTTTATCAATGCCGATTTGTTGGCTTAACAAAGAAGAATCCACTGCCGTCAATAAGGCTGAGGCGATGAAATGCTGAGGAAGATCAATGCGTTTATAGGCAAACACCAGGTATTCTTTACTGTAAATCAGGCCAAGCGGCAAAAACTGGCGTAAATCGTTTTTATAGATATAACTGGCGACAGCAATAATGACAGTACGATTTTCCTGAATGGCATTTTCCAGGGTGGAGCGATGCAAAGCGGATAAAAATAAGGGTTGCAGCAGTTCGCTCAACGATAGTCGCCAAGCTGGATCGTGTTGACTGACAATGTCATTAATCTGCTGCTGGTATAGATGCAGGTTAGGATATTCACGATGTTTATTAATTGCCAGTTGTTTTGCGCTATCGAGTAAGGAGCCCAGATAACTGATTTCCAGGGTTTTCGGGGTGATCTGGACATTTTTGATGTATTGGCTGGCGGCAAGCCAATAGTCATTCAGCGCGGTGTGGTGGACAATAAAAGGAATAAGAACATTTGCGGCTGGATCGGGTATGGAAATTTCACCGATTTTAAATGATTTGATTTTAATCGAATTGCCGTTTTGTCTGAGTGCAAAATGGAAATCGAGAAATCTGCCCCAAGGGTTTTCTGGAACGAAAATCGCAATCTGAA
>Ga0316222_1003150_pt1 | contig 16517 bp, 21 predicted proteins | sample TBH18011metaG_FD_206008 | JGI IMG/M metagenome (GOLD analysis project Ga0316222, IMG submission 206008) | Freshwater microbial communities from Trout Bog Lake, Wisconsin, USA - TBH18011 | ecosystem: Environmental > Aquatic > Freshwater > Lake > Hypolimnion/Profundal zone | place: USA: Wisconsin...
AGCTGGGCACAATACAGTAATGGCCCACCGAAGTGAGCCATTACTGTTACGGGAAGCCCCGTATTGATTGGTTGCGCGAGAAGGATTTGAACCTCCGACCTTTGGGTTATGAGCCCAACGAGCTACCAGACTGCTCCATCGCGCGGTAAGCTAGTAGTATACCTTATTCTGCGACCACTGCGTCAGCAGCTTCTGCACTTATTTCAGGGCGGTCCACCAATTCGACCAAGGCCATAGGTGCGTTGTCACCCACGCGGAAACCCATCTTCAAAATACGGGTATAGCCACCAGGGCGGGTCTTGAAACGTGGACCCAGGTCAGCGAACAACTTGGTCACGCTGTCACGGTCGCGCAGACGGTCAAAAGCCAGGCGGCGATTGGCCAGTGTGGCTTCCTTGGCCAGCGTAATCATGGGTTCCACCACGCGACGCAGTTCCTTGGCCTTGGGGACCGTGGTCTTGATGACTTCGTGCTCGATGAGCGAGTTCATCATGTTACGCAGCATCGCCAGGCGGTGCGATGAAGTGCGGTTGAGTTTTCTAAGTCCGTATCCGTGGCGCATATTAATTTCCTTCAGTTATTTAAGGAGCAGCCGTATCAGGTACTGCTCCAGGCACGGAACCCTTGCGGGCTCTCTTGGTTAGCGCTTTTCCAGCGCTGCAGGTGGCCAGCTTTCCAGCTTCATACCCAGGGTCAGACCGCGGGATGCCAGCACTTCCTTGATTTCGTTGAGCGACTTGCGACCCAGATTCGGGGTCTTGAGCAACTCGTTTTCGGTGCGCTGAATCAGGTCACCGATGTAGTAAATGTTCTCGGCCTTGAGGCAGTTGGCAGAACGAACCGTCAACTCCAGCTCATCGACCGGGCGCAGCAGTATGGGGTCAAACTGCGTATTGCCACGCGGCGACGGTGCGTCGAATGCAGCCAGTTCGCTGCCTTCGAGCTGCGCAAACACAGCCAACTGTTCGACCAAGATTTTAGCAGAAGCACGCACTGCGTCTTCGGCACTGACGGCACCGTTGGTTTCAATCTCGACCACCAGCTTGTCCAAGTCGGTACGCTGTTCAACACGTGCGCTTTCAACCGTGTAGCTAACGCGCTTCACCGGCGAGAACGACGCGTCCAGCACAATGCGGCCGATCGACTTGTTCACTTCGTCGGCGTAGCGACGCATGGTTCCGGGAACATAACCACGGCCCTTTTCGACCTTGATTTGCATGTCCAGCTTGCCGCCGTGCGACAGGTGGGCAATAACGTGTTCCGGATTGATGATTTCCACATCGTGCGGGGTCTGGATGTCGGCCGCCGTGACCACACCTTCCACGTCCTTGCGCAGACTCAGCGTAACTTCTTCGCGGTTGTGCAGTTTGAACACCACACCCTTGAGGTTCAGCAAAATGTTGACGACGTCTTCTTGCACGCCATCGATCGACGAGTACTCGTGCAACACGCCAGCGATTGTGACTTCCGTTGCCGCAAATCCTGGCATGGACGACAGCAGCACACGACGCAGGGCATTGCCCAGCGTGTGGCCATAGCCGCGCTCAAAGGGTTCCAGAGCAACTTTGGCGCGGTTAGGCGCCAGTTGTTCTACGCTGATCGACTTGGGTTTCAGCAAACTGTTTTGCATGCAGACTTCCTCTCAATACCCCCGACTCGTTACATCGGTAAGGCAGGTGAAGCCCCCTGACAGAAGTGCCCTTCTGCCGGGGAACGAATTCAATTTCTAAACGGATTAGCGTGAATACAATTCGACGATCAACGATTCGTTGATGTCGGAACCGAATTGGTCACGGTCAGGCACAGCCTTGAACGTACCTTCGGCCTTGTCAGCATTAACTTCAACCCATGCCGGCATGCCGACTTGTTGCGCCAATTGCAGTGCTTCCACCACACGGTTTTGGTTCTTCGACTTGTCGCGAATGGCGATGATGTCGCCAGCCTTGACCTTGTACGAAGGAATATTCACCGAGCTGCCGTTAACCATGATGGCCTTGTGCGACACCAGTTGGCGTGCTTCGGCGCGGGTCGAGCCGAAGCCCATGCGGTACACCACGTTGTCCAGACGCTGCTCCAGCAGGAACAACAAATTGGCACCCGTGTTGCCCTTGCGGCGGTCGGCTTCTTCAAAATAACGGCGAAACTGACGTTCCAGCACGCCATACATGCGCTTGACCTTTTGCTTTTCGCGCAATTGCAGACCGAAGTCCGACGTGCGTGCGCCCGAAGTCCGACCGTGTTGGCCAGGCTTGGAGTCGAACTTCGCCTTGTCAGCGATGGAACGACGTGCGCTCTTCAAAAAGAGGTCAGTGCCTTCACGGCGGGAGAGTTTGGCCTTGGGGCCGAGGTAGCGTGCCACTTGATCTTCCTTCTTGTGTCATCTGCCGTACAAAATACGGGAGCCGCCCGGCGGACCGGGTGGCGGTGGGCTTGTTAAAAAATTAGATGCGACGACGCTTCTGTGGGCGGCAACCGTTGTGCGGCACCGGGGTCACGTCAGCAATCATGTTGATGCGAATGCCCAGTGCGGCCAGAGCGCGCACCGACGATTCACGACCAGGACCAGGGCCCTTGATCTCTACGTCGAGGTTCTTGATGCCTTGCTCAAGCGCAGCACGACCAGCAACTTCGGACGCCACCTGGGCAGCAAAGGGTGTCGATTTACGCGAACCCTTGAAACCCTGGCCACCCGACGATGCCCAGGACAACGCATTGCCCTGACGATCGGTGATGGTAATGATGGTGTTGTTGAACGACGCATGCACGTGGGCAATACCGTCGGCAACGTTCTTACGGACCTTCTTGCGAACGCGCTGCGCTGCATTATTGGCGGGAGCTTTTGCCATAGTGGTTTCTCAATCCCTTTTATTTCTTCAAAGATGCAGCGGCCTTACGGGGGCCTTTGCGCGTGCGGGCATTGGTGCGGGTACGCTGACCACGCATCGGCAGGCCGCGGCGGTGACGGAACCCGCGATAGCAACCAATATCCATCAAACGCTTGATGTTCATGGTTGTTTCACGACGCAGGTCACCTTCGATGGTGAACTGCGCAATCTGGTCACGGATTTTTTCCAGATCTGCATCTGTCAAATCCTTGACCTTCTTGGAATATGCGATGCCACAAGCTTCGCAAATCTTGCGTGCGCGGGTGCGACCGATGCCAAAAATGGCGGTAAGGCCAATTTCGGAATGCTGTTGCGGCGGAATGTTGATGCCAGCGATACGTGCCATTTTCGTCCTCTAAAACTCTTGCAATTAACCCTGGCGCTGCTTGTGACGTGGATCAGTACAGATCACACGTACAACGCCCTTGCGCCGGATGATTTTGCAGTTGCGGCAAATTTTCTTGACCGAAGCCGAAACTTTCATACTTCTCTCCTAAAACTTTTCGCCCTGTCCCGACTTCGAATCGCGCGGAACCAGCGCTCTGTTACTTGGTGCTCAAACTCTGTATATCAAGAAGACTTGAAACTAGCCTTCTTTAACAGCGACTCATATTGCTGTGACATCAGGTAGTTCTGCACCTGGGCCATGAAATCCATGGTTACCACGACAATAATCAGCAGTGACGTTCCACCAAAATTGAACGGCACGTTGTACTTCAAAATCAGAAACTCGGGCAGCAAACACACAAACGTGATGTAAATTGCACCGGCCAGTGTCAGACGCAGCAGAATCTTGTCGATGTACTTGGCAGTCTGGTCACCCGGACGAATACCTGGCACAAACGCGCCGCTCTTCTTCAGGTTATCTGCAGTCTCACGGCTGTTGAATACCAACGCCGTATAGAAGAAGCAGAAGAACACAATGGCTGTCGCATACAACATGACGTAGATGGGCTGGCCTGGGCTCAGCGAGCTGGAGATATCTTTCAACCAGCGCATCGACTCACTGCTGCCAAACCAGTTCGCAACCGTTGCCGGCAACAGGATGATGGACGAGGCAAAGATGGGGGGAATCACACCCGCCATGTTCAGCTTCAGCGGCAGGTGTGACGACTGTCCGCCGTACACCTTATTGCCGACCTGTCGCCGTGCATAGTTCACCAGAATCTTGCGCTGACCACGCTCCACGAACACCACAAAATACGTCACCGCCGCAATCAGCGTCACCACCAGCAGCGCCACGATAATGCTCATGGCACCGGTACGCACCAGTTCCAGCAAGCCACCGATGGCGTTGGGCAATCCAGCAGCAATACCACCGAAGATCAGGATGGAAATACCATTACCCAAACCGCGTTCCGTAATTTGCTCACCCAGCCACATCAAAAACATGGTACCGGCCGTCAACGTCACCACACTGGTCATGCGAAAGCCGAACCCTGGGCTGATCACCAGACCAGCCGATGACTCCAGCGCCACGGCAATACCGAGCGACTGAAACATGGCCAGACCCAGCGTGCCGTAACGCGTGTACTGCGTAATCTTGCGACGACCGGCTTCGCCTTCCTTCTTCAGCTGTTCAAACGTGGGCACCACATAGGTTAGCAACTGCATGATGATCGATGCCGAGATATACGGCATGATCCCCAGTGCGAACACCGTAAAGCGCGACAGGGCACCACCAGAGAACATATTGAACAGACTCAATATGCCGCCCTGCTGGCCCTTGAAGAGCTGCTGCAGTTGTGTCGGGTCAATGCCCGGCACCGGAATGTGCGCGCCAACACGGTAGACAACCAGTGCCAGCAACAAAAACACCAGCCGACGACGCAGGTCGCCAAACTTACCGGTTTTTGCCAATTCAGCTGCGTTAGTTGCCACTTGGATTCTCTTTAGTCAACAGAACAGTTCAAGCAACGCTGCCACCGGCTGCTTCAATAGCAACCTTGGCGCCAGCAGTCGCACCGATACCCGTCAGCTTGACAGCCTTGGTCAGCGAACCTGTTTGGATCACTTTGACGACCTTGGCGATCTCACCAACCAGACCCGCCTGCTTCAGTGTCAACAGATCCACTTCGGGCAGACCCAGAACTTCCAGGGTGCTCAGCGTGATTTCTGCGTTGTACTTCAGCAAATGCGACTTGAAGCCGCGCTTGGGCAAACGGCGATGCATAGGCATCTGACCGCCTTCGAAGCCCACCTTGTGGTAGCCACCCGAACGCGATTTCTGACCCTTGTGGCCACGACCTGCAGTCTTGCCCAGACCCGAACCAATGCCGCGACCGACACGGCGCTTGGCGTGCTTGGCACCGTCTGCGGGCTTGATGTCATTCAGTTCCATCATCAACCTCTTAGAGTACCTTGACCAGGTAACTGATCTTGTTAATCATTCCGCGCACGGCGGGTGTGTCTTCCAGTTCGCTCTGGCTGTTCACCTTGCGCAGACCCAGACCGCGCACGGTGTCACGGTGCGATTGTTTGGTTCCAATGGGGCTACGCACCAATTGAACTTTGACGGTTTGTTTTGTTGTCATGACAGTGTTCCCGCTTAAGCGAACAGCTCTTCAACGGTCTTGCCACGCTTGGCTGCCACTGCGGAAGGTGTAGTTGACACCGACAGTGCGTCCAGGGTTGCACGAACCATGTTGTACGGATTGGTCGAACCATGGCTCTTGGCCACGATGTCGGTAATACCAACCACTTCGAAAACGGCGCGCATCGGGCCGCCGGCAATAATGCCAGTACCCTTGGGGGCCGGTGCCATCATGACGTTTGCGGCGCCGTGGTGGCCAGTTACCTTGTGGTAAATGGTTCCGTTTTTCAGGGAGACCTTGAGCATATTGCGACGGGCTTCTTCCATCGCCTTCTGCACTGCAGCCGGCACTTCTTTCGACTTGCCCTTACCCATGCCGATGCGACCATCGCCATCACCCACCACGGTCAGTGCAGCAAAGCCGAGAATACGACCGCCTTTGACCACTTTGGTGACGCGATTGATCGCGATCATCTTCTCGCGCAGACCGTCCTCAGGACCCTCGGCCTTACCTTGCATTTTTGCTTGAACTTTAGCCATTGTGTTTTCCGATCTGCTTAGAACTGCAAGCCAGCTTCACGCGCGGCATCTGCCAACGCCTTAACCCGGCCGTGGTACGCAAAACCTGCGCGGTCAAATGCAACCTTCTCGACGCCAGCGGCCCGTGCCTTCTCGGCGACGCGCTTGCCAATCAGTTGGGCTGCTGCCACATTGCCACCCTTGCCGGATGCGCCAAGCACCTTGCGCACTTCGGCTTCCGAAGTGGACGCAGTAGCGATCACCTTGCCACCATCGCCAGAAATGACGCTGGCGTAAATGTGCAGGTTGGTGCGATTGACGGTCAAACGGGCCACACCCTGGTTCGCAATGCGAATACGGGTTTGACGGGCTCGGCGAAGACGCTGCTCTTTTTTGGTCAACATGATGCAGCTCCTTATTTCTTCTTGGTTTCTTTGATCACGATCTTCTCGTCCGAATAACGGATACCCTTGCCCTTGTAAGGCTCAGGCGGACGAACAGAACGAATCTCAGCGGCGATCTGGCCAACGCGCTGACGGTCAGCGCCCTTGATCAGAATTTCAGTCGGGGTCGGCGTTGCCACCGAAATGCCAGCAGGCATGTCGAAGTTAACCGGGTGCGAGTAACCAACAGCCAGGTTCAACTTGGCACCAGTGGCCTGGGCCTTGTAACCGACGCCGATCAGGCTGAGCTTCTTTTCAAAGCCCTTGGTAACACCCACAACCATGTTGTTCACCAGCTGACGCATGGTGCCAGTCATGGCATCGGCTTCACGCGATTCGCCAACCGCCGAAAAGCTCAGCTTGCCAGCGTCATTGACCACCTTGACCAGGCTGTTGATCGACATCTGCAACGCACCGCCAGCAGCTTTTACGCCGATCTGGTTGCCGTTGAGCGTCACATCCACACCAGCTGGTACGGTAACGATTTGTTTGCCTACACGGGACATTCGTATTTCTCCTTCGTGCAGCGGTTAAGCGACGTAGCAAAGCACTTCGCCACCGACACCGGATGCGCGCGCTTTACGATCAGTCATGACACCCTTGGGGGTGGTTACGATGGCAACGCCCAGTCCGTTCTGGACCTGGGGGATGGCATCGCTGCCGCGGTATACGCGCAGACCAGGACGACTGACGCGTTCGATGCGTTCAATCACGGGGCGGCCTGCGTAATACTTCAGGGCGATTTCCAGTTCCGACTTGCCATCGGCAGTGGAAACCTTGAAACCGTCAATATAGCCTTCGTCCTTCAGGACCTGGGCAATGGCAACCTTCACTTTGGAGGAAGGCACCAGCACCGTAGTCTTAGCCACCATCTGCGCGTTGCGGATGCGTGTCAACAGGTCGGCGATCGGATCACTCATACTCATATTAGTCTCTCCTAGCGCTTACCAGCTGGCCTTGACGATGCCGGGGATTTCACCAGCAAAGGCCATTTCACGAATCTTTGCACGAGCCAGACCGAAGTGCTGGAATGTGCCACGGGGGCGACCGGTGATAGAGCAACGGTTGCGTTGACGCGTGGGGTTCGCGTTACGCGGCAACTTTTGCAGGCCGAGGCGCGCTGCGGCACGCTCTTCGTCAGAACGCTTCGCATCACCTGCAACAGCCTTCAGTTCTGCATATTTCTTGGCGTACTTTGCAGCCAACTTATCACGCTTGAGCTCGCGCTCGATTAATGCCATCTTAGCCACGGGTCACCTCAGTTCTTGAACGGGAAACGGAAGCCAGCGAGCAGTGCCTTGCACTCTTCGTCGGTCTTGGCCGTCGTGGTGATACTGATATTGAGACCACGCAAGGCGTCTACCTTGTCATATTCAATTTCAGGGAAAATGATCTGCTCTTTCACGCCGATGTTGTAGTTACCACGACCATCGAAAGCACGACCAGAGATACCACGGAAGTCGCGTACACGGGGCAGCGCCACGGTCACGAAACGATCCAGGAATTCATACATTTGCACGCCACGCAGCGTGACCATGCAGCCAATGGCCTGGTTTTCACGAATCTTGAAGCCGGCAATAGCCTTCTTCGACTTCGTGACCACCGGACGCTGACCAGCAATCTTGGTCAGGTCGCCCACGGCGTTGTCCATGACCTTCTTGTCTGCCACAGCTTCGCTGACACCCATATTCAGGGTGATTTTGGTCAGGCGAGGAACCTGCATCGGGGACTTGTAGCCAAACTTGGCCGTCAGTTCCGGCGCGATTTTTTCGCGATAGTGTTGTTGTAAACGTGCCATGCTCATGCCACCTTGATTTCTTCGCCGCTGGACTTGAAAACGCGAACGCGCTTGCCATCAGCCAGCAATTTGATTCCAACCCGGTCAGCCTTGCCCGTTGCCACATTGAAAATGGCGACGTTGGACTGATGAATCGGCATGGTCTTTTCCACGATGCCGCCGGCAACACCCTTCATGGGGTTGGGCTTGGTGTGCTTCTTCACCAGATTGACGCCTTCGACAATCACATGCGAATCGTCCTTGCGCAAGCTGATTTTGCCGCGCTTACCCTTGTCGCGCCCCGCGATCACGATGACTTCGTCGCCTTTGCGAATCTTGTTCATGGCCAGTCCTTACAAAACTTCAGGAGCCAGCGACACGATCTTCATGAACTTTTCAGTGCGCAACTCGCGCGTCACTGGTCCAAAGATGCGGGTGCCAATGGGCTCCAACTTGGCATTGAGCAGCACTGCTGCATTGCCGTCGAACTTCACCAGGGAACCGTCGGCGCGGCGAATGCCTTTGGCCGTACGAACCACCACAGCGCTGTACACCTCGCCTTTTTTGACGCGGCCACGCGGAGCAGCTTCCTTGATGCTAACTTTGATGATGTCGCCAACACTTGCATAACGACGCTTCGACCCGCCCAGCACCTTAATGCAGAGAACGGATTTCGCGCCGGTGTTGTCGGCAACTTCCAATCGAGATTCAGTTTGGATCATTTCAAATATTCCCAACTTGCACCTGTCGGACCCACGCGCCCGGTAGCTTTATCTACCAATGCACGCACGCCTCTCAAGCCAGTCTTGGGCCCGCTGTCCACCTCCCGAACCACTCGGAAGATCTTCATTTGGGCAGAACCTTCATACTTTTTCAAGCGAAGCCCGCTAGTATGCCGCAGTTTTTCCGGTTCGTCAACTATTTCTTTGGGGGATTTGCGTATATTGCGTTGCGAGGGTACAAAAATCCTCCACGCGCGGGTCGATTCCGGTCTCCTGGCGCAGGATAAGGCCGGTTTGGGGGGCCAATGCATGGGCCAGCGCCGCGTCCAGAAACAGCAGGCGCGAGCGTCGGGCCAGCACGTCTTCCACGCGCAACGCATATTCGTGGCGCGCGGCAAAACGCACCATGGCTTCGCTCAAGCCCGGCGCCAGCCAGTGTGCCGCACCCGGCAAGGCGCTCACTGCTGGCAGGTCGGTACCGTAGCCGCAGCCTTGAGGCCACAGGCCGGTTGCTGCGCCCAAATCGGGCCTCACCGATGCGACCGACACCGCTGGCGATGCCTGCGGCGCAGCACCCACCAGGCGCAGATGACGCGTCAGTCCACGCGGACCGTGCGGCAGCACGCCGTGCGCCACGCACTGCTCCAATACATCCTCCGCCATGGCCCGGTAGGTGGTCCATTTGCCGCCGGTCACCGTGACCAGTCCGTGGCGGCTGACCTCAATGGCGTGCGATCGGCTCAATGCCCGCGAGGCTTTGCCATCGTCGCGCGCCTGGTGCACCAGGGGGCGCAATCCGACCCAGATACTTTTGATGTCCGCGCGCGTCGGCGCCCGGCGCAAATACCGCCCGGCCTCGCGCAGCAAGAAGTCCACTTCTTCCTCTCTGGCCTGTGGTTCGCGCGGCAAATCGTGGCGCGCTGTGTCCGTGGTGCCAACGATCAGCTTTCCCAGCCAGGGCACGATGAACAAGACGCGGCCGTCGTCGGTATGCGGCACCATCAGCGCCGCGTCAGACGCCAGAAAACTGCGATCTAGAACGATATGCACGCCCTGACTCGGGGCCACCATGGCGTGCACCGCGCAGTCGTCCTGCGCCCGTAGCGCATCCACCCAGACCCCGGTGGCATTCACCACGCAGCGCGTACGCACCCGGTACCGGGCGCCACCCGACTCGCCGTTCAGCGTGTCGGTAAGGGTCAACCCACTGATGCGTCCTTCGGTGTACTGCAAATCAGACGCGCTGCAGTAATTGAGCACCAGCGCGCCATGCACAGCGGCGGTGCGCGCCAGCGCCAGCGCCAGGCGGGCGTCGTCAAACTGGGCATCCCAGTATTTGACGCCGCCACGCAAGCCTTCGGCGCGCGCCTGCGGCAGCTGCGCCAAGGTGGCGGCCGGCGACAGGAATTCAGTGCGACCCAAGCCAGCCGCTCCCGCCAGCAAGTCATACAACAGCAGGCCGGCGCCGTAGTAGCTTTGCTGACCAAAGCGGTACACAGGAACCACAAAAGCAAGCGGCTGACTCAGGTGGGGCGCATTGGTCAACACGGTCCGGCGTTCGTGCAGCGCTTCGCGCACCAGGGCAAAGTCACCCTGCGCCAGGTAACGCACGCCACCGTGCAGCAGTTTGGTGGAGCGTGAGGACGTACCGTGGGCGAAATCGTGCGCTTCGACCAGCAGCACGCGCAAGCCGCGCACTGCCGCGTCAACCGCCACGCCCAGGCCCGTCGCACCGCCGCCGACCACCACCAGATCCCACTCCGGCGTGTCTGCCAGGCGTTGCAGCAATGCGGCGCGCCGGGTTGGCAACGGGGGAACTGCGTCCGTCGAAGCCGTCGAATCCGGTAATTCAGACGTTAGCATGCGTACCTGGCCTCACGGAAATAGCCGCCGATCAATGGCGGGCATTTCATTATGGCGAAAGGAGTCGGTATGCGCTATCTATTGGCGTTTGATCAAGGCACGTCCAGTTCGCGCAGCCTGGTGCTGAACGGACACGGCACCATCCTGGCCACAGCGCAGCAGGAACTGCCGCAGATGTATCCACAGCCCGGCTGGGTCGAACACGACGCGCTGCGTATCTGGCGTGACCAGTTGGCCACGGCGCGCAGCGCGCTGGCCCAGGCGGGTCTGCGGGCCGACCAGATCCACGCCGTGGGCATCACCAACCAGCGCGAAACCACGGTGCTGTGGAACCGGCGCACTGGCCAGCCGCTGCACCACGCGATTGTCTGGCAGGACCGGCGCGGCGCGGCTGCCTGTGACGAACTGCGCGCGCAGGGTTGGGCCGAACCGATCCGCGCCAGCACCGGTCTGGTCCTTGATTCCTATTTTTCCGCCACCAAGCTGAAATGGCTGCTCGACACCATTCCCGGCGCACGCGCCCAGGCCGCCGCTGGTGAGCTCGCGTTCGGCACCATCGACTGCTGGCTGATCTGGCAGCTCACCGGCGGCGCCGAAGCCCATACGCGCGGCCAAGCCCGCCATGTGACCGACGTCAGCAATGCGGCGCGCACCATGTTGTTCAACATCCACACCAACCAGTGGGACGATGCCTTGCTGGCCGCGCTCGATATTCCGCGCGCGCTGCTGCCCACGGTCCAGTCGTCAGCGTCGTGGTTCGGCGACGCCACGGCAGGCCTGCTGGGCGCCGCCATTCCCATTACCGGCGCCGCCGGTGACCAACAAAGCGCGCTGTTTGGTCAGGCCTGTTTCACGCCCGGCATGGTGAAAAACACCTATGGCACCGGCTGCTTTATGCTGATGCACACCGGCACCACCTGTCCTGTATCACAGCACGGCCTGATTGCCACCAGCACCGCGCAAACCAGCGCCTCAAACAACGCAGACAACCGCCCCACCTTTGCGTTGGAAGGCAGCGTTTTCATGGGCGGCGCCGTGGTGCAATGGCTGCGCGACGGTCTGCATGCCATCCCTGACAGTGGCGCCGTGCAGGCACTGGCCGCCAGCGTACCGGACACCGATGGCGTCGTTCTGGTGCCGGCTTTTACCGGACTGGGCGCGCCCTACTGGCGCGCGGATGCACGCGCCAGCATCACCGGCCTGACGCGCGGCAGTACGCTGGCGCACATTGCCCGCGCGGCGCTGGAAAGCATCGCCTTTCAAAGTGCGGATCTGCTGCAAGCCATGCAGCGCGACCTGCCGAACGAGAACGCAAACACGCTGACCGAATTACGGGTGGACGGCGGCGCCTGCGCCAACGACTTGCTGATGCAGTTCCAGGCCGACCTGCTGGGCATTCCGGTGGTGCGGCCCCACTGCATCGAAACCACGGCGCTGGGCGCGGCCTGGCTGGCTGGGCTGGGCAGTGGCCTGTATGCCAGCACCGACGAAGTAGCGGGATTGTGGCGCGCCGAACGCCGCTTCCTGCCGGAGCGCACGCCAGCCTGGGCCGAAGAACGCATGGCACGCTGGCACCACGCGGTGCAACAAACGCTGCTGGGCACCTGAAGCGGCAGCTGTGGCAGCATCCGCATTAACACCCACACCGGCACAACACCAACGCCCGCCATGACACGCAGCGCACAGCACGCAGCGCACAGCACACAGCACCGCCTGATCATCTGACACGCCTTGCGGCACAATCCTGACCATGACTTCCACTATTTGTTTCATCGGCGGCGGCAACATGGCCAGCGCCATCATTGGCGGCCTGCGCCAACAAGAATCCACGCGCCCCATTCTGGTGGTTGAGCCCTACGCCGAAACCCGCGCCAAATTGCTGCACGACTTCGGCATCACCGCACTCGCCGAGGCCTCGCCTGAACTGGCCCAGGCCGGTCTGGTGGTCTGGGCCATCAAGCCGCAAACCTTTCAGGAAGCCGCCACGCCGGTGCGCGCCCACACCACGGCCGCGCTGCACCTGAGCGTAGCCGCCGGTATTCGCAGCGACAGCATCCGTCAGTGGCTCGGCAGCGAACACATCATCCGCTGCATGCCCAACACACCGGCCCTCATCGGCAAGGGCATCACCGGCCTGTTCGCGCGCGCGGCCGTCACCCCCGAACAGCGCGCCTGGGCAGACGCCGTGATCGCCACCACGGGCGAGCGCGTCTGGCTCAGCGACGAAGACCAGCTCGACGCCGTGACCGCATTGTCGGGCTCCGGTCCGGCCTATATGTTCTTCTTCATGGAAGCCATGACGGCGGCTGGCGTGGACATGGGGCTGGAGCGGGCGCAGGCCTACCAACTGGCGGTGGCAACCTTCATCGGTGCCGGCGAACTGGCGCGCGCCAGCAGCGACACGCCCGAGGTGCTGCGCGAACGCGTCACTTCCAAGGGCGGCACCACGTATGCCGCCATCACCAATATGGAAGCCAGTGGCGTCAAGGAACGCTTCATGGCCGCCATGCAGGCGGCACGCACGCGCGCCCAGGAACTCGGCGTGGTGCTCGGTGCACCGTCCAAAAGCTAAGAAACCGCTGCAGAACGGTGCATGAAACTGCGGCTTTTGCCCCAAAGCATGGGATAAACAGCACGCGCGGTCGATGGCGCAGTTGCAGTTGCAGTTGCAGTTGCGGTTGCGTTGGCACTGGCGCTGGCACTCACACCTGCCAAAAGCCAGGTGTGCTGTAGCGCTCCTTCAAAAAGTCGATCCAGGTGCGCACCCGCAGCGGCAGGTGCTTGCGCTGCGGGAACACGGCGTAAATGCCGTTCGGCGGCGCGGCAAAGGCGTCAAGCACCGTCACCAGGTGGCCGGTCGCAATTTCAGCCTCCACTTCCCAGGTACTGCGCCAGGCGATGCCATGCCCGGCCAGACACCAATCGTGCAGCACCTGGCCATCGGAACAATTCACTGGCCCGGTCGGCTTCAGGTAAGTAACTTGCGCCGGTCCACGCCCTTTGTGCATAAAGGCCCAGCCGCGCGTCTGTGAGGCGTCGCTGGACAGCGTCAGGCAGTCAAAGCGGGCCAGATCGGCCGGTGATTGTGGCGTTCCGTGGCGCGTCAGATAAGCCGGAGTGGCCACACACAGACGACGGTTGTCGGCCAGGCGCACGCTGACCAGCGACGAGTCTGGCAGGTCGCCCACGCGCACCGCGCAATCAAAACCTTCGGCTGCTAGGTCCACCACGCGGTCGCTCAGGTTGAGCGATATCGTGACTTCCGGATGCAACTGATGGAACTGTGGCACCAGCGGTGCCACGTGGCGTCGGCCAAATCCGGCCGGGGCCGTGATGCGCAAATGCCCGCTGGCCTTGACGCCCCCCGCGCTAACGCTGGCCTCGGCATTGGCCACGTCGGCCAGGATGCGTATGCAATCTTCCAGGAAGGCGCTGCCCTCGTGCGTCAGCGCCATGCGGCGCGTGGTGCGCAGCAGCAGCTTGACGCCCAGGCGTTCTTCCAGCGCGTCCATGCGGCGCCCGATGATGGCGGGCGCCACGCCCTCAAGCTGGGCCGCCGCCGTCAGACTGCCGCGCGCGGCCACCGACACAAACGATTCGAGTTGTTTTAATTTGTCCATACACGTGCTGCCTGGTTCCGCCCCATGGGGTTGATTCGACTGTTCCGACGCGTCCTGCCTGTTCCACTCATGCCGCGTCCGCTGCGACGGATGCCGATGCCGATGCCGACGCCGGCAACAGCACACCGTCCGCACGCAACGCGGCAATCTCCGCCTCCGAATAGCCCAATTCCAGCAACAACTCCGTGCCATGCGCGTCCAGCCGGGGCGGCGGCAGGCGCACCCCAGGGCGGGCGCCATCCAGCGTCAGCGGCAACAACGGCACCTGGGTCATGCGCCCGTCCGGCAACGCCATTGGCGCCAGACCACCGGTCTGCTGCAGGTGCGGGTCATCAAACAAATACTGTGGATCGGTAATCGGCGCATACGGCAGGCCGTGGCGCTCAAACAGCTCCGCCAAGGCCGACGCACGGTGGTTGCGCAGGCGCTCGCGCAGCAGGGGGAGCAGCCAGTCGCGCGCCAACACGCGCGCATTGTTGCTGCCCAGGCGGGCATCGGCCTGCAGGTCGGCCCAGTCCATGGCGTTGCAAAATATCTGCCACTGCGTTTCGCTGACCACGGCCAGGAAAATCTGCGCACCGTCCTGCACCGTAAACACGTCATAAATGCCCCAGGGGGAAATTTTTCCTGGCATCGGCGCGGCGGGTTTGCCAGTAACGGCGAACTGCATCATGTGCTGCGCGACCAGAAACACATTGTTTTCAAACAGCGCTGTCTGCACTTCCTGGCCGCGCCCGGTCTGCTGGCGCTGCAATAGTGCAGCCACCGCACCGAGCGCACCAAACAGGCCGCCCATGATGTCGTTGACGCTGCTGCCCGCACGCAACGGGTCGCCCGGACGCCCGGTCATGTAGGCCAGTCCGCCCATCATCTGCACCACCTCGTCAAGCGCAGTACGGTGCTCGTAGGGACCCGGCAAAAAGCCCTTGTGGCTGACATACACCAGACGCGGATCGAGGCAGCGCAGCGCGGCGTAATCCAGCCCCAGCTTGGCCATGCTGCCGGGCTTGAAGTTTTCGCTCACGATGTCGGCGCCGGCAATCAGGCGCAGCACCACTTCGCGCCCGCGCACCTGCTGCAAATCGATAGCCAGACTCTTCTTGTTGCGGTTAAACAGCGGATAGAAACCGGCGCCACTGCCGAGCAGTTCGCGCGTGCTGTCGCCACTGAGCGGCTCGACCTTGATCACCTCCGCGCCAAGATCAGCGAGAATCATGCCGCAGGTGGGTCCCATGACCATGTGCGAGAACTCTACGACCCGAATACCGGCGAGCGGCAATGTCGGCGCTTGCGTCACACTGTTTTCCATCGGATTACCTACCTTTTAGTCACAAATAGTTTAATGTTTTTCTACTTACTGAATTAATAAGTATGGAATACAGTCAACGATTTGCTTTCAACTTCATTTTTTAAGGTCCGCCATGTCCGCACCCACCGCCACGCTACGCAGCCAGATTCACCGCTTGCAGGTTGCCACCGTCCTGCAGCAATTCATCGAAGAGAAAGTGCTGCCGGGCACCGGTATTGACGCGGCCGGTTTCTGGCGCGGTTTTGACGCCATCGTGGCCGACCTGGCGCCCAAGAACATCGCCCTGCTGGCCGAGCGCGATCGCCTGCAAACCGAACTCGACGCCTGGCACCAGGCCCACCCTGGCCCCATCGCCGACATGCCGGCCTACCGCGCCTTTCTGGAAAAAATCGGCTATTTGGTGGATGCACCCAAGAAGGTGAAGATCACCACCGCCAATGTGGACAACGAACTGGCCAAGCAAGCCGGCCCGCAGTTGGTGGTGCCGGTGCTCAACGCCCGCTACGCGCTCAACGCCGCCAACGCACGCTGGGGCTCGCTCTATGACGCCTTGTATGGCACCGACGTCATCGACGAAACCAAGGGCTGTGAAAAAATCGGCAAAACCGGCGGCTACAACCCCAAGCGCGGCGCCAAGGTGATCGACTACGCACGCAACGTGCTGGACCGCACCGCCCCACTGAAGAAAGGCTCCCACGTCGGCTCCACCAGCTACAAGATCAAGGACGGCCACCTGGTAGTCGGCCTGGCTGAAGGCGGCACCTCCAAACTCAAGGACAACGCGCAATTAGTGGGTTACCAGGGCGATGCCAAGAACCCGAGCGCCATTCTGCTGGTACACAACGG
>Ga0316222_1003154_pt1 | contig 16499 bp, 18 predicted proteins | sample TBH18011metaG_FD_206008 | JGI IMG/M metagenome (GOLD analysis project Ga0316222, IMG submission 206008) | Freshwater microbial communities from Trout Bog Lake, Wisconsin, USA - TBH18011 | ecosystem: Environmental > Aquatic > Freshwater > Lake > Hypolimnion/Profundal zone | place: USA: Wisconsin...
GGGGGCGCTGGCCGCCATCACCCGAATCGAGCGCAGCGCCCGCGATCATTTTGGGGAGGAAGAGGCGCTGATGGCCCGACACGGCTTCCCCGCGATCGATCATCACACCAAGGCGCACAACGACTACCTTGACCGCGTCGTAGCGATGAAGGGGCAGATCGAGGCGAACCGCCCCGGCGCCGACGCCGAATTGTTCGACTATCTTGGGACATGGCTCAAGAACCATGTCACCAAGGACGACCATGCGCTTGGGAAATACCTGCAGGGCCGGGGCATTGTCGCGTAACATGGCCTAAGGTGGCCGAACGATCGCGACGGGGGTGCGGTGTCGGCCGCACCCACCGATGAGGTTCGTTGATGACCACCCAGCCCACGTGCTACCTCGCCGGCCCCGGCGTGTTCCATCCCGCCGCCAAGGCGCTGTTCGAGTACCTGGTCGAGGTCTGCGACAAGCAGGGCCTGCGTGCCCTGATCCCGGTCGCCCCCGACCCGGCGATCAGCAATCCGGCCGACCAGGCCGCCGCCATCCGCCACGGCAACACCGCGCTGATCCGCGCCTCGGACGTGGTGATCGCCTGCGTCTCGCCGTTTCGCGGTCCGGGGGCGGATGCCGGCACCGCCTGGGAGATGGGCTTCGCCGAGGCGCTGGGAAAACCGGTGGTGCCGTGGTGCGAGGAAACCAAGGTCTACGTCGAGCGGGTGCCCCACGACCGCGACCCCGACGGCCGCCTGTTCTGCAAACAGCACGGCATGCTGGTCGAGGATTTCGGCCTGGTCGACAATCTGATGCTGACCACCGGAGCGATCCCGGTCCAACCTGATTTCGACGCGGCGGTGGCGCTGGCGGCCAAGCTGGTGGTCAGACTCTAACGCCCCGTCGGCACCGCCGCCTTACCGCTTCAAGAACGCCCCGACCCGCTGATGGAATTCCGGGGTAGCGGCGCAGGCCACGAAGGCGGCTCGCTCGGAATCCAGTTGGCGGTCGAAATCGGCGTCCCAGCTTTGGCGCAACAGCGCCTTGGTGCGGGCGCAGGCGGGGGCCGGTACTTGGGCCAAACGGGCGGCCAGGGCCATGGTCTCGGCCTCCAGCGCCTCGGCCGCCACCACTTTGCTGACCAGTCCCAGCCGCAACGCCTCGGCAGCGCCGATCGGCTCGGACAGCAGGGCGATTTCCATCGCCTTGCGCGGGCCGACCAGACGGGGCAAGCGATAGGACAGGCCGCCATCGGGCACCGTGCCGATCTGGGAATAGGCGAACACCAGTTTGGCATTGTCGGCGGCGATGACCAGGTCGCAGGCCATCGCCAGGCTCATGCCGCCGCCGGCGGCGGCGCCCTGGACGCTGGCCAGCACCGGCTTGTCGATCTCTGCCAGCAGCCGCATCGCCTGGTGGAAGGCGCCGACCAAAGCGGCGGCGACGTCGGGCGCGCGGGCGGGATCGGCCAGGAAGCAGGCGAGGTCGCCGCCGGCCATGAAGGCGCGGCCATTGCCGCGCAGCACCACCGCCCGCACCGCCGGATCGGCCGCTACCGCGCCGAAGGCGGCGGCCAGGGCCTCGGCCATCTCGAAATCGAGGGCGTTCAGCTTGTTCGGCCGATTGAGGCTGATTACGGCGATCCCGTCGCCGCGGCTGACCAGGATGGGGGATTCATCGGGCATGGCGGGGGCCTTTCGGTGACGACGACACCCCCAAGCTTAAAATAGGGTGAGCGAGGTGGGAATTGAAAAAGCGACGGCGGGCAAGGCCGCCAGGCGGGCGAGCGCAGACAACGAGACCTGCGGCGTGGCGAGGTGCTCGATGACATGGCTGAGCAAAAAGCCATCAAATCGCGTGTTGGGGAAATGCGGCGACCGGGCGTCGAGGTCGAGCGAATCCCAGCCGGCATACAGATGGGCGTGGTCGCCGGGGCGACGGTCGGCGCCGTATAAGGACGAGGTCCTCGCGCTCGGGATCGCCCCATCGCCGCCAATGGCCGAGACAGCCATCGCCGGCGCCAACATCGAGAAGGCGGGCGCCGTGCGGCAGCGTCTTGAAGAAGCGGTATTTGGGATGGAAGGACCAGTACAGCCGCAACAACTCGTCATAGGACGACTGGAACCGGCGGCGAGCCTTGCGTAGCATCGCCGCCAGCGCATCGGCGGTGACGACTTCCTCGGACATCATTGGCGCTCCAGGCGGCAGGACACGAACCGATCCATCCGGGAGGCGAACTCGATGCAATCGCCGCTGTCGAGCCTGAGGCCGCAGCGATCGGATCGGCCCTTGGTGGGTGGCGATGACCGATTTGATGCGCGCGCCGATTCCGCTCTCGGGATCTGGGTCGAAGTTGGCGGTAATCCGGGCACCTGGGCGGCGGCCAGATGGTCGCGCCAGGTTCCGCTCAGCCAGGCGTAGGGGGCGTAGAAATGATAATTCCGCAGGTCCCAGTTGGCGTCCTGGCCGACGAAGGCGGCCCACCCGGCGGCGAGGACGATGGCGACCAGCGCCACGGCGGCAAATTCTTTGGCCAGATCGCGAGTCATACCAGCGGCATGAACCTTCGACTCATGTCGCTGGTCAGCCGCCATTGCGGCGGCGGCCAAGCTGGCGGAGCCTGCGCCCGGCGAGGGCGCCGAAAACGTGTCAACGTTCTTGGCCATTGGTATCATTGCGTCGCCTCCTGCGCGGGGATCCCGCGATCGGTGAATTCGATCAGGTTGCCCGGTTCGAGGCGGTCGTAAGCGGGCAGCGACCGCATCGCCGCCAGGAAGTCGGCGTGCTGCGGATGGTCGGCGGCAACGACGTTCTTTTCGCCGTACTCCGCCTCGGAAAAGCTTCCGAGATTGAGCAGACGTTGCAGCACGCAATGAAAGCCGAAGCGCCGGGCGATCTCGATGAAGCCCTTGGCCTCATGGTAATTGTTGTCTTGCACGATCATGTCCAAGCGGACGTACTTGACCGTTTCGGCCGCGCGCAGCCCGGCTATGAACGCCAAATTATTCATCAACTTGTCCCAATTTCCGCCCCGGCGGTTGATCTTGTAGGTTGCCGCGCAGGCGGCGTCCATGCTGACGAAAACCGCGATTTTGGCGCAGTGGTGAAGGTTGGCCAATTCTTCTCGACATCGATCCTGCCGAGCAGATCGAAAAACAATTCCGAGGCGAAGGGATCGCCGGAACCGCTGGTGCTGATGGTAATGGGCTCGCTCGTGCCGCCGATGTAATCGAGGATGTGCTGCTGGATGCGAAGCTTGTGCTCGTCCTTGGGTCGTCCTTGCGGATGTGGATCAGCTCGGAGCGGCAGCACGGGCAAGTCAGATTGCAGCTGCGGTCGTAGCACAGGTTCAAGTGGGTGGGCGGCGGCACCACCGTCCGTCGCTCGGCGAAAATGGTCTTCAGCTTGGCGCCGTGCTTGCCGGCCAGGATGTCGTCGAGCGGCAGCAGAAATTGGGCTTGCATGCAGATGGCGAGATTGCAATAGCGCAACGAGCCGTCGAACATGCTGGCGCGGATGGCCTGGGCGTCCGGGGAATTCCAGATCTCGAAGATGCCGTCGGCCTCCTCGTAGGTGCCGAGACGGCGATTGATCCAGGAGCCGCAGCAGCAATAGATCTGGTCCTCCTGGAGATCCATGAAGGTGAACGGCCAGACGCAGGTCTTGATGTTGGTGGGTCCCGCCAGGACCTTCGGATGGGCGAACAATTGCCGCATGGCGGCGATGCCGTCGGCATGGAAGCGAGCATAGCGCTCGCGGCTGATCGCGGCCAGCCGCGACAATTCATCCGGCCGGACGGCCAACTCCAGCAGGCTGGCGGCCAAGCCGTCGAGGTCGGCGTGGCGTAGATAGGCGCCCTCCTCCGCCTCGGTGCAGGAAAAGAATTCCAGCGGCTGGCCGTTGGCCCGCAGCATGTCGTAGCGATCGGCCATCTTGTCGTGGGTGTCGATCACCTTGAGCATGTGGGACGGCACGAAATCCAGCAGCTTCGACTGGAAGACGTAGGAGCAGAACACCACGTCGATGTCGCAATCCAGGCACAGGGCGCGGATTCGCTCGCCCAGGCCATCCTCATACCAGCCGTCGAAGGGAATGGCTTGGCCGTTGGCGCCGAGCCCGAACGAATTGGGCAGCAGGGCGAAATGGACCCGTTGGTGGTGGCGCAGTTCGGCCGTCCAGAAGCCGTCGATCTCATCCAGCGCCGCGACCATGTTAGAGTCCGGGAAACAGTCCAACCATTTGGCCAGCTGGCGGGCGGCGGCCACCGGGTCGGCGAGGAAGTCGTCGTAGCGGACGAACAGCTGCCGCGCTCGCCGGCCAGGGTATGGGCCAGCCACATCGCCAGCGCCTGCTCCCGCCCCAAGCCATTGCGCGGGCGCAGCGACAGCGCCGCCTCCAGCGGATTGCGGACCGGCAGCACGGCGACCGGGGTGGCGCCGAACAAGTCCATGACCTTGCGCCACAACGGCAACAGCCGGCAGCAGCGCGGATCCTTGATCACGAACACCGGGGCGTCGGCGAGATCACGGTGGAGGATGGCCAGCAGGTCGTCGTGACAGGGCGGTGGCCGCCACGGTGGCGAACGCCGCCAGCGGCAGCGGCCGCGGATCGTCCCACGCCGAGCCGATCGCCGCGAGGAAGCGGTCGTGGACAGCCATGATGTCGGCCGATTCCCAGAACCCGGCGGCATTGTCGGGGGCGGCGGCCATCAGGTTGAGCGTCCGGGTCACCGCCGAGGTGCCGCTACGATGCATGCCGATAACCAGAATGCCGATCCGGCGCGGGATGGAAGAGGCAGATCGGGGTCGGTCTGTCCGAGCAGTTGGCCAGATCTGTCCTTTGTCGCGAAAAGGTGGAGCGGCACAATAGCTTGGCGTTTGTCGGTTTGACCAGAACCGTTCGCCGGGCCGCAACACTGTTTTTCGTCCCCCGTCATTGTTCGAGCGGGTAAAGCCCTTTATCTGTTGGAGACAAGGTCAAAGGGAGAACCGCCCGTCATGCCCACCACCGCCCACTACCACCCGGTCGCCATCACCCTGCACTGGCTGACCGCCCTGGCCATCCTGGCGATGTTCGCCCTGGGCTGGACCATGGTCGACCTGCGGCCCGGTTCGACGCTGCAATTCGAGCTGTTCCAGTGGCACAAATCGGTGGGCTTCACCATCCTGGCGCTGACCACGCTGCGGCTGGGCTGGCGGGTCTCCCACCGGCCGCCGCCGTTGCCGGCGACAATGGCCGAGTGGGAGAAGCGAAGTGCCCATCTCGGCCATCTGGCGCTGTACGCGCTGATGATCGCCTTGCCGCTGACTGGCTGGGCCCTGGTCTCGACCGCCCGCTTCAACATTCCCACCCTGCTCTACGGGGTGGTTCCCATCCCCCATCTCGGCCCGCTGGCCGAGCTGCCCAACAAGGCGGCCGCCCATGAATTCTCTGAGCAGCTTCACATGATCGGAACCTGGCTACTGGCTGCGATCCTGATGGTCCATGTCGGCGCCGCGCTTCGCCACCACTTCCTGCAGCGAGACGACGTCCTGCGCCGCATGCTGCCGAAAATGATGATCGCCCTCGCCGTCACCACCGCCCTGGGCTGGACGGCGCCGGCCGACGCCGCCGAATGGCTGATCGATGCCGCCCACTCCCGGCTGGGCTTCAGCGGCAACCAAGGCGGCACCGCCTTCGCCGGCAGCTTCGCGCGCTGGCAGGGCGGCATCGATTTCGACCCCGCCCGGCCGGCCGCCGGCCACGCCCTGATCACCATCGAGATGGCCAGCGCCGCCACCGGCGATGCCGAAAAGGACCAATTGCTGCCGCAGCCGGAATGGTTCGACATCAAGTCGTTCCCCAAGGCGGTGTTCGAGGCCACCAGCTTCCGCGCCAAGGGCGGTACGTCCTACGAGGCGGTGGGCAGCCTGACCATCCGCGGCATCAGCCGGCCGGTGGTGCTGCCCTTCACCCTCGACCTCGCCGGCGACCGCGCCCACGCCACCGGGACGCTGGATTTGGTACGGACCGATTTCGGCATCGGCCAGGGAATGTGGAGCACGCCCCAAACGGTGGCCTTGCAGGTCGCGGTAACGCTCGACCTTGCCGCCCAGCGGCGCTAGGGATTGTTGCGCGGAGGCGGGCCACTTTGGGCGGGAATTGCGCGCCGACTCGTCTGGACGAAACGCGATTTCGAATTGGGCCGAACAACGAGTTTTGCATTGCGGGGCGGGCTGAATGTTGGCATATGCGGTCTCCGGTAAAGGACAGCAAACCTTACCTTTTGATTAAACAACGTCAGGTCCAGCAATGACTTCGTCCATCATCGTCAAGGCCCCCTTCACCCTGGCCGACACCTCGAACGTCGATGAGCAGGCGGCCCGCTTCCTCGCCGAATCCCTCGGCACCATCCACCCGGTCAAGCCCGAACTCGCGATCGAATCCGAATTGGTCGCGGAAAACGACAGCGACGACGCCACCAAGGCCGCCTAAGCCGACACCAGGATAATCGCCGTCGGCGGTTGTCCTGGATGCCGGGCTTGGCAAATCGTCGGCCATGGCCTGATAATGGCTCCCGGGTCCCTCATCGGGAGACAATCCATGGCCAAGCGCCGCACCAAGACCGCGCCCGCCTCCACCGCCCCTGCCCTCAATCCCGCGCCGGTGACCGAACCGATCATGGCGCCTGAGACCGTTGCCGCCTCCGAGCGGCGCCGCTACCCCCGCCTGGGCAACATTCGGCTGATGGCCAACATCGGCGGCAAGCTGGTGCGGGTGGTCAACGTGTCGGCCAAGGGCATGACGGTCGAGCGAACCTTCCCCTACGGCGTCGAGCCGCTGTCCTTCACCCTGTACCCCAGCGACGGCCGCCGCCTCGACCTCAACAAGGGGGTCAAGGGCACCGGGATCGTCGCCCATGAGGAGGACGAGTTGGTCGGTATCCGCTTCCAGCCGGCGACCCTCGCCCTGGTGCGGCTGGTGGTCGACCACGCCGACCCTCCGGCGCCATGAGCCTGCGCGGTCTGGCGGTAGCGGCATTGCTGGCGACCACCAATCCGGCGATGGCGGGCGAGGCGGTGGTGCTGTTCGACCAATCGATGGCTGGCAGCCGCGCCGAGCCGCTCCTGGCCGAGCGGGTGCTCGATTTGCTGGCTACGACCAAAGCGGCCAAAACCGTCACCATCGTCGGCTTCGACGAGGAGGTCGGCGTCCACGCCCGGGCGGTGGCGCCCCGCTCGGCGGCGTGGCGGGCGGCCCTGCGCAAGCTGCGCCATCTTCACGGCCGCGAGCGCCACGCCGATTTCGAACCGGTGTTCCGCCATTTGGCCGAGGATCTGGCCGGCGGCGGAATCGCCGTGCTGATCAGCCATGGCGCCCCCGAGGTGTGGGACGCGCGGCTCAGTCCGATGATCAAGGCCGATGAGCGCTACCGCGCCCTCAACGAGCAATACCATGAGCTGCTGGCCGCCCAGGCCACCCGGGCCGAACTGCTCGAACTGCTCGGCCCGGCCTACCGTGCGCGCGACGCCGCGCTGACCGCCGCCGCCGCCGCCCGCCTGCGCCCGCTCTGGGGCGAACGGCTGATCGTCTGGGATATCTCCGGCGAATCCGCCCCGCTCAAAGCGTGGAGCACGGCGGCCGGAGCCCGCTATGTCGGCGTCGCCGCCGATTCCCGGACGCAGCCGCCAGCGGAACTGAAGCGGGCTCTGGCGGCCTTGCCGAAGCCGGCCGCGAAGCCGGCAGACGCGAAGCCGGTGGCCGCTTCCACGCCAGCCGAACGCCCCTGGATGCGGCTGCGTTCGCCCGACCACGATCCCTCGCCGCCGGCCAAGGCGGCGCCCCGCATCGCCGTCGAAACCGGCCCGCTACTGCCCCCGCCCGAGCCAACCATCGTCACCATGCCGGAAGCTGCGCCACCGCCACCGCCACCCTCGCCGCCGTCACCATCCGTCACCGAGGCGGTCATCGCGACCGGACTCTGCGCGCTGGTGGGGTTGCTGGTGATGGCCCTGCTGTCCGGGTAGGTGGGCGGGTGGGGCGGCTTCCATCGCGGCCCTACCCTTATTGTCATGGGGTCATGCGAAAATTGCCCAACTCCTGGCGGCCACGTGGCATTACCCTAGGCCTTTGGTATCCTATCGGGAGGTGGTCGCGATGTTTGACCGCAAATCGTTGGCCAATGAATTGCTCGCCCTGCGCAAATCCAGCCTGGCGATTGGCAACGAAAACCAGACGCTGGCGGACGCCATCGAGCGCATCTTGACCCAGCTCGAAGGAGATGGCGGCGCCATCACCCCGGACGAGAGCGGGCACTTGGCGGCGGCGATGACCGCACTTAAGGGCAATCACCCCTACCTTGCCCGCTCCAACATCCTGCTGGCGCTCGATTCGATCAACCGTCCGGGCGGACCCGGCGGCTATCAGCCTACCGGCATCACGGCGCTCCGCCACAAACTGCACTCGCTACGCGCCCACGCGGCGTAATCGCCGAAGTCTTCTTCATCCTGGCGGTTACCCTCTGTTACGCCACCACCGCCGCGGTGACATCACGGTGAAACGAAGCGCCGCCATCCTGATGACGCGCTTCGACTCCATGGTGACATGATGGCAAACCGGGCTAAATTCTCCGACCGAATGGTCAACAGGTTGATCAAGGCGCGCATGGCGCCGTCGTGGCATGGGCTGCCGGGCGCGGTCCAACTCGCGGCCGCCGCACTTTGCGCTTACCTTGCGACCATTCCCTGACGTATCACTGTCGGCATGCCGGCACGTGACGATTACGACCAGGGACTGGCGGCGCACCGCCAAGGCCGCCTCGACGAGGCGATCACCGCCTACCGGCGGGCGATCGCCGCTGCCCCCGCCTTCGCCGAAGCGCTGAACGCGCTGGGCATTGCGCTGCAACAGCGGGGCGACCTTGCCGGTGCCGTCGCCGCCTATCGCGCCGCCCTGGCGGCCAATCCCGACTATGCCTCGGCCTGCAGCAACCTTGGCGCCGCCCTGTTCACCCAGGGCGAGGTCGACGCGGCGCTGGACTGGTACCGCCGGGCGATCGAATTGCGCCCCGACCATGCCGACGCCCATTACAATTTGGGCAAAGCGCTGCACGAACAAGGCGATGCCGTGTCGGCGCTGGATTGCTACCGCCGAGCGACGACGCTTGATCCCAGCCATGCCTCGGCCTGGAACAACCAGGGCATCGCGCTGCGCGACCTCGGCCGCCCCGACGACGCGGTCGAAGCCTACCGCCGGGCGCTGGAGCGACGCCCCGACGCCGCCGAGATCCGCTACAACCGGGCCATGGCGCTGCTCGAAGGCGGCCACTTCGCCGAAGGCTGGCCGGAATACGAGGCCCGCTTCGCCGCCGGCGACGTGCCGGAGCGGAAATTCGACCGGCCGCGCTGGCGCGGCGAGGATATTGCCGGCAAGACCCTGCTGGTTTGGGCCGAACAGGGCTTCGGCGACAGCCTGCTATTCGCCCGCTGCGTAGGGATGCTGGCCGGATTCGGCGCCCGGGTGGTGTTCGAGGTGCAGCCGCATCTGGCCCGGCTGATGCGCGACTTGGCCGGCGCCGACGGAGTGGTGGCGGCTGGCCGGCCCCTGCCAGCCTTCGATCTCCAGGTGCCGCTGCTCAGCCTGCCTGGCATCCTCGGTATCGGCCCGGGCACCATCCCCGCCAAAATCCCCTATTTGGCCGCCGAGCCCGCTTTGGCCGCAACCTGGCGACAGCGCCTGGCCGAAAATGGCGGCGGTCGGATCAAGGTCGGCCTCGCCTGGGCCGGCAACCCCCGCCAGAAGAACAACGTCAACCGCTCGCTGCCGGTGGCCGAACTGGCCGGCCTGCTAGCCCTGCCGGCGACGTTTTATTCATTGCAGCAGGGCGAGGCGGCCGACCAAGTGAACCGCTCCGGCATCGGCCGGGTGGTCGAGCTTGGCCCCCATCTGACCGATTTCGCCGAGACGGCGGCGGCACTGGCCGGGCTCGACCTGATCGTCAGCGTCGATACCGCCGTTGCCCATCTCGCCGGCGCGCTGGGGCGCCCGACCTGGACCCTGCTGGCCTTCGCCCCCGATTGGCGCTGGCTGCGCGACCGCGCCGATTCGCCCTGGTATCCGACCATGCAACTGTTCCGCCAGCACCAGCCGCGCGATTGGGCCCCGGTGGTGGCGCGGGTGGTCGCCGCGCTGAAGAGCATGATTTAGATCATGCTCGGCCGCCATTGCGGCAGCGGCCAAGGGCGTGAACGCGCCCGCTTAGGCAGAGGGCAAAACATAAAGCTTCACACCCTGAGGCGCATGCCCGGGGTCGGAATTTCGGCGTGAAAACGGCTGCCGACCAGACGGGCGCGGCGCGCCAGCAGCGCCAACTGGGAAGAAATCAGGGCGACGGCGTCGACAGCGAAGATGCCGGCGGCGACCCGCATCGCCACCGGCGCCAGCGAATCCATCAGCGGAATGGCGAACAGCAGCGGCAGTGCCGCGAACAGGGCGATGTTGCGCAGACGCTGCATGCGGAAAACCTGGGCCGCGGCCAGCACCACCGGCGATTCCCGCACCAGCACGAACCCGGCCTGAGCCACCAGCTGCGCCGCCTGCGCCGCCTGGGGACGCGGCAGATTGGTGAACTCGGCGGCCAGGTACAGGCCGTTGGCGGCGGGCGTGAAGGTGGCGCCGACGACGTCGCTCGGCCAGTACTGCCTGGGGATGCCTGGCCGGATTTCCTTGTAGACCGCCCGCGAGAACGGGGAGTGGGCCGGCAGGAGGGGGACGAATTCCGCTTCTGTCATGCCCTCACCTTAACGCCACCAGCCGCCGACGAAAAGAAGTTCCGGCATCGTGATATGCTGGAATGCGGCCGCCGCCGGTGCTAAATGGGGCCATGGATGAACGCAACCCCTTCGCGGTCTTGCAACGCCGGATGCGCAAACTGGGCACCCTGCTCAAATTGCTTTGTCTGGCATGGATCGTCACCGTCGGGGTCATCCTGATCGCCGAATTGACGCCCGAGGACTTGCACAACCACCGCTCCGCCGCGGTGCAAGACCAAGTGCACGGATGCGCAGGCGAATTCACCGAGCGCTTCGCCTGCACCCAGGAGCTGCTGTTGAGCGGCGAGCGGCATAGCGCCCTGTCGGTGCTGGAGCGGCTGGGGGTGGTGATCATCCTGCCGTCGATCGCCTGGACGGTGTGGCGGGTGGTGATGTGGTGGATCCGCCGGGTGCTGTGGCCGCCGGCGGTTCCAGTCAAGTGGGCGCCGGATCACCATGGCTGAGTCATACCGGCCAACCCATTTCGCCGCTATCCAGCCGCCATTGCGGCGGCGGCCAAGGGCGCGGATGCGCCCGCCCGACAAGGGGCAAAAATAGAAGGGGGTCACCATGCGTGTGCTGATCGTCGGGGCTGGTGCGGTGGGCGGCTATTTCGGAGGCCGCCTGATCGAGGCCGGGGCGGATATCACCTTCTTGGTCCGCCCTCGTCGCCGCGCCCAACTGGCGGCGGGCGGATTGATGCTGCGGAGCCCGCTCGGCGATTTCTCGACCCCGGTCGCCACCGTGCTGGCCGAAGAGATCGACCGCCCCGCCGATTTGATCATCCTTTCCTGCAAGGCCTACGACCTCGATGGCGCCATGCTGTCCTTCGCCGACGCGGTCGGGCCGGACACCGCCATCCTGCCGCTGCTCAACGGCATCGGCCATCTCGATCGCCTGGTGGCACGGTTCGGCGAGGCGGCGGTCCTGGGCGGGCTGTGCGCGCTGGCGGTCACCCTTGATACCGACGGCGCCATTCTCCACCTCAACGCCCAGCACAACCTGGCCTTCGGCGAGCGCCGGGGCGGCACCAGCCCGCGAGTCGAGGCCATCGCCCGGATGATGGCGGGGGCCAAGATCACTTGGACCGCCAGCGAGGCGATCATCCAGGAAATGTGGGAGAAATGGGTGTTCCTGGCCAGCCTGGCCGGGATCACCTGCCTGATGCGGGCCAGCGTCGGCGACATTGTCACCGCCGGCGGCCTGGAGGCCATCACCATCCTATTGGCCGAAGCCCAGGCGGTCGCCGTCACCGCCGGCCACGGCGCCCGCCCCGAGGTGCTGGAGAAATACCGGGCGCTGCTGGTCGCTCCCGAATCGACTCTGACCGCCTCGATGCTGCGCGACGTCGAAAAGGGCGGCGCCACCGAAGCCGACCACGTCCTCGGCGACCTGCTGGCGCGCGGCCAGAGGGCCGGTCTGGAGCTGCCGCTACTCAGCCTGGCTTATACCCACCTCAAGGCCTACGCCGCCCGTCGCCACCGGGAATCGGCATAGAGGCGCCACCCCTTGCGGGTTGGCGCCTCTTCATCCGCACCGATGCCTCAGCAGCAGCGGCCGATCTTGCCGCCTTCCCCCGCGTAGCGGCTGTTTTGCCGCTCGCGGAAGAATTCCTCGTAGCTCATCACCGGCAGGTTGGGATGGTGGGCGTTCCGGTGTTCGACATAGTGGTCGTAATCGGGGACGCCGACCATCAGCCGTCCGGTCTGTTGCACGAGCTTGAGCAGTCGCTTGAGATCAGGCATGACGGGCCTCCTTGGGGCCACCCAACTCGACGGCGGTCGGAGTGGCGGAGCCAAGCGCCTTGTGGATCGCCACCACGCCGTAATACAGCATCGCCAGCACCACCAGCACGAAACCGGCGGAGAGCGCGGCGTCGACATAGTCGTTGAAGACGATCTGACTCATTTGGTCCAGCGTCTTGGCCGGCGCAACCACCCGTCCGTCGGCCAAGGCGGTACCGAACACCTTGGCATGGGCGACGAAGCCGATCTTCGGATCGGAATGGAACACTTTTTCCAATCCGGCGGTCAGGGTGCAGACCAACAGCCAGGCGGTGGGGAACAAAGTCACCCAGGCATAAACCTGGCGTTTCATCTTGAACAGCACCACCGTGCACATGATCAGGGCGATACCGGCCAGCATCTGATTGGAGATGCCGAACAGCGGCCACAGGGTGTTGATGCCGCCCAACGGGTCGACCACGCCGACGATCAGGAAGTAGCCCCAAGCCGCCACCGCCAAGGCCGAACCGATCAGGTTGTTGGTCCAGTTCCTGGTCACCTTGAAGGCGGGGACCACGGCGCCGACCAGATCCTGGATCATGAAACGGGCGACCCGGGTGCCGGCATCGACGGTGGTCAGAATGAACAGCGCCTCGAACAGGATGGCGAAGTGGTACCAGAACCCCATCAGCGCCCGGCCGCCGAGGAAGCCGGAGAAGATTTCGGCCATGCCCACCGCCAGGGTCGGCGCGCCGCCGGCCCGGGACAGGATGGACTTCTCGCCGACGTCGGCAGCGACCTGGGTCAGCAGATCGGGCGTTACCACGAAGCCCCAGCTCGAAATCACCTGGGCCGCCTGGTCGGCGGTGGTGCCGATCAAGCCGGCGGGGCTGTTCATGGCGAAGTAGACGCCGGGCTCCAGCACGCTGGCGGCGATCATCGCCATCACCGCGACCATGGATTCCATCAGCATGCCGCCATAGCCGATGAACGGGATCTGGGCTTCGGTCTCGATCATCTTCGGCGTGGTGCCGGACGCAATCAGCGAATGGAAGCCCGACACCGAACCGCAGGCGATGGTGATGAACAGGAAGGGGAACAGGTTGCCCGAGAACACCGGACCGGTCCCATCGATGAACTTGGTCACCGCCGGCATTCTAAGGTCGGGCATCACCACGACGATGCCGATGGCCAGGGCGGTGATGGTGCCGATCTTGAGGAAGGTCGACAGGTAGTCGCGCGGCGCCAGCAGCAGCCACACCGGCAGCACCGAGGCGACGAAGCCGTAACCGATCAGCATCTCGGCCAGCTGAGTGCCGCCGAAGGTGAACAGCGGCGCCAGTTCTGGGCTTTCCGATACGGTGCGGCCATACATCAGCGCCGCCATCAGCAGCACGAAGCCGATCAGCGACATTTCGCCGATCCGCCCCGGCCGCAGGAAGCGGCCGTAAATGCCCATGATCATCGCGGTGGGAATGGTGGCCAGCACGGTGAAGGTGCCCCACGGGCTGCCGGCCAGCGCCTTGACCACCACCAGCGCCAGTACCGCCAGCAGGATGATCATGATCAGCAGAACGCCGACCAGGGCGATGCCGCCGGCGGTGTTGCCCATCTCCGAGCGGATGATGTCGCCAAGCGAGCGGCCATCGCGCCGGGTCGAAATAAACAGCACCACCGAATCCTGGACCGCGCCGGCGAAGACGACGCCGACCAGGATCCACAGCGTGCCGGGCAGGTAGCCCATCTGGGCGGCCAGCACCGGGCCGACCAGCGGGCCGGCACCGGCGATGGCGGCGAAATGGTGGCCGAACAGGACGTAGCGGTTGGTCGGGACGTAGTCGAGGCCGTCATTGAAGCGGATCGCCGGTGTCGCCCGAGTGGGGTCGACTCCCAGCACCGTCTTGGCGATGAACAGCCCATAGAAGCGGTAGGCGATGAAATAGGTGCAGACCGCGGCGATCACCAGCCAAACCGCGTTGATGCTTTCGCCGCGATGTAGCGCGACGACCCCCAGGGCTGCGGCACCGACCAGTGCGGTGACCAACCAGCCCAGCTTGGAAACGGCGGTATTCATCAGACGACCTCCATCCCTGGAAGACAGGTCATCTAAAGATGTTCCTCCTACTCTCTAATGTAAATCCCCTACCCCATCCATTTGGCGGGGGTCTCACCCGACCGGGGCGCAATCGCGCAGATGGGCCCGGAGCGCCTGTTCCCGCGCCGCCCAATCCGCCTCGGCCTCGGCCTCGCGGCGGCTGATTTCCGGGCGATCGCGCAGCTGGCGCAAATAGCGGATCAGGTAGGGCATGTGGGTCTCGCGCTCGGCCTCGTTGCGGCCGAGATTGGTGCTGAACTTTTCCAGGAACTGGCCGTCGATGCGCGGGAACACCCGGTGGCAGGTAAGGATGACGAAATCGCCCCATTGGTCGGGGAAGTTGCGGAAGGCGTTGAGCAGGTTGTCGCGGAGCGCGCCCTCGCGCACCTTTTGCTGGAAGGCGCGCGGGTCCTTTTCCTGCTCGTAGAGATCGTGGCAGCTCCGCCACAGCGCCGATAGCCGCGCCGACCAGTCGGTGGCCGGATCGAGCAGCGAATTGAAAATCTCGATCTCGCGGTTGCCGACATGGGGAAGATCGTAGTCGGCGGGCGAAGCGGGGCGCAACAGCTCGCGCAGTTGCTTGGTCGGCTCCTTGACCTGCAGCGCCCGGGTGCCGTCCTCCCGCTTGGCGGCGACCAGCTTCAATTCGTCCCAACCCGCGCCCCAGCTCTCCAGAATGCTAGCCTTGAGCAGCGACGGCACCTGGTCCCAGAAGCTGTCGGTGTCGACGCCGGCGCAGTCCAGGCTGGCGGCCAGCATACGCACCTGCCGGCTGGCCAGGATGCCGGGCAGAATGAAGCGGGTGACGGCCTGGCGGAACTTGTCGGCGAACAGCGGCGACAGCAGGAAGATCGGGGGCAGGGCGCGCTCGACCTCGGGGTTGGAGCGATGGAAGAAAGTCACCACCTGGTCGATACGCCGCAGGATGGCCGCCTCGCACAATAGGTCGAAGCGGGTGAAATCGCCCTGGGGCGGCGGCAGCTCCGGCACCTGGTATTCGATGTGCTTCAACAGGTGGGCCAGCCCCGGCGGCAGAGCATAGCTGATGTCGCGTTCGCTCCCGGCGGCGGGGGCGGCGGCGGGGGCGGCGGCGGGAGCGGCCGGTGTGGCGGCTGCCGGGGCGGCGGCGGGGCGGGACAGGGCCGCCCCGGCAAAGACTTGGTCAAGCTGCCAGTCGCTGATCATCGACTTGGCGCCGTAATGGATCCGCGCCACCACCTGGGCCGTCACCGCTTTGGCGTTGCCGCACAGATCGCGGCACTGCTGGCGGACCGCCTCGATGGCGTCGGTCTTGATCTTGCCGCGCAGGCGGCCGAGCAATTCCTCGCAGATCTGGTCGATCCGGTACAAGCGCGAGACGAGGTCGTCCGGTGGCGATCCCCCGGCCAGCGCCGTCGCCAGCGTGCGCAACTCCCACTCGACCGCCTTGTTCAAGCTGACCACCCGGGCCCGGCCCAGCAACGTCATGGCGCTACGCATCTGAACGAGATAGCGGTCGTCGGGGATGCCGGAGGTGCGCGCCAGATAGGGATTGGGCACGGCAAACGCCACCGCCGAGGATTCTCCCGGCCGCAGGGCGCGACGGCGGTCGGGGCCGATGTAATCGTGGGTGACGATGAAGGGCTTGCGCCGTTCATGCACCTGGGCCATCCGCTGCATCATCTGGTCGGGCGAGAATGGCACCAGCAGGATGTCGTCGGCGCCGCTGTGCATCGCCAGTTTGATGTGGTCCTGGTCGGAACGGGTCATCACCAGCAGCACCACCAGGAAGGGATCCTTGTGCATGCCGCCGCGCCGCACCTCGCGGACCAGATAGGTGGTGTCGTTGGTCTCCAGTTCGCTGTTGACCACCAGCAGGTCGAAGGCGCCGCGATCGAGATGGGCGTAGACGTCGGCAAACGAGGCGCAATCGACGA
>Ga0316222_1003167_pt1 | contig 16443 bp, 17 predicted proteins | sample TBH18011metaG_FD_206008 | JGI IMG/M metagenome (GOLD analysis project Ga0316222, IMG submission 206008) | Freshwater microbial communities from Trout Bog Lake, Wisconsin, USA - TBH18011 | ecosystem: Environmental > Aquatic > Freshwater > Lake > Hypolimnion/Profundal zone | place: USA: Wisconsin...
AGCCGTTTGCGCGGGGCGAGGGTTTCAAGAACACCATCCGGTAATTGCACCTGGATGACCACCTCATCCGGAACACTACGCCAATCAACGACGAACGGGCGCGCCACCAATTCCCGCATTGCCGTAGACAGGCTGCCGGAGAACGCCCACATCCGACGTTCGCTGGCGGGATCAAGTTTCGTATCTGGCCTGAAATGCATCTGCAATTGCTGATGTTGGGCGGCCATTTGGATTGCCCAAGCGCGATCAGCGGCTGAGGGATAGCGCTGGAAATGCTCAGCGGTGAAGGCAATCTCTCCCGCGATGGCGGTGGAGAGGCGGCGGGAGACGATCACCTGATCGCTGCCGTAGAAAATCTGCAACGCCACCAACTGCACCACCACCAGCGGCACCAACATAATCAGCAGCGAACGGCCGAGCAGCGATTGCGGCAGATAGCGCTTCAACGGACGCAAGGCATGGGGCAGGCGCAAGCGCATCAGATGGCGCTCGGCTTGAGCACATAGCCGCGCCCTCGCACGGTGTGCAGATAGCGCGGATCGCGCGGATCAACCTCAATTTTGCGGCGCAGGCGGGTCATTTGCACATCAATGGCGCGCTCGCTCGATTCGTCGGTGCCGAGGGCGGCTGCAATGTCTTCGCGGGACAGCACCTCATGCGCGCGGGCGGCCATCGCCGTCAGCAAAGCCGCCTCACCGCCGGTCAGACGGATTGAGCCTGCCGGGCCGCGCAATTCGGCTCGCGCTGGATCAAAGACCAGCTTGCCCAGCGGCACCGGGCCAGAGGGTGCTTCCACCGCTGGCGGGGCGACATTGGCGGCACGGCGCATCATGGCACGGATGCGCAGCACCAATTCGCGCGGGTCGAACGGCTTGGGCAGATAGTCATCCGCCCCGGCCTCAAAGCCCGCAATCCGGTCCTCCGGGTCGCCTGCGGCAGTGAGCAGGATAATCGGAATCTGCGGCTGTTCGCTCTTGAGCGCGTGGGTCAGCGAGAGGCCGGATTCGCCGGGCATCATCACATCCAGCACGATCAATTCCGGTTGCAGAAACCGCAGCCGGTCGCGCGCTTCGGCGGCGTTTTCGGCGGTGGTGACGCGAAAGCCGTTATCGGCCAGGAAGCGTTGCAACAGGCTGCGCAGACGCTGATCGTCATCGACAACCAGGATGAGGGATTCATCGTTCACCACGTCATCCTTTCCGGCCACGCGCCGATGTGTCGGCCCCATCGATATACTGGCGGGCCTCTTCGTCCATGATACCACGCATCACGCGCCGAAACCCCTCCACAGCCCCGCTGCCTGCCTCGCGATAGGCGGTGATCAGGCGTTCGCGTTGTTGCTCGAACAAACGGCGCTCCAACGCCTGTCCGCGCTCGGTCAAGGTCAGCAGACGCTGTCGCCGATCCGCGCGGCCCGGCACCTGGGCGACATAGCCGTCATCGATCAACAGACCGAGCACCCGCGCCAAACTCTGCTTGGTGATGCGCAGCAGGCCAAGCAGGTCGGTGACGGCGAGGCCGGGATTGCGACCGATGAAATGCAGACAGCGATGATGCGCACGGCCGAGGCCGATCTCGTCAAGAATCACATCCGCGGCATTGGTGAAATCGCGATAGGCGAAGAACAGCAAATCCTGCGCGCTGCGAATTTCCTCCTCACGCAAGAACAGCAAATTGCTGCCCGCAGAGGGCGATTGAGTGGCAGGCGCGGCAGCCCGGGAGGCGGATCTTTGGTCACTCATGGGCATGCGCCCGCAGGACTGGCATATCTGGCATACCTCGAAAATGAGTCAGTATTGTTGACGTATATGGACGTGCATTTTAGCTTTGGTCTGGTTGAAGCAACAATCTTACGGAGAACAACGTTATGGCGCTCGTTCCTTTCGATGACCGTGATGGTCTGATCTGGTTCGATGGTGTCATGGTGCCCTGGCGCGAGGCAAAAATCCATGTCCTGTCACATGGGCTGCATTATGCCTCGGCTGTCTTTGAAGGCGAGCGTGCATATGCGGGCAACATCTTTCAATTGCGGGCTCATTCCGAGCGTTTGATCACCTCAGGCCGTATTCTGGGTTTTGAAATTCCGTTCTCGGCAGAGGAGATCGACGCAGCCTGCAAGGCGGTGGTGGCGGCCAATGGGATGGTTGACGCCTATATCCGCCCCATCGCATGGCGCGGCGCGGAGCAGCTTTCGGTCTCGGCGCAGGCGAGTCGGATTCACCTGATGGTGGCTTGCTGGGCCTGGCCCAACATGTTCGGCACGGACCGGATGCAGGGTGTGGCGCTGGACATCGCCACGTGGAAACGCCCGCATCCTGAAACTGCGCCGACGGCTTCGAAAGCCTCCGGTCTCTACATGATCGGCACGCTGGCCAAGCACGCAGCAGAGGCGGCGGGGTTCAATGATGCATTGATGCTCGATTGGCGCGGGCAGGTGGCCGAAGCCACTGGTGCGAATGTGTTCTTCGTCTTTGACGGCGAAATCCACACGCCGATTCCGGATTGCTTCCTGGACGGTATCACCCGCCGCGCGGTGATGAGCTTGGCCAAGCGTCGCCAATACAAGGTCGTTGAGCGCGTCATTATGCCGGAGGAATTGGCGCAGGCGCAGGAAGTCTTCCTGGTTGGCACCGCTGCCGAGGTGACGCCGGTGCGGCAGATTGCGCAGCATCATTACACGCCGGGTGAGGTGACGCGCACGCTGCTTGCCGATTTTGAGGCTTTGGTGCGCAAGACGCCGGAAGATGTGGCCATTGCGTTGGCTGCCTGATGCGCAATCGGTGCGGACCCCCATGTTGTTGAACAGAACACGGGAGCCCGCATCATGCGCACCAATCTGATCGCTTATGTTGTCACCGCCATCATCTTCTTCGGCATGGATTTCGCCTGGCTGAGCTTCGCCTCGGGTGCCGTCTACAAGCCGCGCATTGGGGCGCTGTTGCTGGACAGCCCGAACATGCCAATCGCGGCGGCGTTCTATCTGCTCTACGTGATCGGCATCCTCGCCTTCGCCGTATTTCCGGCCATCGATCAGGCCAGTTTGTGGCGTGCGGTCTGGGGCGGGGCGCTGTTGGGCTTGGTGGCATACGGGACGTATGACGTCACCAATCTGGCCACGTTGATCGGCTGGTCCGGGGTGGTGTCGGTGATTGACATGGCCTGGGGGACGTTCGTCACCGGGACGGCAGCGGCTTTGGCCTATCTGGTGGTGCGGGCGCTATAGCGCGCCCCAGCGCGCGGCGGCCTCGTCATCGGCTTCACGCGCATCCACCCAGCCCTCTGCGCCATCGGCGAAGCGTTCTTTCTTCCAGAATGGGGCGCGGGTTTTCAGCCAGTCGATCAGAAACGCCGTGCCATCAAGAGCCGCCTGACGGTGCGGGGCGGCGGCGAGGACAAGCACGATGTTCTCGCCCGGCAGCAACGGCCCCACGCGATGGATCAACGTGCAGCCGAGCAGCCCGAATCGCGCCTGAGCAGCCTCGGCAATGCGCGTCATCGCCCGCTCGGTCATGCCGGGATAATGTTCAAGCGTCATTGCGGTGATTGGATTGCCATGGGCAGTGTCTCGCACGGTGCCGATGAAACTGCCGATGCCGCCGACATCGAAGCGCCCGGCGGTCAACCGCGCGAGTTCCGCACCGATGTCAAAATCCTCGGACTGGACGACAATGCGCGCCATTTCAGCCGCCGGTGACGGGCGGGAAGAAGGCTACCTCGTCACGGTCGGTGACGGTGGCATCCGGTGTGGCGAAATCCTGGTTGACCGCGCAGCGCACCAATCGGCCTTGCGAGAAGGCGGCTTCGTATCCGGCACTGCGGCTGCGCAACCATGTGACGAGCTGGCCGACAGTGGAGATGTCAGCCGGCAGCGTCACATCTTCCTCGCCCCGCCCGATGCGCTCGCGCAGCCAGGCGAAATAGAGGATCTTCATCCGATGCAGCCCGAGATCACGGTGCGACCGCGCCTTTGGCCGGATGGATCGAAATCCCGTCCATGCTGTGCGCCACTTCGCTCAGCGTCGGTGACGGCTTCACCGCACCCGGCCAGACATTACCCTGGTCCGGTGACAGCGGGTCGGCGGTGACATCCTGGCCAACGGCCCGCTTCATGTTTTCCGATTCGGCAGTCGGCGTGTTCGGATGGCGGAAGGGGGTGTGCGTGTCAGCGATGAAGCCACCAGCGCCGGAGAACGGGCTGCCGACATAATCGGCGGCCGGGTTGTCCATGGAGACAGTCGGCGCATAGGACTGCGCGCCGCAGCCGGTCAGCGCAAGAAGAAGGCCAAGCGTGGCGATGCGGCGCATATGGGGGTTATCCTTCCCGGAATTCCTGGCGATACTCTGCCCGTCAGTCGAGTGTTTCTCAAGCCTTAGCCAAAGCTTTGACCACGCTATTGCGCAATTCCGCGCCGGAAGTCCAGCGGCCAATGTGCGATTATTGCCGCAGCGTTGGATGGCTTCAATCGCCCAGGCCGGACACACCGGCATGGCGCAGACCGGCGCGCAGATAATCCCAGCCAGTGATCAGCGTCAGCAACGCCGCCGCCCAGAGCAGGATTGCCCCGATGATCGACACCGGCAGGAAATCCAGATGGATCACTGAGGCACCGCTATCGCCTGCCAGCAGCGTGCCGAGGGCGGCCATTTGAAAGCCTGTCTTCCATTTGGCCAATTGCGTCACCGGCAGTGATATCCGCAGCGCTGCCAGATATTCACGCAGGCCACTGACCAGAATTTCGCGCAGCATGATCACAATCGCCGGATACAGCCCTGCTGGGCCCAGGCGATGCTCGCCGACGAGCATCATCAGCGTGGCACCGACGAGCAGCTTATCGGCAATCGGGTCCAGCATACGGCCGAGATCGGAGGTCTGCTTGCGTTCCCGCGCCAATTTGCCGTCAAAATAATCCGTAATGCCGGCCAGGGCGAAAATCGTGCAGGCGATGATATCGGCAAGCGGCGTGTGCAGCCCAGCAAACACCACCAGCAGCGGGATCGCCGCGATGCGCGCCAGAGTGAGCAGATTGGGCAGTTCGGTCAGCATGCGCCCTCCTTAGCCCCGTCCAAGGGTGCTGCGTGCTGCGTGTAAGATATCGGCAGCGAAGTGATAGACCATCCCTGCGAGATGCCGCAGTGCCGCCTTGGTGTCTAGCGCCAGGGCGTAGATCCGGTGCAGATTTTTTCCGCTGCTGGTCTCAGCAATGTCGGTGCCGTCGAGCTTGTTGTCGATCAACGCGGCCTCCGATGAGGTCCAGTTGCGCAGCAGCGCCGCGTGATCGCTGGAATCGTCGGTGAAATGATTGCGGCTCAATGACAGCTTCACATCTTGGCCGAACGGCGCTTCGGCATGCACGGCGGCGTCGGTGTTGCTGGTCAGCGGACCCTTTTCCAGCGCGCAGCCACGCAAATCGAGATCGCCATGCACCAGCAGCAAATAGCCGGAGCTGCCGGTTTCACCATCGTCGATCTTGCTGCGCACGATCACGGTGGCCGCGGCAGAGGAGGTGATGGCGTGGCCGCCATGGGTGGCGTGGACGATGCTTTCGAGCAATTCAAAGTGGGACGTCGTGTCACCCACCGCAATCGCCCCCTGGCAGGAGCGCGCGTTGCAGGCACCGTTATCGCCGAAATAGCTGCGGGTGACGCTGATCTTCGCCTCTGGATGCGTGGTGGCCAACAGCCCAACCTGATTGTTGATCAGCCGCACATGATCCAGCGTCAGATCGCCGCCTTCGGCCCGTATGCCCGCCCCGTTGCCGTCCGGCACGCGGGCACGGGTGAGGGTGAGGGCGCTGACCGTCACGTCATCGCCATCGAGGACGATAATGCCTTTGTCGTCACAAGCCCGGTCGGTCAGCGTGGTGTCGGGGCCACTGCCGACGATGTGGAGATGGTTCAGCTTGGTTGAGATGCAATCGAAATACTCACCCTGGGCGATGTGGATGGTGTCGCCATCCTGGGCCGCCTTCACCGCAGCACTCGGCAGCGCATAGGCACCGCCTTCGCCCACTTCCAGCACGCGGGCGCGGCTGGGCAGGGCGGCGGTGATCAGCAACAGGGCGAGAAGCAAGCGGCGCATGCATTTCCTCAGGCCAACAGGGAAGAGCCCGGATGGAAATGCGCATAGATGCGCCGCGCCGTCTCGCGTGAAATGCCGGGGGTTGCTTCCAGATCGGCAAGTCCTGCCTGCTTCACCCCGCGTGCGGAGCCGAAATGGTTGAGCAGTGCCCGCTTGCGACCAGGGCCGACGCCGGAGACTTCATCAAGCTCACTGGTGGTCAGTGTTTTGCTGCGTCCGGCGCGGTGGGTGGTGATGGCAAAGCGATGTGCCTCATCCCGTAAGCGTTGCAGGTAATACAACACCGGATCACGTGGCGGCAGTTGGAACGGCGCCTGTCCGTCGGTGTGAAACCATTCCCGCCCGGCATCACGGTCTGGCCCCTTGGCGATGGCGATCAGCTTGATATCGGTGACGCCCAACTCGTCCAGCACCGTGCGTGCCGCTGATAATTGGCCCGCACCACCATCGATCAACACGATATCCGGCCAACTCGGCCCGCCTTCCTCGCCCTCTTTCAGCGCGCGTCCGAAACGGCGTTCGAGTACTTCGCGCATCATGCCGAAATCATCGCCCGGCGTGATGGCGGATTTGATGGAGAATTTGCGGTAAGCCGCTTTGTCAAACCCCTCCGGCCCGCCGACGATCATCACGCCGTATGCGTTGCGGCCCATGATGTGGCTGTTGTCGTAGACCTCGATGCGATTGGGCGGCGCTGGCAGATCGAACAGGGAAGCGACACCATCGAGCAGTTTCGATTGCCCGGCGGTCTCGGCCAATTTCCGCTCCAACGCCTCACGCGCATTGATCGCGGCGTGTTCAACCACGGCGAGTTTCTCGCCGCGCTTGGGCACCGCCAGTTCGACACGACCACGCAGATTAAGCGTTTGCCGCTTCAGGGTCAGCGCTTCGGCGATCAGCTCGGCTTCCGGCAATTCGTGGTTGAGCAGCACCGAGGGCGGCGGGGGTTTGTCGTCATAGAACTGAGCGAGGAAGGCCGCCATCACCTCGGCGGTCTCCTCGGCCTTGGTATGGGTGGGGTAGAAGGCGCGATTGCCGTTGTTGCGGCCGCCGCGGATGAAAAACACCTGAATGCAGGTGCTGCCGGCGATTTGGTGGCCGGCGATGATGTCGGCATCCTCGATGGAGGCCGGATTGATCACGCCGCCGCCCTGCACATAGGTCAGCCCGCGAATACGATCCCGCAATGCCGCCGCGCGTTCGAATTCCAGTGCCTCGGCGGCCTGCTCCATCTCATGGGCGAGCGCCTCCTGCACCTTTCCGGCCTTGCCCGCCAGGAAGCTGCGCGCCTGATCGACCAATTCGGCATATTCCACCTCAGACACCCGCCCGACGCAGGGGGCCGAGCAGCGTTTGATTTGGAACAGCAGGCAGGGGCGGGCACGGTTGCTGAACACGCTGTCATTGCATGAGCGCAGCAGGAACACGCGCTGCATGGCAGTCACGGTCTGGTTCACCGCCCAGGCGGAGGCGAACGGGCCGAAATAGCTGCCCTTTCGGATCTGCGCGCCGCGGTGGCGGGTGATCTGCGGGAAGGGGTGATCCTCGGTCAGCATCAGCCACGGATAGGATTTGTCATCGCGCAGTACGATGTTGTAGCGCGGCTTGAGGCGCTTGATGAGGTTTGCTTCCAGCAGCAACGCCTCGGCCTCGGTATGGGTGGTGACGATTTCCATTGTCACCGTCTCACTCACCATCCGCCGCAGCCGCTCCGGCAGGGCTGGAATTTTGGTGTAGGACACCACGCGCTTCTTCAGCGAACGGGCTTTGCCTACATATAAGGCATCCCCTTTGGCATCGAGCATCCGATAGACGCCGGGCGACAGCGGCATGGTCTCCAACGCCGCTTCAATCACCTCAACGCCGCGCAATTTTGAGACTGGATCGGATGTCATTTCGTAACTTTTGCGTGATTCCAAAGCGCTGTGAAGCGGCCTGCATATAGATGAACGCCTGGAAAGTTTTCCACTATTCCTGTGGATAAGTTTGTGGGCAAAGCTGCGTGGAAGGTCGATTTAGCGCGGATTTCCGCAGGATGCCACGGATTGCCTTGATTCTGTGCACTCCGTATAACGTATTGATTTTATTATATTCAGCAAATTCAGTCAGAGTGCCGAGTGAAAACAAACTGCCATGCGATTGAAAGAATTGGATTGGTATCTCGGCGGTGGACAAAATCAGCGTTGGCGACGCTCGATTTCCACCCCGGCGCTCGCCGCGTCAGCGAAGACATCCAATTTTTCCACCCTCACGCGCGCAATGCGGATGCGCGAATCCTGTAGAATCGATTCGGCAATGCGTTCCGCAAGCGTTTCAACGAGTTGCACATGCCCAGCCGAAACGATCGCGCGGACTTGATTGGCAACAGCCTCGTAATCGACCACGCGGGCGAGATCGTCACGCCCGACGGATTTGCGTGACATCGGCGACGCGCCTTCGTCATCGGCGGCCAGATCAATGTTGACGCGAATGCGCTGCGGGGCTTCGTGTTCGCTCTGATAGATGCCGATCGAGGCCTGCAACATCAGGTCGCGGATGAACACATGGCGCAGGAAGCGCGATGAATCGGCAAGTCGCATGGCATCCATAGCCCTACTCCTCAAGAACCGGCACGGTCCCGGCCGGACTCCATTGCAGATGCTGCCCCCCGTCGAGGGCGATCATTTGCCCGGTCATGGCGGGCAAATCCAGCATTGCGAGCACGGCAGCCCCAATTTCCTGCGGGGAGCTGCCATGCTTGAGCGGCACAGAGGCGCATTGGCTGGCAAATTGCGCCTCACTCTGTCGCGGACTGGGAACGGTGGGGCCGGGACCGATGCCGTTGACTCGGATGCGCGGGGCGAGCGCCAGCGCCATCGTCTGCGTCAACGTCCACAGCGCCGCCTTGGAGATGGTGTAGGAGACAAAATGCGGGGTGAGTGACCAGACGCGCTGATCGAGCAGATTGACGATCAAGCCGTGGCGGTCGGCGGGCAGATGGCGGGCGAAATCCTGCATCAGCACGAAGGGCGCGCGCAGATTGGCCTCCATATGTGCATCCCAACTCGCCCGGCTGGCATCGTTCCACTCATCGCGCTCGAAAACCGAGGCATTGTTGACCAGCACACCAAGCGGGCCAAGGGCTGCGGTGGCGCGTGCGATGAGGTCTGCCACCTCGTCCTCATGGTCCAGGCGGGCATTCAGGATGACGCATTGCACGCCCAACGCGCGGATGTCGGCGGCGGTCTGATCAGCGTCGGCTTGGCTGTCGCGGCAATGCAGGGCGATGGAAAAGCCTCGCCCGGCCAATGCCAGCGCGATCGCACGCCCAACACGACGGGCACCGCCAGTGACAAGGGCGGCGCGAGGGAGGGGGGGAGAAGGGTTCATACGAAAAAAGCTCTGCCGTCCTGCTGTTGTATCGTCACTACGGTCCTCGCAATGACGATACAACATAGATAGGGAGGATCGGACGAATGTTCAGACTGTCGCCGTCTCGAACTCCATTCCCACTGCCTGCGCCAGCCGTTCCAGGCGGCGGATGAGCGATTCACCAGCGAAGACGCCGGTGCCGTGGCGCAATTGCAGGATCAGCTTGCCATTGACCAACAACCGCGTGCCCGCCAGCACGTCCGGGGTGCCGGCCGAGAGGGTGTAGGCGAGGCGCAGAGCGCAGCCCAGCAAGGTCGCCCGCCGTGCTGCCTCAAAGCCGAGCAGGATGCGCGAGGGGGCCAGGAAGGGGGCTTCCGGGTCGGCGTCGTAGCGGATAGCCAACACGGTTGCCAGGAAGGCGCGGGCGTGGTGGTCCAAACCAATGCCGGGCTGACGCAGCACACGCAGACAGGCCTGCTCGGCGCGATATTCGGGGTGTTCATGGCTGCCGATATCGCTCATCCAACACGCAGCCTCACGCAGGCGCCGAGCCTCGCCTTCCTCACCGGGAAACAGCGGGTCGGTCCAGCGCAGCAAGGCGGGTGGGAGGGCTGCATCGCGGCTGTAGCGTTGGGCGAGATCCTCACCGGCAGCGATCATCGGATCGCGCTTCTGCATTTCGGGGGGAATCTGCGACATATACCAGCCTTCGCGCAGGCCGTTGGCGCTGAAGATCACCCGCCGCGCCATCGTCGCCCGCAACAGCCGCCGCAGCACAACGGCGGCGAAGGGCAGATCCTCCAATCGACGACGCGGCACGGCTGGCATCCGCTCCAACGCCCGACGCGAGGCACCGGCGATCACGCCCGCCAGATCGCGGGCTTCTTCGCGATCGATGGTGTAGTGGTGCAGCATGTTGAGCGGATAGCCGGTCTGCGCGAGGTGAATCCGCGCCAAGGCCCGCCATGCACCGCCGACCAGATACAGGTCACGCCCGGCGCCCTCTGCCAACCAGGGTAGGCCGCCCAACTCCGCCTCGGCGATACCGCGCGCCCGCACGACATCGCCACCTGCGCGATCGGATAGCCGGATGACGCCGAGTTTCAGCGTCTGTGCCCGGCCACGAATGCCGTGCTTGATCTGCACCAGTTCCAGCGAGCCGCCGCCGATATCGGCCAGAATGCCATCGGCGGAAGGGATGCCACACAACAGACCCGCCGCAGCAAAATCGGCCTCCTTCTCCCCCGCCAATGTGTGAATGCCCACGCCGGGGAGGCGTTTGCGCAAGGATTCGACGAATTCCGGCCCGTTGCTGGCATCGCGCACCGCCGCCGTGCACAGCACTTCGAACGGATCCGCCGCCATCGCACGGGCGATGGCACCATAGCGTTCCATCACCAGCAGCGCCTGATCCACGCCTTCCTCATTCAGTCGCCCGGTGGCCGTCAGCCCCCGACCCAGACGCAGCACGGCCTTCTCATTGAAAATCGGCGTCGGATTGCGACCACGGCCTTCGAACACCACCAAACGGACGGAGTTCGAGCCAAGGTCAACCACGGCACAGCGCGGCAGGGCATCTTTGGATGAAAAAGGCATAAAAATCCTAGTCTTGCAGAACGCGGTCTTGCTTGCGTGGATACGGCATCACCGGCGGTGCCGCCACCGCGCCATGCAGCGCCGAGCCTCGGCCAGACAGTGAGGGGTTGGTCATGAAATAGCGATGTGCAGACACCGGCACCGCATTCTCACCCGGCTGCTCGCGCAGCCAATGTCCATCCGGCCCCAGATCCCAGGATTGCTGATTGTCCTGCAAATTCACCACCATGATCTGGTCGAGAATCTGCGCGTGCACGGTGGGATTATGGATCGGCACGAAGCTTTCCACCCGCCAATCCATGTTGCGCGCCATCCAGTCAGCCGACGAGATGAAGACTTTCGCATGTTTGGAGGGCAGCGCGTGACCGTTGCCGAAGACGCAGATGCGGCCATGTTCCAGGAAGCGGCCGACGATGGATTTGATGCGGATATTCTCCGACAACCCGGCCACCCCCGGACGCAGACAGCAAATGCCACGAATGACGCCGGTGATCTTCACCCCGGCGCGCGAGGCTTCATAGAGCTTGTCGATCAGGTCGGAATCGACCAGCGAATTCAGCTTCAGCCAAATCGTCGCCGGCTTGCCCTTTTTGGCGAAGGCGATCTCGTGCTCGATCAGTTCAATGATCGCCGTGCGCGTGGTCAGCGGGCTGAAGGCAAGGCTGTCCATCTTCTCGGGCTTGGCATAGCCGGTCATGAAATTGAACAGCTTGGCCGCGTCGCGCGTCAGGTCTGGATCGCAGGTGAAGAAGCTCAGATCGGTGTAGATGCGCGCCGTGATGGGGTGATAATTGCCGGTGCCGAAATGCGCGTAGCTGCGCATCACTTGCCCCTCGCGCCGCACAACCAGCGACAATTTGGCGTGGGTTTTCAATTCAGTGAAGCCGTAAACCACCTGAACACCGGCGGCCTCCAACTCACGGGCGAGGCGGATATTGGCCTCTTCATCAAACCGCGCCTTCAACTCCACCATCGCGGTGACAGATTTGCCCGCCTCGGCGGCTTCGATCAGCGCCTTGACGATCGGGCTGTCACGGCTGGTGCGATACAGCGTCTGTTTGACCGCCACCACATTCGGATCGCCAGCCGCTTGGCGGAGGAATTGCACCACCACGTCGAAACTCTCGAACGGATGATGCACCACGATGTCTTTCGACCGGATGGCGGCAAAGCAATCGCCGCCGAAATCGCGGATGCGTTCAGGGAAGCGCGGCGTGTAGGGCGGGAAGAGCAGATCAGGGCGGTCATCGCCGATCAACTGCTTCACGTCCACCAGCCCCAGAATGCCCTCATGGACGAACATTTCTTCGGCCGGCACATCCAACTCGTCGGCCACGAAATCGCGCAGGTCAACCGGCATCGACTCGGCGATGGCCAGACTGATCGCAACCCCACGGCGGCGGCGCTTGAGGGCGGTTTCATAGGAGCGGACGAGATCTTCCGCCTCGTCTTCGAATTCCACATCCGTGTCGCGGATCAGGCGGAACATGCCGTGGCCGTGCACGTGAAAGCCCGGAAACAATCGGCTGAGGAACATGAACACCACGTCCTCCAGCATCACATAGCGCGTCGCTGGTTCGTCATCATGTGACGGCATGCGCACGAAGCGTTCGATCAGTGCCGGCAGCGGGATCAACCCGCGCATCGAATGCCCGTCTTCGTGGCGCATCAGCCGCAGCGCCATCACCAGACCCATGTTCGGAATGAACGGGAAAGGATGCGCCGGATCAACCGCAAGCGGGGTCAACACTGGAAACACCCGCTCCATGAACCAGGATTCAAGCCATTGGCGATCCGTGCTCGACAGTCCTGCCGTGTCGGTGACGATAATTCCCGCCTCGCCGATCAGGCGGCGCAGCGTCATCCAGACATCTTGCTGATCTTCCATCAGCTTCGAGCCGCGCGCCAACACGTCGGTCAATTGCTGGCCGGGTGAGCGCCCATCCGGTGAGCGCGTAGTCACGCCGGCTTTGGCCTGTCCCACCAAGCCTGCCACGCGGACGGAATAGAATTCATCAAGGTTGCCCGCCGAAATCGACAGGAAGCGCAGCCGTTCGAGCAATGGGTGTGCGGGGTTCTCCGCCTCTTCCAGAACGCGCTGGTTGAAATCCAGCCAGGAAAGTTCGCGGTTGAGAAAACGGTCGGGGCGGGCGATGGCGGGCAGGTCGGACAAATCGGGCTCCGGCGTAATATCTCGGACGGGCGCAGTGCTCATCTCAGCCTCTTTATAGGAGCCCCGGCGCATCAAGCGAGCCAAGTCGCGGTTCTGACGCCGAATCTTCATCAAACGGTGTTCCACTCTCCTCCGGTTCGTAAAATTCCGCCACCACTTCCGCAGCCAGAGCCCGTGTGACTTTTCCGCCAGCGGCAAGTGCCAAGCGATCCAACCGCGCCACAGCTTCGCGCAACGTGGCCGGACTGCGCGGCAAGTGACGCAGCAGTAGCTCTTGCACGGGCTCGGAGACCGGCAATTGGCGGTCGATGAATAAAGCGGCGAGCAGGCAGCGCAGCAATTCCTCCTCAGCGGGGCGGATTCGCACCGCAAGGCTGGCGCGCAAGCGGCTGGCGAGGTCGGGCAGCGTGATGTTCCACCGCGCGGGTGGCGTGCGGGCGGCAAGCAGCACCGGCAGGCCCGCTTCGGCGGCGGCGTTGAGCAGATGGAATAAGGGCCGCTCGGCGGCAAGATCAGCGTCGTCGATGGCCAAAGGCTGGTCGGGCGGGGCGTGGCCGAGGCGCAATTGTGGGCCTGCCAGCACCGACACATTCTGCCTTTGCGCCCAAATATGCAGTAGATGCGTCTTGCCGCTGCCCGCCTCGCCCCACAGCACCAAGCGCCGCATCGGCCACTCGGCATCCCGCGCCAACCAGATCAGCGCCTCCTCGTTGGAGGGCGAGCGCAGAAAATTCGTGCCGGAGAAATCCGGCGCATGCGGAAAGGGCAGGGCGAGTTGGCGGATCATTCGGGGCGATCCAGATAGAGCGGACTTTGCAAATAGCGCTGCAGCCAGAACCGGCTCAACACGCCGATCACCGCCGTCACCGGCACGGCGAGCAGCACGCCCACGAAGCCAAACGCCGCTCCACCGGCGAACAAGGCAAAGATCACCCACACCGCGTGCAATTCCACCCGGTCGCCCAGGAAGCGCGGATAGATCACATAGCCTTCCAAAATTTGGCCAATGACAAACACCACGCCCACCTCAATGACGCCATTCCAGGTCGGGAATTGCGCGAAGGCGAGGCCTAGTCCTGCCACAAGGCCGGTGATGGAGCCGACATAGGGAATGAACGACAAAAACCCTGCCATCAGCCCGACGATCAGGCCGAGATCGAGGCCTACGGCAGAGAGGGCGGTGGCGTAATACAAAGCGAGCAGTAGGCAGCACAAAGCCTGCCCGCGCAGCCAGGCGGAGAGGATGCGGTCCACCTCATGCGCCTGCGCCATCAACAGCCCCTCATAGCGGCGCGGCAGCCAGCTCTCGATTCGCGCCAGCATCGCCGGCCAGTCGCGCAGAAAATAGAAGCCCACCACCGGGGTGACGACGATCAGCGAGACCACATTGAAAATCGCAAACCCACCACCGACGATGCCGCGCAATGTGCGGGCGATGAAGGAGACGATTTCGCTCGCCTGTCCGCCGACCAGATCGCGCAATTTTTCGTCCACCACATCCGGGCCGAGCACCGTTTGCATGTGGGCGATCTGCACGGCCGCGAAATCACGCAATTCGGTGGCGTAAACCGGCACGCGGGCGAACAAAATGCCGATCTGCGCGACAATCAGCGGATAGAGCAGCAGGGCGAACAGCAGCAAAGCCGCCAGCATTACCAGCATCATCAACGCGGCCGCGATACTGCGTGGCAGCCCCAGGCGGACGAGGCGACTGGCCAGCGGGTCGAGAAAATACGCAATGCAGGCCGCCGCCACGAAAGGCAGCAGCACGGATGCAAAGAGTTGCAGCATCAGATAAACGGCCACAATCAGCGCTCCGAGCGCCGTCAGGCGCTGTCCGCGGGTGGAGCCGGCGGCTTGGATCGGCTCGCTCATGCCCTGCGCGCGCCCCAGCCGGGAGCAGGGCGCTTTGCAGTCGGGAGCGCGCTATGGTTTTGTCCGGCTCTCATACTCACCCCATGCTGATGGGCCTGTTGGCCCGTTGGCATCGTTATACGCGGAACAGCCCATGCCCAGCATGACCTATCGTGACGCCGGCGTTGACATCGACGCAGGTGACGCGCTGGTGGACAAGATTAAGCCGTTTGCCAAGGCCACCAATCGCAGCGGTGTGATGGGCGGACTCGGCGGCTTCGGCGCGCTGTTCGATTTGCGCGCTGCCGGATTCCAAGATCCAATCCTGGTCTCCTCCACCGACGGCGTTGGCACCAAATTGCGCATTGCCATCGATGCAGACGGACACGACACCGTTGGCATCGATCTGGTGGCGATGTGCGTGAACGATCTGGTGGTCCAGGGCGCCGAGCCGCTGTTCTTCCTCGACTACTTCGCCACCGGCAAACTCTCGCTCAATGAAGCCTCGCGCGTCATTCGTGGCATTGCAAAAGGTTGTGAGATTGCAGGCTGCGCGCTGGTCGGCGGTGAGACGGCGGAAATGCCGGGCATGTATCACGATGGCGATTACGACCTCGCCGGCTTTTCGGTGGGCGCTGCCGAGCGTGGCGATCTGCTGCCGAAGGACGTGCTGCCGGGCGATGTGGTGCTCGGCCTTGCCAGCACCGGCGTGCATTCCAACGGCTATTCGCTGGTCCGTCGCATTGTGGCGGTCAGCGGCCTTGCCTGGACCGATGCCGCCCCGTTTGCCGAAGGGCAAACGCTGTCGCAGGCGCTGCTGGCTCCGACGAAGATTTATGTGAAATCGCTGATCGCGCTGCATCGCGCTGGATTGCTGCAAGCGGCAGCGCATATCACCGGCGGCGGTCTGCCAGGAAATCTGCCGCGTGTGCTGCCGGAAGGGGTGAATGCGGTCATCGATGGCTCTGCCTGGAGCCTGCCGCCGGTTTTCGCTTGGCTCGCGCGCACCGGTGGTGTGGTGGCCGAGGAAATGCTGCGCGTGTTCAATTGCGGCATCGGCATGTGCGTGGTGGTGCGGGCTGCCGATGTGGCAGCGGCTACGGCGCTGCTCGAAGCCCAAGGCGAGACGGTGATCCGCATTGGTCATCTGGAAGCCGGGTCAGGCGAAGCTGAAATTCGCATCGATCTGCCGGAAGGCTGGGCGGCTTAACCGATTTCGCCGTCATTGCGAGGCACGCAGTGACGAAGCAACCCAGGATCATTTGGCAGCCCTCCTGGGTTGTTTCGGAGCAAAGCTCCTCGCAATGACGAAGAAGAGAGCTGTTTCAAATGAAAAAGCGCGTTGGCATCCTGATCTCTGGCCGAGGCTCCAACATGGAGGCGCTGATCC
>Ga0316222_1003173_pt1 | contig 16412 bp, 13 predicted proteins | sample TBH18011metaG_FD_206008 | JGI IMG/M metagenome (GOLD analysis project Ga0316222, IMG submission 206008) | Freshwater microbial communities from Trout Bog Lake, Wisconsin, USA - TBH18011 | ecosystem: Environmental > Aquatic > Freshwater > Lake > Hypolimnion/Profundal zone | place: USA: Wisconsin...
CCAGGCCGCCCGTGCTCGCGCCAGGGGCTACCGCAACACCACAACCTTCGCAACAATGATCTACCTGATCGCGGCGCCGCTCGGCGACATCTTCAAATCCACTTGAGGCGTCGAAGAACCAACTATAGATGGTGGGGAACATGAAGATCCTGATTGCCGATGATCATGAGCTATTCCGTGATGGCCTTAGACACGTGCTCGACCAGTTGGGCGGCAGCCTAGCCATCGTCGAGGCCAGCGATTTCCCGCAGGCGATCCAAGCGGTCGAACGCGAGCAAGACATCGACATCGTGCTGCTGGATCTGTCGATGCCCGGCATGGTGTGGAACGAGGGGTTGCAGCGGCTGCGGGAATTGCTGCCCGACCAATCGCCCATCATCATCCTGTCGGCGTCGGATGAGCGCCGCCACGTGCTTCAGGCGGTCAACCTCGGCGCCGCCGGCTTCATCCCCAAGACCTCGTCCAGCCGTGTCATGCTGTCGGCGCTGAAGCTGGTGCTGTCGGGCGGCGTCTACCTGCCGCCGGCCCTGCTCGAGCAAGGCGGCGGCTCCGACAACGGACCAATGACCAATGAGCACTCGGTGTCGTTCCTGACGCCGCGCCAGCGCGAAGTTCTGGCCCTGTTGGGTCAGGGCAAGTCGAACAAAGAAATCGCCCGCGTGCTGCAATTGGCCGAGGGCACCGTCAAGCTGCACGTGACCGCCATCCTCAAGGCGCTCAACGTCAACAACCGCACCCGCGCGGTGGTGGCGGCGTCGCAGCTCGGACTGACCACCCCCGATTCCAGTCAGATCGGGCGCTGATTCACGGTTCCCGGGGGGGTGCTACTCCCCGGGCCGAGCACCCCCATCGCGCTGCGGGGCTAATCCCGTTCCTGGATTTCCGGCCGGCGCCGTGTCGCCCGGCCGCCTTCGGGGGGCGGGGGCACATCATGAAACGTCGGATCGTCGTCCACCGCGTCGCCGTCCATCAGCCGGCGTAGTCGTCGGCGCGCCCGCGACAGCCGCGACTTGACGGTTCCCATCGGCACGCCGAGCGCCTCGGCGGCGTCCTCGTACTGCATGCCGTCGACCCCCACCATCATTACCACCTGGCGCTCCTGCTCGGGCAAATGCTCGAAGGCGCGGGCAAGGTCGCGCAAGGTGACGCTGTGGAATTGGCGGGCCGGGCACGACAGGTGGTTATGCTCGTCGAGCAGCGGCACCATGGTGCCGACCGAGCCATGACGGAGGTATTGGTTGATGTAAAGATTATGCAGGATGGTGAACAGCCAGGCCCTGAGGTTGGTGCCTTCACGCCACAGGTGCTCGCGAGAAATCGCCCGCTCCAGGCAGTCCTGCACCAAGTCTTCCGCGTGAACCGCATCCCTCACAAGGACCCGTGCGTACCGCCGCAGGTTTGGTATGTTCTCGGAAAGCATCTCAGCGAATACAGCCATGTGCACCACCTTGCTGATGGCCAGGAATGCGAAACCGTCCTTTGTGGATGAGGATGGCTTCTTGTAGAGATGCGATCTTGGTTGCTTGGTTGTTCGAGAGGTGTGCACCGCCACGGAGCAAAGTAAGATGACCTGACGGGGTAACCCCGGCGGAAGGTTCCACCCCCTCTCGCCGATGCGGCGGCTGGCGGATGCGCCGGGATTGCCGGCCTACCTCTTCGGCGTCCGCGGAACACCTCTTATGACGACACCACAAGCGGCGACGCATGTGGTGGCATGACAGGGTTCGCGGAATCGCAAAGATCAGAAGGCACGCACCATGGCACAGCGCGTCATCCCCCCCACCGTCCTGATCGTGGTCGAGCCCCCGGGCGCGGCTTGGCCCCATGTCGACACGCTGGTGCGCGAGTTGGCTGGCCTCGGCGTCGAGGTGACGGTGGCGGCGATCACCCCGTTGCGGCCGGGCCAGCGCCACGAGCTGTCCGGCACTCCCGGGGTGGAAGTGCTGACCTGCCCGGTGGTGGCGGCGACGCCGGGCGAGCATCTCGCCAACCGCGCCCGCATCGCCGACTGGCTGCTCGAGGTCGAGGAAATGCTCAACCCCGACATCGTCCATCTCACCGGCTATCTCCATGCCGGACTGCCGTGGTGCGGCAAGGTGATGGTGGCGGGCTATCCCGGCAGCGGCGCCTCCTATGGCCGGCTCGACATCGAGCAGCGCCGTGCCTGCCGCGCCGCCTTCCAGCACGGCCTGGAAGGCGCCGACCTGGTGGTCACCCCCACCGACACCATGATGGCGGCGCTGGCACGCAATTTCGGCATCGTCAAGGGCCGCACCATCGCCGACGGCCGCGACCCCACCCGCTACGCCCCGGCCACCAAGGAGCCGCTGGTGCTGGCGGCGGGCATGTTGCGGCTGGATCCGACCCTGACGACCTCGGTGGAAAAGGTGGCGCCGTTGCTGCCCTGGCCGGTGGTGGTGGCTGGCGAGCAACTCGACGGCGAAGGCGGCCTGGTGCGGTTGCAGGGCGTGTCGGCGCTGGGCTGGGTGTCGACCGCCCAGATGGTGCCGTGGTTCAATCGGGCCTCGATCTATATCGGGCTGGCGGCCGACGGCACCGGCACCTTCGTCCCCGAGGCGGCGCTGGCCGGCTGCGCCCTGGTGCTGGGCGACACCGCCGCGCTTCGCGAATTATGGAGCGGTGCCGCCCTGTTCGTGACGGCCGACGACGCCGACGCGGTTGCGTCGGGCCTGCGCACTCTGCTGGCCGACCGCCGCCTGCGCGAGGCGATGGGCATTGCCGCCCGCCGCCGCGCCCTCAAGCATCCCGCCCGCGCCATGGCCGAGGCCTATCTCGCCGCCTATCGCCAACTGATCGACAATCGCGCCCCCAATCAATTCGCGGAAGAGCGCCATCTGTCGGCGTAGGGGTGGTTGCGCGGCGCCGTTCCCCGCCCAACCTGGAGGGCTTTCGGCGGAGGGCGACATGGGGCAAGGCGGGGCGGACCACTACCGGCGGGTCAGGCAGGCCAGCTTGGCCTTGACCGCCGGCCTCGGCGCCGAGGACATGGGCGCCCAGGCGATGCCCGACGCCAGTCCGGTCAAATGGCACCTGGCCCACACCACCTGGTTCTTCGAAACCTTCCTGCTGGCGCCCCACGCCCCCGCGACCCGCCCCTTCCATCCCGCCTTCCGCCAGTTGTTCAACTCCTATTACGACAGCGTTGGCGAGCGGCCGGTGCGATCCGAGCGCGGCCTGCTGACCCGCCCCGGTCTGGCCGAGGTGCTGGCGTGGCGGGCGGCGGTCGACCAGGCGATGGCGCCCTTGCTCGACGATCCGGCACTGGCGCCGCTGGTCGAACTCGGCCTTGCCCATGAGGAACAGCATCAGGAACTGATGGTGACCGACCTGCTCGCCCTGTTCGCCCGTCATCCGCTGGAGCCGGGATGGCGGCAGCCGCTCGATAGCCCGGCCTTGCCGGCGGCCGGCTGGGTCGAACACGGCGGTGGCCAGGTCGAGGTCGGCGCGGCGGAGGATGGCTTCGCCTTCGACAACGAGCTGCCGCGCCATCCGGTACTGCTCGCCCCCTATCGCATCGCCACCCGGCCGGTGACCAATGGCGAATTCCTCGCCTTCATCGCCGATGGCGGCTATCGCCGGCCGCTGTTGTGGCAGGAGGACGGCTGGGACGAATGCCGCCGCCAGGGTTGGGGCGCTCCCGGCGGCTGGGCCGAAGGCGAGGACGGCTGGACGGTGATGGGGGTGGCCGGGCGGCGCCGGCTCGACGAGGCGGCCCCAGCCTGGCATCTCAGCTGGTGGGAGGCCGAGGCCTTCGCCCGCTGGGCCGGCGCCCGTCTGCCGACCGAGGAGGAATGGGAGGCAGCAAGCAGCGCCTTTGTCCATGGTGCGGTGTGGGAATGGACCGCCAGCTGCCATCGCCCCTATCCCGGCTGGCGACCGCCGTCCGGCGCCCTGGCGGAATACAATGGCAAGTTCATGGCTGGCCGCTTCGTGCTCAAGGGCGGCAGCGCCGCCACCCCGCTCGGCCATTGCCGCCCCAGCTATCGCAATTTCTTCCCGCCTTCGGCGCGCTGGCAGTTCTCGGGCCTGCGGCTGGCGGGGGAGGCCTGATGCGCCACGAATTCGAGGCCGCCTTGCTGGCTGGGCTGTCGCGGCGGCCGCGCCGCATTCCCTGCCGCTTTCTCTATGACAGCGTCGGCTCGGCGCTGTTCGAGCGCATCGCCGCCCTCGACTGCTATTATCCGGCCCGGGCCGAAACCGCATTGCTGGCCGAGGCGGTGCCAGGGGTGGCGGCGATGGTCGGGCCCGGCGCCCGGGTGGTCGAGCCGGGGGCGGGGGCGATGCGCAAAAGCCGGCAATTGCTTGGCGCCCTCCCCGATCCCGCCGCCTATGTGCCGATCGACGTTGCCGCCGGCTTCATGCGGGACGCCGCCCGCGGCCTCGCCGCCGAGATGCCCAATCTGGCGATCCTGCCGGTGGTGGCCGACTTCACCCGCCGCTTCCGGCTGCCGGCCGTGGCCACCGGCGCCCAGCCTGGGCCGCTGGTGGTGTTTTTTCCCGGTTCGACCATCGGCAATCTGGCGCCGCCCGAGGCCACCCGCTTCCTCGCGCGGATGGCGGCGCTGGTTGGGCGCGACGGCTGGGTGATGGTGGGGGTCGATCCGGTGCGTGACCGGGCCCGGTTGATGGCCGCCTATGACGATGTCCATGGGGTCACCGCTGCCTTCATGCGCAACCTGCTGGTCCGCGCCAACCGCGAATGCGGCGCCGACTTCCGGCCGGACAGCTTCGACCACCGGGTCGACTGGAATCCCTGCCACGCCCGCGTCGAGCATCGCCTGGTTTGCCGCCGCTCCCACCAGGTCACCCTGGCCGGCCGCCGCTTCAACTTGCGCCGCGGCGAGGCGATCGAGGCCGAGCACTGCCACAAATACAGCCCCGCCGCCTTCCGCCGCCTTGCCGCCGCCGCCGGCCTTCGCCCCGCCGTCACCTGGCTGCACCAGGATGGGCTGTTCAGCCTGCATCTGCTGCGCCGGGGTTAATGCTCCGACGCGGCGGCGGACTGGGTCGTCGTCGCCGGCAGGATCTCCGAGGCGAAGGCCTGGAGGTGGGCGGCCTTGACCGCGTCGAGCGACTGGGTCGGCAGCGGATCGGCGGCGGCGGACAGCGAGGCCAATCCCAGTGGCGCGATCGCCGGCCCCCCCCTAAGACGAGTTTTCATGCGCCCACTCCCTGCGCGTGCAGTCCGTGGCTGCGAAGTCAATCACAGCCGGACGAGGCCGGGATGGGGCGGCGTCGGTCGTAATTCGTCGGGAGAGGGCTATCCCGCCGCGTTGCCGGTGGGCAGGCGGACGGTGACGGTGGTGCCGTGATCGGCGTCGGAGTCAAGGTCGACGCGGCCGCCATGCAATTCGACGAACAACTTGACCAGGGCCAACCCCAAGCCGGCGCCGGCCTGACCCTCGGGCTGGGGGCCGCGGGCGAAGCTGTCGAACACCGACGATCGCACCGCTTCCGGGATGCCGGGGCCGTTATCGGCCACAATCAGCACCAGCTCGCCGTCGCGGCGCTCGGCGGCGACGGTGATGGCGCCGCCGGCCGGGGTGAACTTGGCGGCGTTGCCGACCAGGTTCAGCATCACCTGCTTCAGCCGGCGTTCGTCGGCGACGATCCAGCCGATGTCCAGCGGGCAGGCGAAGTCCAGCTGCAGCTTCTTCTCGCGCAGCCGTTCGCGCACCAGGGACAGCACCGCCGACAGCATCGGGTGGATGTCGACCACATCCAGCTCCAGGGTCATCTGGCCGGCCTCGATGGCGGCAAGGTCGAGGATGTCGGCGACCAAAGTCTGCAACGCCTGGCCGGCCTCGGTGATGCCGCGGGCGTAATCGTGCTGGCGCTTGTTGAGCTTGCCGAAATATTCGGCCGACAGCATTTCGGAAAAGCCGATTACCGTGGTCAGCGGCTTCGACACCTCGGCCGAGACGTTGGCGATGAACTCGCTTTTCAGCAGGTCGGCGGCGGCCAGCGCCTCATTCCTTTCGCGCAGCGCCTTTTCCACCCGGGCGGTGTCGCTGACGTCGAGCCAGGTCAGCACCATGGCGCCGTCGGGCAGCGGCACCGCCGCGTAATCGAGGATGGCGCCGTCCTGGCGCTCGACCCTTCCCTCGGCGGGGTGGCGCTCGGCGAACAGCGCCAGCAGGCGCTCGCGCACCCGGCCCCAATCCGAGGCACGGTCGGGGCGGCCGGCGAAGAACGGTTTCAGGCGGTCGACCACCTCGGCGACATGGGGGCCGGCTTCGAGGTCGGCCGGATCCAAATTCCACATGCGGGCGAAGGCCGGGTTGGATAATTTCAGTCGTCCGTCGCCGCCGAACACCACCAGTCCTTCGTGCAGATGGTCGAGGGTCTCCCGCTGCACCGCCATCATGGTGTTGAACGAGCGCTCCAGTGCCAGCGAGTCGGTGACGTCTTCGTAGGTAAAGATCAGGCCGCCATAGGGATGCGCCGAGATCATCCGCCGCAGGGTGCGGCCGTCGGGCAGATGCAGCAGGGTCTCGGCCGATTCAATCAGCGAGATGAAGCGCTTGAGTTCGGCCTCCTTGTAGGCGCGGTAATCGGCCGCTTCGGGCAACAGGCGGCGCTCGCGCAGCGCGTCCATCACTCCGCCGTAGGTCGGTTGCGCCACCAGCCAGTCGCGGTCGAGCCGCCACAGCTTCTGGAAGGCGGTGTTGAAGAAGGTCAGCCTGGTGTCGGTCGAGAAGATGGCGATGGCGGTGGCGAGATGCTCCAGCACCTCGGCATGGGCGGCGACGTGGTGGTCGAGCTGGGCCTGCAATTCTTCGATGCGGGTCTGGTCGAGGGCGAAGCCGGCGGTGTACAGGCGCTCGCCGATCGAGAACGCCGCCTCGGTGATGGCGGTCAGGCGGCGGTGGCCGCCCAGTACCAGATGGAAGGTTTCCGTGCGCGGCTCGCCGGCCGCCCGCGCTCGCGCCGCCAACGCGCGGGCCTCGCGCACCTGGGCGTCCGAGGCCAATTCCACCTGGGCCGTCACCGCCGCCTCGGCCGAATCCGCGTCGACCGCTTCGGCATAGGCGCGGTTGACCACCAGCAGCGACAAATCGTCGCCGCGCAACCACACCGGCACTGACAGGGCGTCGAGCAGGCCGCGGACGTGGCCGGCATCGGTGGCCAGCGCCCCCAGTCGGCGGCCGAGATCCTCCATCGCGGCGGCGCCTTCGGTGACGTCGCGCAGCCAGATCAAGTCGGCCAGGCCTTCGCCGTCGGCACCGGCGGCGCGCACGCCCTGGACGCGCAGGCGACGGCCGCCCTCGGCCAGGGCCAATTCCAGGTCGAAGCCGTCGCCGTCGCCGTGCAGCGCCTCGACCGCCACCACCAGCCGAGCGGAATCGGCGGCGGCGAACACCGCCAGCACGTCGGCGAAGCTGGAATCGGTGCCGCGCCCCAGGCCGAGCAGCACCGCCAGCCGGCGCGAGCACATTTCAGCGCCGTCGCCCATCCAGGCATAGAAGCCGTCGGGCGCCGACAGCAGCGATTCGGCCAGCCGGCGTCCGTGGGTCTCTTTGGCGTCGAGCCGGGCGGCCAGGCGGCTGGCGCGCCAATGCAGCCAGCCGGCCAGCAGGGCAGCGACCGGCAGCACCAGCAGGGCGCCGATCGCCATTCCCACCGGGTCGGGCCACTCCCACAGCGATTCCAGCAACGACCGCATCAACTCTCCTAGCTACCCCAAGGGGGGAGAGTGCCCAGACGGGGGGGAAAAGACAAGCGCTTGGGGCCCGATCTTGCGGAGAGAGGGCACCGCCTGCTAAACCAGCCCCGCCGAGGCGAGGGGGAACGACGCGATGCTGCAAAAATTTTATGACTGGATGATGGCCAAGGCCAGCGATCGCCATGCCACCCTTTGGCTCGCCGCTTTTGCCTTTATGGAGAGCTCATTTTTTCCGATCCCGCCGGATATCATGTTGATCCCAATGGTAATCGCGCGGAGAGATCGTTGGCTGGTCCTTGCGACGATATGCACCGTGTCGTCAGTGATCGGCGGCTTTCTCGGGTATGCCATTGGATTCTATGCGATTGATCTGGTCGGGGGCTATTTTCACCTGGCAGAAAAAGTCCAGTCCATGAAACCCTGGGTGGACCAATACGGTGTTTGGATGATATTGGTGAAGGGTTGGATACCAATTATCCCGTATAAAATCGTAACAATCACTGCCGGTGTATTTCACTTCGATTTGGTAAAATTCGCAATTGCTTCTGTCGTTGTGCGTGGGGCTATGCGTTTCTATCTCGTAGCTGGGCTGTTCTGGAAATATGGCGAGCCGATTCGCGGATTTGTCGAAACGAGACTGAAATTAGTCACGGCCGGGGTTGCACTTGCTGTGGTCGGCGGCTTCGTGGCGTTGAAGTTTTTGTAATTCCCAGAGAGGAATCTTTCACGCACTGACGTCAGACGTTGTCGCGTGAAAGATCCCTAACTAATCATCAGCCAAAAACTGCTCCAGCCGAATCGGCTGCGGCCGAGCGGCGTCCGGGGCGGCGATCAGCGAGATTTCCGGCAGGGTGTTCTGGGTCGAGACGGTCTGCGCCGACAGGTGGCGTAGCGTCAGGGTGAAGGGCAGCTGCGCCGTGGTCATGCCGTTGACGAACAGGCCGCAGGCGCGGGAATAATGCGAGCCGGTGCCGATTTCGATGCGGTAGGTGCCCTCGGGGATGCCGCCGACGGCAAGATGGTAGGTGGCCGGGATGTAATAGGCCATCACGGTATAGCCGGCGGCGGTCTTCAACTTGACCACGGCGTCGCTCCGGCCTTCGTTGTGAATCAGCAGCTGGTGGTCGCCCGAGGCGCGCCGCAGCAGCAGGTCGCCGGCGCCGGGCGCGGCACCTTGATGTTCGGTGCACCAGTCGTGGCGTAGCGAATCGGCCGAGCCGCCATACAGGCTGCGGGAGGGCACGAAGCCGGTGACGCCCGATGGCGCCCGCACCTGAACCCATTCCGGGTCGTCGGTATTGGCCAGGGTGGTGACGGTGGTGAAGCGGTCGAGCAGGGTCAGCACCGGGGCGCCGTCGATCGGCGCCTGGCGCAGCTTCAGGGCGTCAGTGGCGACATGGCGGATGTCGCCGGCCGATGGCGGCGCCATGACGATGCCGGCCGAGGCGCCGATGGTGCCGTCCCACGGCTTGGTCAGCACCGCCAGGAAAACGGCGATGGTCAGCGGCAGCGCCACCAGCGGCAGCAATTGGGGCAGGAACGCCTTGCCCGACCACGGCCGCCAGCGGTCGCGAAAGCCACGGCCGATTCCGTCGGTGGCGTTGAGGATGTCGTCGATCTGGCGGCGGTGGCTGGAGACGCGGACATAGCGCTCGGCCTGGCGGGCCACCGCGTAGGCGAGGCCAAGTTCGCCCTGACCCAGGAAGGCGCGGGCCTGGCGGATCAAAATGCGGGCGTTGACATGACGCGGCTTGGTGCCGCCGAACAGATTGAGCAGCAGCGCCCACGGCGTCAGCACCAGGCCGGGCGGCGACCACCAGCCCCAGGCCCAGGTGGCGGTCGAGGCGGCGGCGGCGGCGCGGTCGGCGCAGTCCCGGCAAAAAATGCCCTCCACCCGGGTTACCCGCGCCCACACTAGGAAGCTTTTGACCCGCCGCAGCACCAGATAGCGCGGCTGCGCCGTCACCTGGTCGCAGCGGCAACAGCGGAACGGCGCCGTCGGCGCGACGGCATCGTCGTCGTCTTCGCCGCCCGCCGACCCGGTGGCGTCGTATTCGGCCCGCCGCACCACGTCGCGCAGCACGGCATAGGCCTCGACAACCCGCTGGAACTGGCCAGAGGCGTCGGCTTCGTCGTTGTGGTCGGGGTGAACGGCCTTCACCCGGGCGCGATAGGCGGCCTTGATAGCGGCGGCATCGGCGCTGGGGGACAGCCCCAGGGCGGCGTAATAGCCATTCGGATCGTGCGCGGACGTCGTCATGCCAACCAATTTTGGTGAGATCATCAAATCGTCAAGCAATCGCCGTGCCGCTACTCCATCGGAGTTGTCGGCGGCGCGAAAGGGTTACACCATCAGCCGCGTTCCGCCACCCGTTGGCGGCAGATCGAGAAAACGGCCGCCGGAGTGGAACACCACCGAGCCCTTGGTGCCGACGGCGTCGCTGGTTTGGGCGAACAGGCCCATGATGTCGTGGCGCATCTGTTCGCTCATCGGTTCGGCGGTGCGGATGATCAGGTCGAAGCGTTTGGTGTCGCGCTGGACCAGGCCGTCGAATTGGATCCGGCCCATCCGGGTCAGGGTCACCTCGACCAGGAAGCGGTGTTCGTCGCCCTTGCGGCCGCCGCTTTCGCTGTCCTCGTCGCGCGGCGGCCGCTGCACGTAGAGCTGGATCGGCTCGATCTCGGCCCCCAGCAGCATCGGCAGCGAAAATCCCCGCCATTCGCCGTGTTCGCCCAGTGGCCGGGTTGCCTTGGCCGACAGCGCGCGAACGTCGTCCTTGAGGCGGCCGACCAGGTCGCGCCGGCCGGCGCGCTCCAGGCCGCCCACCACTTTTTCGCCCAGCAACGGTGGTTCCTCGCCGGCCTCGATCGCCGAGGCGAACAGCGACAGGTTGGCCGCCAACTGGGTGTTGAGCTGGGGCAGCGTCGCCGACAATTGGCTTGCCGCCTCGCCGTTGGCCTGGGCGGCCAGGGTTTCGATGGCGTCGGACAATGCTGGCCAGCCGGGGGCCAAGGGCGCCGGATTGGTGCTGGGGCCGGGCAGTGGCGGCAGCGGCGGGCCGACCACCCGCAGGTCCAGGATGCTGCCCGGCGCCAGCGGCAGGGCGCTGGGCAGCGACAGGGTGCCGATCGGCGTCTGCACCAGCGCCTGGCCGCCGGGCGCGTGGTCGAGCACGGTGCCGGTCAGGGTCGGCGGCGGCGGCTCCTCGGCGGCGGCGGTCAATGGGGCGGCGGGGGGCGGCACGGAAGCATCCGGCTCGGCAGCCGCCGCGCCGGGAACCGGCGCAGCGGTGTTGGCGGCGGTGGGAACGGGGGCGGTATTGGGCGCCGGGCTGGCCGGCGCCGGCGCCGCCGGATCAGCGCTGTGCGGCGACTCCGCCGGACTTTTGGGCGTTGTTGCCGGTGATGTCGCGTCGGGAAGCGCCGTGGCACTTTCGTCGGGTGTCGCCGCATCGGGTGGCGTCACCCCGGCGATGCGCAGCGTCAGCCGGGTGCCGGGCGCCATGTCGGGGCTGAGCCCGGCGGTTGCCGCATTGGCCGTCGCGGCGGCGGGCGATCCGCTCGGCTGGCCCGGATCCTGGCCGCTGGCCGGCCGCAGCAGAGTGGCGGTAAAGCCGACGCTCGGTGGCACCACGCCGGGGACCTCGCCGGCATTGGCCGTGGCGGCGGTCGTCGCGGCGGCCAGGGTGGTCGTCGTCGTGGTGGTGGCTTGGCCGCCGCTGGCCAGCAGCCCGGCCAGCGGACTGGGCGACACGCTCGCCGACACGGTGGGAGCGAAGCCGGGCAGCAGCGAGCGGCCGTTGACGGCGGTCAGCTTCAAGGTGGTCTGGCCGTCGCCCGGCATCACCTGCAGCACCAGGTTGGCGCCGCCGGGCAATTGGCCGTCGTTGCGGATGCGCAGCATCAGGGTGCCGGCAGAGGTCACCACTTCCAGAAGGTTGCGGGCCTGGCCCGGCTGCGGCAGCACCACCGCCTCGAGCAGGCTGCCGACCGGCAGGGTGGCGATTTCAGCGGCGGCGGCGCCACCCGCCACGGTAAGGACCGGCGCCGCCGGCGGGGGCGGGGCGGCTTGTCCGGTGGGGACCGGCGGCAGGATGGTGCTCATCGCCGGCCCCGTCCGGTCACTTCTTCAGCAGCCGCTCGACGATGGCCTCGACGTCGGCGGCGGCCTCGGAATTGGGCGACCGGGTCAGGATCGGCGTCTGGTTGCGGATGGCGTCGCGCACCTTAAGGTCGCGGCGGATCACCCCGGCTAGCGGCGGCGAAATCTTGAGGAAGCCTTCGCAGGCCTTGAGCAGGGTGTTGTAGATGCGCTCGCCCTCGCGGGTCGAATTGGCCATGTTGACCACCACCCGCATGTCGGTGCCGGGCCGCTCCATATGGGTGACCTTGATGAAGGCGTAGGCGTCGGTCAGCGCGGTCGGCTCGTCGGTGGTCACCACCATCACCACCCCTGCGTTCTGGGCGAGCAGGCGCACCGTCTTCTCGACCCCGGCGCCAAGGTCGACGACCACCTTGTCGTAGCTGTTGGCCAGCAAGGCGAGGTCGTCCCCCAGCATTTGCAGGCGCGAAATTGGAATGTTGGCCAGGGTGCCCGAGCCCGAGCGGCCGGCGATTATGTCGAAGCCGCCGCTGGGGAACGGCACCAGCGCCTGGTTGAGGGTGAGCCGGCCGGCCACCACGCTGCCGAGATCGGTCTTGGGCATCAGGCCGAGCTGGATGTCGACATTGGCCAGGCCGAGGTCGCCGTCGAACAGCAGCGCCTTGCGACCGGCGCGGGCGATGGCGTGGGTCATGGTGATGGCGAACCAGGTTTTGCCGACGCCGCCCTTGCCCGAGGCGACGGCGACGACGTTGCGCCCCTTAACCCGGTGGGCCGGCGGGGGCGCGAGCGTCGGGGATTCGGGTACCAGGGTCATGATGCTTCGGCCTCGTCGGTCCAGTGGGGCTCGCTGATCGGAGCAGGAGTCGGGATCATCAGGCGCGCCAGCGACAGCGCCGAGATCGGCGAGATGCCACTGGCGACGTGTGGGCTGGCGGACACGTCGCACAGCGCCAATTGGGCGTCGGCGGCGGCGCTCAACATGCCGCCCAGGCGCCTGGTGGTGTCGAGCCGGGTCATGAACAGCCGCGAGGCGCCGATGCCGGTGAAAGCCTCGGCCATTTCGCCGGCCTCGGCGGGATCGGACCCGGCGGCCAGCACCGCCACCGGTTCGACGTCGGCGGCCTCGACCAGGGATTGCAGGAAATCGATGTCGGTCTGCTTGAACGGATTGATGCCGGGGGAATCGATCAGCACCAGGTCGAACATGCCGGCGGTGGCTTCGACGGCGCGGCGGAGGGATTCGGGGCCGCGCGCCTTGACCAGGTCGATCTCAAGGATCTTGGTAAAGGCGGCGAGCTGCTCGGTGGCGCCGGCGCGGATGTTGTCGCAGGTGATGACGGCGACCTGGCGCTGCTTCAGCACGCTGCGCGCCGCCAGCTTGGCCACCGCGATGCTCTTGCCGACGCCGGGCGGGCCGACCAGCATAAATGGGCGCGGCGCCGAATGCTCGGGCAGATGGGCGAAGGTGAAGCCGGCCTCGAAGGCGGCGGCGCAGGCCATGACCGGATCGGCGAGGCCCGAGGTGCGGGCGGCGTTGACCAGGCGCTCGGCCAGGCGCTGCGGCACGCTGTGCTTGGCCAGCGCCTCGCGCACCGCCTCGGCCGCCGACGAGGTGTCCTCCTGCAGCAGCTCGGCCACCGCCAGGTCGGCGTCCTCGGGCTCCAGCGCGGCGGTGATGCGCACGCCCTTGGTCCCGGCGGCGCGCTGGGTCGACACGATGATGGCCTCGTCGCCAAGCTCGACGCGAACCATCTCCATCGCTTCGGCCATGGTCGGGGCGGTGAAGGATTTCAGGCGCATGGGCTGACCCCGGCACCAAAGTCTGGCATTCCGAGCGAAGAGAGGGATCTTTCACGCACGAGCGGCCGCCGTTCGTGCGTGAAAGATCCCTCGTCGCTGCGCTCTGCCGGGATGACAGTGGCCAGAGTGCTCATCAGATCTGCCCCAGCGTCTTGATCTTGGCCTTGGGGTGGATCTCGGACTGGCTCATCACCACCGTGACCGGGCGGAAACGCTCGATGATCGAGCGGACATAGGGGCGCACTGTCGGGCTGGTCAGCAGCACCGGGGTTTCGCCCTGCATGGCGAAGCGTTCGAACGACTGGCGGGTGCGGGCGATGAATTCCTGCAGGCGCGACGGCGCGATCGACAGCTGCTTTTCCTCGCCGGGGCCGACCAGGGATTCGGCGAAGGCCTGTTCCCAATCCGGCGACAGGGTCAAGAGCGGGATGAAGCCCTGGGGACCGGTGTTGGAATCCGAGATCTGGCGGGCCAGCCGGGCGCGGACGTGCTCGGTGATCATCATCACGTTGCGGGTGTGGCCGCAGGCCTCGGCGACGCCTTCGAGGATGGTCGGCAGGTCGCGGATCGACACCCGCTCGCCCAACAGATTCTGTAGCACCCGCTGCAGGCCGCCGATGGTCATCTGGCTGGGGATCAGCTCGGCCACCAGCTTCTGGTGCTCCTTATCCAACTCGTCGAGCAGCTTCTGGGTCTCGGAATGGGACAGCAGCTCGGACATGTTGTCCTTGATCACCTCGGTCAGGTGGGTGGTCACCACGGTGGACGGATCGACCACGGTGTAGCCCCGGAACAGCGCTTCTTCGCGGTTGGTCGGTTCCACCCACATCGCCGGCAGGCCGAAGGTCGGCTCGCGGGTCTTCTCGCCGGCCAGGGTCAGGTCCTCGCCGCGCGGGTCCATCACCAGCAGCATGTTGGGGCGCAAATCGCCGCGGCCGGATTCGACTTCCTTGATGAACACCACGTAGGTGTTGGCCGGCAGCTGCATGTTGTCCTGGATGCGCACGCTGGGCATGACGAAGCCGACCTCGGTGGCCAGCGCCCGGCGCAGTGCCTTGATCTGGTCGGTCAGCTTGATGCCCTTGGGCGTGTTGATCAGCTGCAACAGGCCGTAGCCCAGTTCGAGGCGGACCAAATCGATGCGCAAAGCGGTGGCGATCGGCTCTTCGGGGACCGGCGCCGCCTGGTGGGCGGCCTCGACGGCTTCGCCGGCAGCGGTCTCCTCGACCTTTTGTTGGGTCCTGTCGAGGAACACCGCGGCGACGCCCATGCTGGCGGCCAGCACGAAGAAGGGCAGGAACGGCATTGCCGGCACCAGCGACATCAGGCCCATCAGGGCGCCGGCGGTGCCGATGGCGCGGGGATAGCCGCCCAACTGGCGGAACAGCGCCTTGTCGACCGCTTCCTGGACGCCGGCCTTGGTGACCAGCAGACCGGCGGCGACCGAGATCAGCAGCGAGGGGATCTGGGTGACCAGGCCGTCGCCCACCGTCAGCTTGGTATAGATGTCAGCGGCCTGCATGAAGGTCATGCCGCCCTGGGCCATGCCGATGATCATGCCGGCGATGACGTTGATGAACACGATCATCAAGCCGGCGACGGCATCGCCACGAACGAATTTCGAGGCGCCGTCCATGGCGCCGAAGAACTGGCTTTCGGCTTCGAGGTCGGAGCGGCGCTTCTTGGCCGAGGCCTCGTCGATCAGGCCCGCCGACAAATCGGCGTCGATGGCCATCTGCTTGCCGGGCAAGCCGTCCAAGGTGAAGCGCGCCGCCACTTCGGCGATGCGGCCCGAACCCTTGGTGATGACCACGAAATTGACGATCACCAGGATGGTGAAGACGATGATGCCGATAACGAAGCTGCCGCTCATGATGAAGCCGGAGAACGCGGCGATGACCTGGCCGGCGCCGGTCACCCCTTCGTTGCCGTGGCCCAGGATCAGGCGGGTCGAGGCCATGTTGAGGGCCAGCCGGATCAGGGTGGCGATCAGCAGAACGGTGGGAAACGAACTGAATTGCAGCGGCCGCTCGATGAAGATGGCGACCATCAGCACCAGCACCGAGAAGGTCAGCGAGATCGACAGCCCGAAATCCAGCAGCCAAGCCGGCATCGGCACGATGAGGACGAGCAGGATGGAAACGACGGTCAACGCCAAGACGACGTCGCCGCGCTTCATCGCGGATATTATCCGCGACCAAACGACCCGAGCGTCGCCTAGGGCGTCGGCGCCAGGATTGGGTCCGCCTTCAGCCATCGTCTCTATCCGTCGCCGCGCCGGGAGCGATCATCAATAGGCCGCCCGTTCGCTGTCGCCGCCGGCCGGCGGCGGCACGGACACGCCCTCGTCGGAATATTGCTTCAGCTTGTTGCGCAGGGTGCGGATCGAGATGCCGAGGATGGTGGCGGCATGGGTGCGGTTGCCCAGGCAATGGCTCAAGGTGTCGATGATCAGTTCGCGCTCGACCTCGGCCACCGTTTTGCCGACCATGTCGGTGCGCGGCGCGGCGGCGGCCAGGGCGGTTGCGGCGGCGTTGGCGGCCTGGGCCACCAGCGGATCCTGGTTGCCGCTGAGCGACGCGCCGGTGAGAATCACCGCCTCGGGACCGATTTCGCTGCCGCTGGCCAGCAGCACCGCGCGATGCATGGTGTTTTCCAGCTCGCGGACATTGCCGCGCCAACCGTGGCGCAGCAGGATCTGGCGGGAATCGGTCGAGAGCGGCTTCTGCGGGATGCCGTTGGCCTCGGAATATTTGCGGATGAAGAAATCGGCCAGCAGCTGGATGTCGAGCGGCCGCTCGCGCAACGACGGCAACGCCA